>Ga0316204_10002786_pt1 | contig 37935 bp, 34 predicted proteins | sample 6monrhotite_MG_2_FD_205661 | JGI IMG/M metagenome (GOLD analysis project Ga0316204, IMG submission 205661) | Microbial mat bacterial communities from mineral coupon in-situ incubated in ocean water Damariscotta River, Maine, United States -... | ecosystem: Environmental > Aquatic > Marine >... | reverse complement strand
CAGACCAAGACCGACGCGTGCGGCGAACCTTCTCCATAACTCACACCTCGTAGTGTCCATCATCTCCGTAATGGACATCATCATCACCACGATGACACAAACAAGGCGGGGGACGCCGGATGCTTACCACGCCCATGCGGCTCCACCGGATGAAGCGGTTGTAGAGGGTCTTGTGCGGCCCATAGTCCTGCGGCGCGTCGCGCCAGCGCAAACCGTTGCGAATGACGTGAATAATGCCGGAAATGACCCGCAGATCGTCGACCCGTGGGACGCCGTGCGAAAGGGGAAAGTGCGGTTCAATGCGTTGAAGTTGCGCTCGCGTCAGCCAGAATAGATCGCTCATATGATGTCCTCCAAAACCCAGTCAGAGAATCATCGGCGAAAAAAATGAAACAAAAATTAATAGGTCCTGAGCCTAGGCTATCAACCGCCCCGGCAACGGCTATAGCGCGCCGTGCGCCCACCGTCTTTTTTGAACACCACATACATATTGTCCGATGTCGGCAGCGTGTAGGTCAGGCCGTAATGGGCGGTGAACCCCGCTTTTTGACCCATCCGGCGCAAGGTCTTGGGCGTGAAGTAGTTGAGGTGATCGGGATAACGGAACCCACACCACTTGGAGCCCATCACCATGCGGTTCCACGAGCCGTAGTTCGGCACCTTGACAATCGCCACGCCGCCGGGCGCCAGCACCCGATGGGTTTCCTTGAGCACCGCCAACGGATGCATTTCGTGTTCCAGGTACGAGCGCAAGGTCGCGGCGGTGAAAAAGCCGTTTGAAAACGACTTTAGCCCTTCCAGCGTTGGCGCGTTGACGCACGCGCCGTCGCTGACGCTAAAGCGCATGTCGGCCGCTTTCGCCAGTTCGGTGGAAATTTCGATCCCGTAAGGCGTGAACGCGGGCGACATTTCGTTCATCTGCGCGCCGTCGCCGCAGCCTAAATCCACGACATTCCCCGGCTGAGCCCATATCTCGACCAGCAACGGCATCTGCTTGCGCGGCAACAGATGCATGCGCGCGCGAGTCAGCTTGCTGGCCTTGTATGCGACCGGACGCAGCTCGGCGCGGCGTTGTTCTTCGATTTTGGTGGTGGTTTCCCAACTCAGCTCTTTAAACAGCTTGGCATAATCGGGACCCTTGTCGATATAGACGAAGCCACAGTCGGCGCATTCGCGGATGGTCCATACATCGAAGCTGTATTCGACTTCCGGCTGGTCGTCGTTGTTGCGCCCACACAGCGGACAATCGCGGTGCAGGACCTGCACCGCGCCAAGGTTCTTCGACCGAACTTCAATCGTTGGCGCGCTCATCTACAGTCCCGTCGCCTCGTCAAAACCGAGCATAATGTTAAGGTTTTGCACGCACGAACCCGACGCCCCCTTGCCGAGGTTGTCGAGTTGCGCCATCACCACGGCTTGCTCCGCATCATCGTTGGCGAACACGTACAAGCGCATTTCGTTGGTGCCGTTGGCGTCTTCCGGCTGCAACTGCGTCAATGCAGCGCTGCCAGCCAAGTCGATGACTTTAACGAACCCGCACCCCGCATAATGCGACGCCAACACGCCATGGACGTCCTTTGCCGACGGCGAGGACGGAAGGTCCCACAATTGCAATGGCAACTGCACCAACATGCCCTGAGCGAAGCGTCCGACGCTGGGCACGAACAAGGGCGGATGGGTTATCCCACCGTATGCCTTGATTTCCGGCACATGTTTGTGCTGAAGCCCCAAGCCGTAAACGAAAAACGGCGCTTCGGTATAGCCGTCCGACGTAGGGTCTTCGAAGCTTGCGATCAACTGCTTGCCACCGCCGGAATAGCCGGAAATGGCGTTGATGGTAACCGCATAATCCGCAGGCAAAAGACCCGAGGCGACCAATGGGCGCAGCATGGCGATGGATGACATCGCGTAACACCCACCATTGCTGACCCGTATTGAATTCGCGATCACTCCCGCTTGGTTCGCATCCAGTTCAGGGAACCCATAAGCCCAGCCGTCCGCAACCCGGTGTGCGGTGCTGGCGTCGATGACTTTCACATCCGGATTTTCGATCATCGCCACGGCGTCGCGCGCGGCGGCGTCGGGCAGGCACAGGATGGCGAGATTCACGCTGTTGAGCATATCGCGGCGCGCACCAGAATCCTTACGGTTGGCTTCCGAAAGGCTGACGATTTCAATGTCGTCCCGGTTTTCAAGCCGGGCGCGGATTTGCAGGCCGGTGGTGCCCACTTCCCCGTCGATAAAGATGCGCGCGCTCATCACGTTGTCCTAAAGCTAAGGTCTTGGTCCTGGCCTTGCTTAACGGACCCGGCCCGCTTTCGCAATGCCTACATAACCAACAGCAATCATTGAGAGCATATTGATTAACCTGCACAGCAAAGAGGAGATCACACCTAGACCCATGACAACAAACAACTATTAGATTATGATATCATCATACCACTACGTATGTGGAGCCATTGTAATTTGCATATCTCGATACCATAGATGAGGATTGAGCGCATGTACGACCGCAAAAGGTCAGCGCATGGACACGCGCATTCGGTCAGTTTCGCTCATCTCAATCCCGCGCTTGGGGACAAACTCGCGGCGTAGCTTGTCGAACACGGCGGACAGATTGATCCCGAGTTCGCCATTGTGCCCACAGCCGATTTGCGACGTTACGGTTGGGTGTTCGAAGGCGACGAGCTTTTGGGTGAGCCGAACTGAACCTTTCATGGAGGGAAGACGCAATCCGTAATCTGCTGCGCACCACATTGACCTTCCGCATACTGCTGGTGGCGTTCGCCCTGGCCGTGGCGGTGTGGTATGCGCTGGACAAGATACAGACCCAGGCGCTCACCAAAATATATGAAACGGCTTTCACCACGCGCCTGAACGATCAAGCGCAACGCGACCGCATGCGCTTCAACGACGCCGTCCGTCAACAGTTCCAGACCGCGCACTTGATTGCCGCATTGGCGAAAACGCATCAGGCTATTTCAACGCTGAGCGCAAGCACAAAGGACTGGTTCGACCCCGACGCCACAATCGCTTTCCCGCGCGACAACGCCACATCGTGGCTACCCGACCGCGCCTTGATGCGCAATCAGCATATACCCGATTATCTTATGGTGCTGGACCCTATAGCTCGCGTTCGCAAGCTGTATAGCCCTTTCCGCACCCCCCTGCCGGATATCTTCGCCAATCCCGATCTACTGCTGATCGAAAAGAGCCAGCTACAAACGCTGATGACCGAATACAAAAAAATGCCGTATCTGGTGTCCACGGCGGCGGTGTATGACGCCGCGGGCAAAATGATCGGATACGTGATGGCGATATCCAAGATCGATTCCCACTTTCTGGTTTCCAGTCAAAAGACCTTTTTGGGATCGGACGACATCATTGTCTTGGCCGCGGGCACGCCGGAAAAGGTGATCGCCAGTTCAAACGAAACGCAGATCCCCATTGACGTTCCCGTCGCAAAATTGTCCGAAAAGTTTATCGTCACGGGCAATACCTTTTTCGATTACGGCTCTTCGGAAATCCGCACCAACTTTCTCAGCCTCATCCCACGCTCTCACTTTCAAGAATTGATGCGCCCGGTGCTGATGCAAGACCGCGAGCAACGCACGCTCTTGGCCACCATGCTGATCGGGCTGTTGCTGATCGCGCTGACGTACCTTATGCGCAGGATCGGCACTCTCACGGCCAAGGTCGCACTTTTTTCGGAACGTCTCTACGGCAGTTCCGCACCGGTTGAATTGAGCAAGGGCGATGAACTGCGCAACATGGAGGTGCAGTTCAACCATTTGACGGACGAAATTCTCACCTCGCGCGTCGCTTTGGAAGAGGAAAGCCGTCAGAAAATGGAGGCCGTACGTCATCGTGCCAACGCGGAATCGGAAATTGCGCGCCTCAACGTCTTGCTCAACGTCACCGATGCGTTGGGCGTTGGCGTTCTGCAAATCCAAGGCGAAATCGCCACCGCCAAAACGGCCCTGATGAAGCGCTTCCTCGACGATTGCGGCGGGGCGGACACGTTCGTTCGCGCCGAGCCCGGTGAAGATCTTGTCATTGAAGACGTCCACGCCAAGGCGCGCACCTTCGAAATCATCCGCGCACCCAGCATCGGCGAAGATATTTTACTTGTCGCCGACGTTACCCAGAGACGCCAGCAAGACCGCGACATCCGCGCCCTCGCCCTCTATCCACAACAGAACCCGAGCCCGGTGATACGCATCTCGCGCTCAGGCAAACTGCTCAACACCAACCCTGCCTGCCAAGAATTGCTGCGGGACTGGAACGTTGAGGAAGGCGGTCTTGTCCCCACACGAATTCAGACCATCGTCCAGCGCACGCTCGAAGACAATGAAAGCCTGCACATTGATGTGGTGATCGGCGAAAGTATCTACACCATCGCATTCAGTCCCTCTCCCGACGGTGAGTACGTCAACGGCTTTGGCATGGACATTACAAATCTTAAAGTCGCAGAAATGGCTTTGAAAGACGCCAACGAGGTGCTTGAGCAACGCGTTGAGGAACGCACTCGGGAAGTGCAGCGCTCCGAGCGCAACCTCAAGGCCGCGCAGCGCATCGCGCATCTGGGCAGTTGGAGCAACAATCTACGTACCGGGCAAACGGAATGGTCGAACGAATGTTTCCGTATCCTCGGTCTGGAGCCCGGTTCCGTAACGCCATCGATGGAGATGTTTTTCGACATCGTGCATCCCGACGACCTCCCCCATGTGGAGGGAATCATCCGCGAGGCCATGGAGGATTTACAAGACTATGCGATGGAGTACCGGATCATGCTTCCCAACGGAGACATCCGCATGATCGAAGAATTCGGCCAAGTGTCCGTCGACGATGGCGGCAAGTTGCTGCGGCTCACCGGGGCGGTCCACGACATCACGGAACGCAACAAGGTCGAAACCGAACTGCGCATCGCCAAGGAACACGCTGAGCTGGCCAGCCGCGCCAAAAGCGCGTTTCTCGCCAACATGTCGCACGAGTTACGCACGCCCTTGAACGCCATCATCGGCTTTTCCGATCTCATGAACAATCAGGTTTTGGGGCCGGTGGGCAACGATCAGTATCGCTCTTACCTAAAGGACATTCACGACAGCGGGCATCACCTTCTGGCCGTCATCAACGATGTGCTCGACGTCTCCAAGATTGAGGCGGGCAAGTTCTCCGTGATCTTGCAAAATGTAGCGCTCAGCGACCTTCTGGAAAAAGCCTACCGCTTCACCGCCGGGCAAGCCCAGGTCGCGGGCGTGCATTTGCAGATGAAGCTTGACGACGACCTGCCGATGGTCAAGGCCGACCCCCGCAAAAGCTTGCAAACGTTGCTCAACATTTTGTCCAATGCGGTCAAGTTCACCCCCGAAAACGGAACCATTTCGGTCGAGACATTCCTTGAACTTGAGCATGTCCGTGTCACTGTCACCGACACCGGCATCGGCATGAGCCCGCGCGAAGTGGCCCGCGCCCTCAAACCGTTCGAACAAATCGATACCCGTCTTGAGCGCCGCTACGAAGGGACGGGACTGGGGCTTTATCTGGCCAAATCCTTTGCCGAGCACGGTGGGGGAACCCTCAACATCAATTCCGTAAAAGGCAAAGGAACCGCCATTTCCATCACCTTCCCGTTGGCGCAATTGCGCATCCCCAAGATGGAAGAGCCCGCCACGCATGATCGTTGACCTCTTTGTTGTTACCTTCATTTTTCGGTCACACCGAAACCTTAATATAGGTGCATGCCGATCATGAAAGACATCACGCTGAAGCCTTATTCGGAGAAGGACCTGCCGGAACTGAGAGATTTGCACGCCCAATCGTTCAAGGCCTTGGCCGGGGGCGAACATTCCGCCGAACAGGTTTTCGCGCATATCAGATTGATGAATTCCGACGCCTACGCCGACGATGTGGCGCGCAGCAATATCTTGTGTGCGCGAGATGCACAAGGATTGACCCACGTCCTATATCACCGGGCTATATAGCGGGGCGATCAATCTCAATACGCACCGATGGCTTGGTGTATTTCATCGGCGAGATCCGGCGCGGAAATGGGTTTGCTGAGAACCCTGTTCGCGCCTGCCTGACGGGTCACATCAAGCACGAATTCGTTGCGCTCGCCTGTCAATATCAAAACCGGCGTGACGTTGTTTTCACAGCGCAAACAATGAACGAATTCCATCCCGTCCATGACATCCATGTGCAGATTGCACAAAATCACGTCCGGGTTTGGCACATCCGCATCCATGAGCAACTCAAGGGCATGCTTGCCATTTTCAGCTTCGGTGACGTGATCGATATGATGTTGGTGAAGCAACTGGCGAATGATTGATCGCATGCTTTCCTGATCATCGACAATCATAACATTGAGGAGATCATCCACACAGTTGAAGTCTGTACCTTTGCCCATCGGTCTTTCTCCTGTTAACAGGCGAGCACTGACGATTTTTTTTTATGGTTTCTCGAGGTCAGTCAATCTCGGTTATCAAGAGCACCTCGATGATACCACCCGGCACCGCGATTGCCGTGCAATCACCTTGTTCAACTTTTCGTAGGGACATTCTTTTTTTCTTAAGTTAACAATGGGGTACGTAGGGTGCAACGATCACATGTACGAAACGACTTCCAACCCCGCACATAATTATTATTAATTTCAAGTAGATGGGATATAAAAACCTATGGATAGCGAGCATGCGACACAGTCGGCGACACGCCCGCGATGGCGTATCCCCGTCGCCATCGTCGCGTTGGTGTTCGGCGCGGCGACCGTCAAGTCGGGGGGGAGCGTACTCTTTGTCGACGGTGCGGACCGCGCGGCGGCAGGCGATTATGTAGCGTTTGTTTTATGGTTCAATTTCATCGTCGGTTTCGTGTACATGGCATGCGGCGTCGGTATTTATCTGTGGAAAGCCTGGGCGGCCCCAATGGCTTTGGCTATCGCGGCCCTAACCATTGCGGTGTTTTTAACCTTAGGCGTACATATCCTTATGAACGGCGCGTTCGAAATGCGCACCGTCTACGCCATGACATTGCGCAGTTTCGTTTGGATGGTCTATGCTTTTGTGCTGGTGCGTGCGATGCGGACCGTTGAGACGCATTAAACATCAGGGTGTTGCTTGTATGGCATCCGTCACCATGTCACGAAACCATTTGCGCTCGCGGTCTTGATCGTAACGCTTGTGCCAAAACATAAAATAACTGAAGCCCGGTATATCGAGCGGTGCCTCGCGGGTTTACAAGGCTAGGGCGCACCATCGTATTTGCGATTCTGGGCAGCTCTATTGCGTTAAGTCCGCAGCGAACTATATGGATAAAAGCGGCTCGATCACCTTGTTTTTCGGCGCCGTGACGCAAAAGCCGTTAGCCGGAGCCTCAATGTACGCAGCGGTTGGCGCATTGGCGCGCCCGAAGACATCGCCAAGACGGTGGCGCTTCTCGTCGACAACGATTTTATCGACGAACAAACCATCGTCGTCGATGATGGTCACCGCCTTATTAAAATTTCGCTCAGAGGATTTGTTTTGATGCCCAACAGCCAAAAGTACAAATTGATCAGCTTCGTCTTGTGCCCGTTCGTGCAGCGCGCCGTGATCGTGTTGCGCCAAAAAGGCGTCGATTTCGACATCGAGTACATCGACATCGCCAACAAGCCGCAGTGGTACTTGGATAAAGTCCCAACCGGCAAGGTCCCGGCCTTGTTCGTCGGCGATGACGTGTTGTTTGAATCCGCGATCATCAACGAATTCCTCGACGAAACCACGCCGCCGCCCCTGCTGGCCCAAGACCCGTGGACGCGCGCCCAGCAACGCGCCTGGATCAACTATTCCGACCAACTGCTGATGGGCCAATACGCCATGATGACGGCGCAAAACGACGATGAGTTCAAAGAGCGCAAAGAAAAGCTCATGACCACCGCCCTACCGCTCGCCGAACAGGTCAAGGGTCCCTACTTCAGCGGCGAAGACTTCAGCCTGGTGGATGCCGCCGTCGCACCTTTTTTGATGCGCTTGTCGCTGCTGCCTGTCGTGCGCGATGAACTGCTGGACCGTGTCGGCCCCGACAGCGCCTTCGGCGATTGGATGGAACGCCTGCTCGCCATGGAAACCGTAAAAGGATCGGTCAAACCGGAGTTCGAGGACCTGTGGAAGGCATTTTTTGAGGAGCGCGGCGTGACGGTCTCGCTGGCGGCGTAAAGCCGCTGGGGGCGCGGCTCTCTACATAATGACCAAGATGCTCCATTTGCAATACGGACCGTCTCGTTTATGTTTTGCATATGGATACGGGACACACTCATTCCCCGGTGCGCGGGGCACCTCACTCGCAGAAGAGCCACCAAGCCATTTTGTCGGCTGCGTTGCACTTGGCCGAAACGGGCGGACCGCAAGCGCTGACCGTCGAAGCCGTCGCCCGGCAAGCCGGCGTCGGTAAGCAGACCATTTACCGGTGGTGGCCGAGCCGCCTCGATTTACTGATCGAGGTTTACGATGCCTACGCCCCGCCGCTTCAAGACCTCGACAGCAAACGACCGCTGAAGGCCGTTTTGCAAACCCTGTTTCAGACCTACCGCGACGGCCCCGCCGGGGAACTGTTGGCGGCCTTGATTGCGCTGAGCCGTTCCGACACTGACGCCCATGATAAATTCAAAACCCAGTTCGTCGGCCCCCGCCAAGACGCACTGGCCAATTATTTAGTGAAAACGGGCGAAACACGACGCGAAGCCGCCCCCGCGACCGCCGGTCTGGTGGTGGCGATGATCTGGCATGCCCTGCTCAGCAATCCTGAGCGCCTGAACGCGGCCTACGCTGAGCGTATTTGCGCCTTGGTTCAAACGCACATCCCGCCCCTTGCATCATCTCCGCAGGACTACACGATCCAAGAAGGCTATCGCCGCGGCCTTGCTGGGGCGCTGATCGCCTTGCATATGAATTATTACGGGGCCGTGTGGGATTTTGGGCGCAACTTCGAAACCCTGGTAACACGGGATTTCGGCCTGCTGTTGGACAAATACGACCCCCAGTGCGATCAACTGATCCGCGCCGAAAATCGCCACGGCGACATCGTCGGAACGTTGGTCGTCGAAGCCTCAGGTCATCCTCAAGACGTCGCGCGCATCCGCTTTTTCGTATTGGCGAGCTGCGCCCAAGGCCAAGGCCTCGGCCAAGCCATGCTTGCTCAAGCCCTGGAAACCTGTCGACAGCGCGGCCAAAACAAACTGTTCCTGACCACGTTCAAGGGCCTGGACGCCGCCCGAACCCTTTATGAACGGGCCGGGTTCACCCTTACGCAAGAATTCGACGACGACGATTGGGGTGAAGGCAGCCAGGAGGTGCGCTACGATCTCGATCTTGAACATCATACATAACAAAAAAGGCCGCCCCTGAAGGAGCGGCCTTTTGTCGTTGGGTGCGTAAAGCTTAACGCTTGGAGAACTGGAAGCTGCGGCGAGCTTTTGCGCGGCCGTACTTTTTACGTTCAACAACACGGCTATCGCGGGTCAGGAAGCCGCCGGCTTTGAGCGAACCGCGCAGTGCGGGCTCATAGTAAGTCAGCGCCTTGGAAATGCCGTGACGCACCGCGCCGGCTTGACCGGACAGACCGCCACCGGTGACGGTCGCGACCACATCGTATTGGCCTTCGCGTTCAACCGTGGAAAACGGCTGGTTGATCAGCATGCGCAACACCGGACGGGCGAAGTAGACTTCGACTTCACGACCGTTGACGGTGATTTTGCCGGAGCCGGGCTTGATCCACACACGGGCAATCGCGTTTTTACGCTTGCCGGTGGCGTAGGAACGGCCCTGGGCGTCGATTTTCGGTTCAGCGGCAACCGGAGCGGCTTCCGCAGCGGCCGTAGCGACTTCGCCGCCTTCGACCAGATCTTTGAGATCACCAAGATCAGCCATGGATTATGCGCTCCTCTTGTTCTTCGGGTTCATGGCGGCGATGTCCAGAACTTCCGGGTTCTGGGCGCCATGGGGATGATCGGCACCGGCATAGACGTGCAGCTTTTTCATTTGCTGACGCCCCATGGGCGTGCGGGAAATCATGCGTTCGACCGCTTTGATGACCACACGCTCAGGGTACTTGCCGTCCAGAATCTGCCCCAGTGTGCGTTCTTTGAGGCCGCCCGGGTGACCGGTGTGCCAGTAGAATTTCTCGTCGCTGCGCTTACGACCGGTGAGCTTCACCTTTTCGGCGTTGATGACGATGATGTTGTCGCCGCAATCGATGTTCGGCGTGAACATCGGTTTGTGCTTACCACGCAAACGCAAAGCGATCTGGCTGGCCATGCGACCGAGGACAACGTCCTCGGCATCAATGACGAACCATTTCTTTTCAACGTCGGCCGGTGTAGCGGAATAGGTTTTCATATTCTGCTCCGTCTTACGGATGTTAAAACACGGGTCACGCAAACGGCGCAATACGCGCAATTGCATGAGGAACGCGGGTTTTAGGACACCTACGCCCGGCTGTCAAACGATTTCTTCCGCCGCAACACTAAATTACTAAACAGTTTCAATGGGTTATTTTTACGGTATTATTATACCATTCTGTTTGGCGTGTTTTTTTCTCCCGATCACGCCTTGGTCTTTGCATTCAGCTTCAACGCGTCAATCAGGTGGTAGATCAGTGTGACGTCCAAAATGATGTATGCGGCGTATCTTTCGTCGACCACGCTTTGTGCACTGCCGCGCAGCTCCATCCAATCGCTTTGCTGGTCGGCGGCGAACAGGAAGCGGCCGTTGTCGAAGGCGAATTGCAGGTTGCCCTTGAAAAAGGCGTCCAAGGCCAAAATCCGCTCCATAAACGTCGGCGTCAGCAGATAGCGCGCTTCGACTTGATCGGTCGTGAAAACATCGTAGCGTTCCTCAAAACAGGGACTTTCCAACCGCGCACGCTGGCCCGGAACGGTCTCGCCCACGGCACGCTGCCAAGTCCCTTGACGGGGCACCACGACGGTGGTCGAGGAAAAGCGTTTGTGAAAGTCGATCATGCCGATGAGGCCCCGAAAGACCGTTGCGGTTTCCCGTCGACGTAGCCCGTCCGTCGTATTCACCAGATGAGCTTCTTGAAAGGTGAAGTTGATACCGTCGACGGCGCCGCTGACCTCGTCTTCCACATCATACGTTTCATGAGCGGGCAGCACCGCGATTTTATAAAACCATTGGGTATAGGTTTGGCTGGGGCGAAGACGATAGGTAAAGCCCAACAGCCCGCACACCAACTCCACCAACAACACCTTGGCGCTTTTTTTCGAGGCACGAATCTCGGCGGCACCCCAAACGAGAAAACCGAAGCCGACGAACATCAAGACATACCCCGGCGCAAGCGTCCACGGGGGAAATGCGTGCTCGAACTTCACCAAAACCGCGCCGGGAAGGCCCAGGGTCAGGCCCATCACAAACAACTCCCCCCCGCTTTTCAAGCGCCGCTCGTGCTTGACCAAAACCGGCTGCACCTCGGCGCGATAACGCGCGGCGAAGCCCTTCAAAGCGGGCACGGAACGCTCCAATTGCTCCAGGGTGATCATCGCGCCCTCACGCCTTGGTCTTGGCGTCGAGGTTCAAGGCGTCGATCAGGTGGTGGATCATCGTCACGTCGCGGATGATGTTCACCACGTAGCTTTCATGGGTCAGATCGGCGATGCTGCCGCGCGTCTCCATCCATTCGCCGTGGTGATTGGCGGCGAACAGGAAGCGGGCGTTGTCGAAGGCGAATTCCAGATTGCCTTTGAAAAAACGGTCGAGCTGGATCAGACGTTCCATAAACGCGGGCGTGAGCAGATAGCGCGCTTCAACCTGATCGGTGGTGTAGACCTCAAAGCGCTTTTCGAACTCAGGGCTTTCCAGGCGCGCGCGCTGCCCCGGCACCGTCCAGCCCGCGATGCGGTTCAGCAAGCCCTTGTCCGCACTGGCGATGGTGGTCGAGGAAAAGGGTTTGTGGAAATCGATCATCCCGACCAGTCCGCGAAACACATCCACGTAGTAAGTTTGTATTCTGCCGTCCTTGTCGCGGCGGGTGCGCTCTTCTTCTAAACGCGCTTCTTGGATCACAAAGCCGATACCTTCGACCTCGCCGCTGACCTCGTCTTCGACGGAAGAGCGATCGTAATGCGGCAGTAAATCCAGGGCGCGGAACCAGTCCAGATAGGTTTGGCGCGGGCTTTCGGCATAGTTCAGCCCGATCAGTCCACACACCAATTCGGCCAAGATGATCTTCGCGGCCTTTCTGGCCCGACTTGATTTGTGGTGACCGAGAAAGCCGATCACGGCCAACACCAACGTGATAACACCGCCCCCCGCCAAGGTCATAGGCGGCAATGCAATGAGTTCCAATGTCCCCGCCGCCATGACGGCGACGCTCAGAACCCCCAGCAGCACAGCGATTATAAGCTGACGCTGGCCCTTTTTGCGCTGGACCTCATGCACGTCGAGCTGAGGCAAGACCTCGGCTTGGTATTTTTGCGAAATGCCCGACAAATGCGGCGAGCTTGCTTCCAATTCAGCCAAGGTCGTCATGCGTCCGCTCCGCTCACGTCATATGATCGTTGACATCGATGGGTGCGCGCACGGCCTCGTTGGTTTCTTCGAAGTACGGAAACGCAAACACCCCCGCCATGGCGGCGATGGCAGCCATGGGTTGGACTTGAGCGAAGTTGTTTAAGTCCGTCACGGAAGCATTGTAAAATCGCCGCGCCGCCGCGATGTGACTTTCGACTTCGGTAAAGGTTTCTTGAGTGGTGGACATGATTTCCGCCGATTTCATGTCCGGATAAGCTTCGTGGACCATGTTGAACAAGCGCCCGGTGCTGGCCGACAGTTGCGCTTCCACCGCCAAGTGCTGCCCCACCGCTTGCGGATCGGCGCGGTCGTAGGATGCCTGGGCCTGGGTGCGCAAGGCGGTGACGTTTTCCATCAGCGCGCGTTCGTGATCCAAGTACTTTTGCGCCATCTTCAAAAGATTGGGGATCAAATCATGGCGTTTGCGCAATTGCACGTCGATGGCGGCCAAGGATTCCAACACCTGATTGCGCAGGCGAATGGACTTCGCGTACATCGCATACAATAAAAAAAGGACGAAAAAAACGCCGCCGACGATCATCCAGGTAGTGGTCATGTCTTCCCCCTTAAACGATTGAATTGTAAATTTATAATAGAGTGCCGACGACGTACAGCGCCTATTCGGCGCACCAGGGGACACTGGACAGACGAAGCGGAAAAGCGGAACATGGCGGTGTCTTTCATAAGCTTTAGGACAGACTGATGACCGAGACCTCCCCCACCAAAAATGATGCCTTGGTGGTGCGCGAAGACCGCGAGCACGTCGCGTGGCTGACGCTCAACCGGCCGAAAAAGCTTAACGCCCTGTCCGAAGCGATGATAGCAGCCTTGAGCGCCGAGCTTGACGCCATAGCTGGCGATGCATCGGTGCGCGTGGTGGTGGTTTCCGGCGCGGGCAAGGCGTTCTCGGCGGGCCATGACCTCAAGGAAATGATGAGCAAGCCCGAACAGGCTCCGTGCGAGGTCCTGTTCAACGCCTGCGCCGACATGATGGTGAAAATCCACCATTTGCCCCAGCCGGTGATCGCCCACGTGGACGGCATCGCCACGGCAGCAGGCTGTCAACTGGTGGCGCAGTGCGATCTGGCCATCGCCAGCACACATTCGAAATTCGCCACCTCAGGCATCAATCTCGGCTTGTTTTGCGCCACGCCCTCGGTACCGTTAAGCCGCGCCATCGGGCGCAAGGCGGCCGCCGAGATGCTTTACACCGGGAAATTCGTTTCGGCCCAAGAGGCCGAACGCTTAGGCCTGATCAACCGCGCCGTGGGCGCTGAAGTACTGGACGCCGAGGTGGAAAACCTGGCGTTGGAGATCGCGTCGAAATCGCCTTCGGCCATCGCGTTCGGTAAACGCCTATTCCTCGACCAGATCGACCGGTCCTTGGACGAAGCCTACGCCATCGCCGCCGAGACCATGGCCGCCAACATGCAGCATTCGGATGCACGCGACGGTGTGCAAGCCTTCCTCGACAAACAACCACCCCCAAAATGGAAAGACCGCGACGCATGAGCAAATCCGACACGGACGACCTGATCACCGGCATCTTGGAAACCGTCGCCACCATCGCCATGGTGGGGGCGTCCAACAAACCGGAGCGCCCCTCTTATCAGGTCATGGAGTTCCTGCAAAAGCACGGCTACAAGGTCATCCCCGTCAATCCCGGACAGGCGGGCGGCGAAATTTTGGGCGAAACCGTTTACGCATCGCTAGCAGACGCGCCCGGATCTTACGACATGGTGGACATTTTCCGCGCGTCCGAGGCCGCAGGCGAGGTCACCCGCGAGGCGATCCGCTTATCAGTAGACAAAGGTATTTCGGTGGTGTGGATGCAGCTCGACATCACCAACAACAAAGCCAAGCACGAAGCCGAGGACGCCGGACTGGTGGTGGTGCAGAACCGCTGCCCGAAAAAAGAGATCGAACGCCTAGGCCTCTAAAGCCGCAAGCCTTATTGCGCGGCTTGGGGCAGAACGGTACGCTCGGACGGCAACAACCAGCCCACCGCCATGCCGACGGTGGCGATGCACGCGAGCACGATGAACAGCCAATAAAAACCGCCCGTCAGGTCGTAGATTTTGCCTTCCATCAACACGCCCAAACTGCTCACCCCGAACGCCAGGATAAACTTGAGGCCGAACGCCAGGGCGCGCCAATCCTTGGGCGCATAGCGTGCAATCAAAGTGTTTTCCACCGGCAGCGCCGCTTGATTGGCCGATACCAGCACAAACGCCGCGAACATCAACCCGCCGCCGCCCAACTGCGCGGCGAGGAACAAAAATGGGATTTGGGAAACAAAAGCCAGGATGTAAATCGGCTTGAGAGAATATCTGTCGCACATGCGCCCGGCGATCAGTTGCACCGCCCCGGCCACAACGTAGACCATCGCCACCATCGCGCCGATGCCGAACACGCCGTCACCGGCGAAACTGGCGAGACGTTCGGAAAACACCTTGGGCAACGCCGCCGATGTGGTCTGATAAATGAGGCCCGTGCACAACATGGTCACGGCGAGGACCAAGATGGTGCGCACCATCTCGCGCTTGGTGGCCTTGTGCGCCTCGACGCGTTCGATGGTTGCGTCGTGAATGACGCCGCGACGGCGCAAAGCCAAGAACACCACGCCGGTAAGAAACACCAGCGCGCCCGGAACGATGAACGCCGCACGCCAGTTGACGGCGTCCGTCAGCACGCCCGCAGACAACGCCGCGACGGACGGTCCAATGGTGCCGAACACGCCATTGAGTCCCAGCGCCGCGCCGCGCTTTTCCACTTGAGAGACAAGCCACGCAAACCCCACCGGGTGATAGATTGAGCCGAAAACCCCTGTCAGAGTCAAAAACACCATCAACTGAAACGGGCTCTGCGCCAACCCGGTCAACATCATGCCCGCGCCGACGCCCAGAAAATACACCGCGATCATGGCGCTGGCCGACCATTTGTCGCCCAGCCAGCCCGCCACCGGCGCGCCCAAGCCGAACATCACGTTGCCCGCGACGATCAAGCTCACGACCTCGCCGTGGGTGAGGCCAAACTCCGCTTCCAGCATCAACGCGACGACGAAAAAAATCGGCGCGAACAGGTGCGAATAGGTATGGCCGACGCACGAAAACCCCAGCGACAGGCGCGACGAAAGATTGGAGGGAAGAGAGGACATGGCGGGGAGGCTCCAGTGCACGGCTCGGCTGACGGCGTACGCTCAGCTTTCGGCCTCGAAAGTGTCGCGGTGGGTTCTGCGGATGATGGCGATGTCGTCGAGATGATCGCAGAACTTCTCCACCACCTTGGGATCGAATTGAAGGCCCACCTGTTCCTTGATGTATGTGGCGGCTTTCTCAATGGGCCAGGCTTTTTTGTAGGGACGCTCCGACGTCAAGGCGTCGAACACATCGGCGACGGCGGTGATCCGCCCGACCAGGGGGATATCCTCGCCCTTCAGGCCCTTTGGATAGCCGCTGCCATCCCATTTTTCATGGTGCGTCATCGCCACCAAGCGCGCCATCTGCATGAGTGGCGAAGGATGATCGCCCAAGATTTCCGCACCGATCTGGCAGTGACTTTTCATCACTTCCCACTCATCCGCATCCAGCTTTCCGGGTTTGAGCAAGACACCGTCGGGAATGCCGATTTTGCCGATGTCGTGCATGGGACTGGCGTGCAACAGCAGCTTGGCATCCGCGTCCGACATCCCTAAGGCAATCGCCAGAAGATGTGCGATTTTGCTCATGCGCACCACATGCATGCCGGTTTCGTTATCTTTGTATTCCGCGGCGCGGCCCAAGCGATGCACCACTTCCATACGCGTGTCTTCAAGCTCCTGGGTGCGCTCTTGAACCTTTTGTTCGAGGACTTCGTTCTGGAGACGCACCTGCTTGTGCAACAGCCGAACCTCGATCATGTTGCGGATGCGGGTCAGCGCCTCGACCCGATCGAAGGGCTTGTGCAAAAAATCCTGTGCGCCCGCATCCAAGGCTTTCAGCTTGGTGTCCATATCGGTCTGCGCCGTCAGCACCATGATCGGCGGAATGTCGCCATTGGCGATCTCTTTAAGCCCATCCATGACATCGTACCCATCCATATGCGGCATGCGGATGTCGAGCAGAACCAAGTCGTAAGGCTCGGCTTTGTATAGCCCTATCACTTCACGAGAGTCGGTAACGCCTTCGACGTGCAGGTAGCCCTCCGCCTCCAAAAGCTTTTTCAGCAGCACCACGTTGGTGAGGTTGTCATCGACAACCAAGATGCGGGCTTCAAGGATATGGTCTTGCACGTTCGTCATGGAAAGCCCTGCTCACTCGCTTAAGATTATGATGAATGTCGGAAATAATGACTGTGCCTGTCAACAATATCGTGTTCACGGCACACATTTTCAACAACGGGAATTCGATCTATAATGCAACTGCATCATGGTATTGACCACCCCCCTGAGGAGCAAAGAAGCATGTTCGGATTGTTCGGCAAGGACGAAAAAGAAATCGAAGAGCTTATCGCGAACAAGCAATACGACGAATTGCCTACGGAGGCGATCGACCAGATCGCCAAGGATCTGATCCTCACCACAGAATTCGCCATGCCTGAGTACAAGGTGACGCAACGCCTTGAAATTATTACGGCCGAGTGCGTGTTCGGTATGAACATGTTTCGCGATATGTTCGCATCCATCCGCGACATTGTCGGTGGACGGTCCAGCGCTTCACAAAAAGTGCTGCGCGATGCACGCAAGACCTGCCTGACCGAACTGCGCCGCGAAGCGCTGATCGCCGGGGCCGACGCGGTGATCGGCGTGGACCTGGATTATTCGGAGGTTTCCGGCGACGGCAAATCCATGCTGATGGTGGTCGCCAGCGGCACGGCGGTCAAAATCCAGCCGAGCTGACGTCAAATCCGGCATCAAGTTCTGGGCAAGCGCTTGTTTTTCCTCAAGGCTGTGACGCTCATCGCTTTCGAAGTGAGCGGCCCGCGTGCTAACATGCGCCCGCCTAGAACCAGCCGTGCCTTGCAGACCTGTAAACCCGGATTACGGAACCGCGCCGCCACATGACCCAGTCCATGTACCAGGACTATTTTGGAATTTCGGAAAACCCGTTTTCCATCATTCCCAATCCGACCTACTTGTACATGAGCCAGCGCCATCAGGAGGCCTTGGCTCATTTGCTCTACGGTGTCGGTGAAAGCGGCGGTTTCGTGCTGTTGACCGGCGAAGTCGGCACGGGAAAAACCACCATCTGCCGCGCGCTGATGGAGCAACTGCCCGACAACACCGACTTGGCGCTGATCCTAAACCCGAAGCTGACCGAAACCGAGCTGATGGCCTCCATCTGCGATGAGATGCGCATCCCCTATCCGCTCGGCACCAAGAGCCTTAAGGATTTCTTCGATTTCATGAACCACCACCTGTTGCGCGCCCATGCGAAGGGCCGCAATCCGGTGCTGATGATCGACGAAGCGCAAAACCTGCGCCCCGAGGTCCTGGAGCTGATCCGCTTGTTGACCAATTTGGAGACGGCGCACAAGAAGCTGTTGCAAATCATTTTGGTGGGCCAGCCGGAACTCAACCACACCCTGGCGATGACCGAAATGCGCCAGATCGCGCAACGCATCACCGCGCGTTATCATCTCGATCCCTTAGGTTTGGTGGAAACGCGCGGCTACATCGAACACCGCCTCAAAATTGCCGGGCTTGATACGCGCATTTTTACCAATGGTGCGGTCAAGACCGTGCACAAAGCCGCGCGCGGCGTACCGCGCTTGATCAATTCCATCTGCGACCGCGCCTTGCTGGCCGCCTACGTCGAAGGCAAAAAGACCATTGATCGCAAGCTCGCCAAGCGCGCCGGAGAGGAAGTGCTCGGAATCGGAGTGAAAAATGGCGCTCATGCCAGTCCCAAAAGCGTATGGGGCTCCTTCGTGCTGGCCGTGGCGCTTGTGGCGGTGATGTTGCTGGGGGCGTTCGATCCCTATCGCTGGGGCGTGCATGAAACCCTGGGGCGCATCCTCGCGCCTTTGATGCCGCCGCCCACCGAGCTGGCCTTATCCGAACCGCAACCGCAAACCGCAATGAAAGCAAAACCCGAACCCGAGCCAGCATCCGAAACAGTGGCGGAAACAGCGTCTGAACCTGTGTCTGAACCTGTGTCTGAACCTGACCCCGAGCCCAAATCCCAGCCCAAGGCGGAACCGATTGTTTACCCCGACACAATGACCGAATCCACCATGCCCGAGGCCATCATGCCCGACGGCTCACCGCCCCCGCCCGCTCTTGATGGCGCCGGGGACAACGCCGGGGACAACACTGGGGACGACACTGGGGACAACGCCGGGGACAACACTGGGGACGACACTGGGGACGACACTGGGGGCAAAACCGTCACCGGCATGTCCGACGGCGGCGCGCCGTTGTTCGAAGCCGACGAAACCATCGACATTTCCAAGGCCCAAGGCACGCTGATCGGCGATTTGATTCAATCGGGCACGCCGGACCGGGCGTTCTTGCAGCTGTTCGAACTGTGGAATCAGGACTATCTGAAACTTCCCGGACTAACCCCCTGTGACAAGGCAGAGAGGGCCGGTCTGAGATGCCTACAAGGCGAAACCGACGTTGCGGGGCTCAAGGCCATGAACCGCCCCGTGGTGGTGTCTTTTCTGATGCCCGACGGCGAACGCCTGTACGGCGTGATTTCGGCCATCGAAACCGATGTGGTGGGCGAAAGCGTCACCATCGACTTCGGTGAACGCACCGTTGCCATGCGCACCCAAGCTTTTGGGCTGCGCTGGCCCGGCGATTATCTGGTGCTGTGGAAGTCCCACAACATCATTCAACGCCCGATGACGTTCGGACAGCAAGGCCGGGATGTGGTGGAACTGCGCCGCCTGCTCGCCAAGACCGGATACCCGGACGGCGCCAAGGACATCGAAGGTCAAGGCAGCGTCTTTTTCGGCCCATCGCTGCGCGCTCAAGTCCGTCTGTTCCAACAAGACCACGGACTTGAACCGGATGGCATCGCGGGCGCGCAAACCGTGATGCGCATCACCGGCGTCGCCGGGGAAACCTTCGTTTCCTCCATTGTGGCCGGGGGCGAGTGAGCGGACATGTCATACATCCTTGAAGCCTTGAAAAAATCCGATGCCGAACGCAAACGCGGTGACGTGCCGACGCTGGACGGCGCGGCCCCGCTTGCAGCGGCGTCCGAGCGTCACGAGAAGAGTCGTTTGCCGTGGATTTTGACAGGTGTGCTGGGTTCGGCGGCCTTGATAATGGCGGGCGTCGTGATCATGCGCCCCGATCTTTCCGTGCTGTCAAATCCCAAAGAAGCACCTGTCGCACAACGCGCGCCGGAACCGGACGTTCAATCAGCGCCAGTTGTTGAGCATCCCCCTGTTGCCGAGAGCCAGCCCGCCGCAAAAGCCTCCTTGGAAGCTGAAGTGGTCACCAAGGTTGAAACCGAACAGCCCCCCAAACCTGAAACACCCACTGAGATTGCGTCCAATCCGGACACAACGTCCAAATCCGAGCCCGTGCCCGAAACAGGGCCCGAAACAGGGCCCGAAACAGGGCCCGAAACAGGGGCTGAGCCCATCACGCAAACCGCACCGATGCCGGAACCTGAGCCGAAACCTGAGCCGAAGCGTGCTCCCGTTACAATTTATACGCGGACGCCAAAGGCTGAGCCTGCTCCCGTACCGCCGTCGCCCCCCATCGCGGTGCCCCTGACAAAACCCGTGACAAAACCCGTGACAGAGCCCGTAGCGGAACCCATGACCAAAACCGCGGTGAAACCCGCCCCCCCCCACACACCCGCAAAAAAGCTGCAAAAACCAACCCTGATCACGGCATCGAAAACCGCACCCGCCGTGGACCGGAATTCACGCCAAAGCGCCAAGGAGCACGTGGATCGGGCGTGGAGTTCCATCGATAAAGGCCTTTACAATCAGGCGCTGCGCGATCTCAATCGCGCAGTCGACATCGAGCCCAATTACGCCGACGCCTGGTTCGCGCGTGGGTGGGCCAACGAAAAGTCCGGCAATGAGCTGTCCGCCATCGGCGATTACGCGCGCGCCATCGCCTCGAAACCCGATCACGCGTTTGCTTTGTTCAGCCGAGGATATCTCAATTTATACGTTGGCAGCCCGCGCGCCGCGGTGACCGACTTCGTGCGCACCCAAGGGGTGGCCCAGGATCACAGTCTGCGTCTGTACAGCCAGCTGTGGCTCTATCTCAGCCGCACCCGCGCGCATCAGCAGGCTTTTGCACGATTGAGCGAAGACGCCGCCGGTGAAAACCTAGACGCTTGGCCGGGACCGTTGGTGAAACATTTTCTCGGCCAAATTGAAGAGGGACGGGTGCTGGTCGCCATAGCCGATGGCGGCAGTGGCGACGAAGCCTCAAAGCTGGAACGCCGTTGCACAGGATACTTTTTCCTAGGAATCAGCGCTTTAAGCAAAGGCGATGCTGAGCGCGCGCGCAGCTATTTCGAAAAAACCCTGGCCACCGGCGCGGTGCAATTTCGCCAATACGATGCCGCCAAACGCGAAATTGACGCTCTCAATCGATCAAATCCGTAGTACTCCTGTATCACAGATTATACCCCAACGGGTAGTCTCACCGCCCCACGCGGGTGTTCCCGTGCGCCACACCCCAGGCTACACCACCCTCAAACCTACCCCAAAAAAATAAAAGGCGAGCCCTCATGCCGACCAACCGCACCACCGTTACCCACTTCATCATCGACGCCATGCGTGAAAAGCATGGCCATGGCAACTTGACGCTATTGCTCAACGACGTTGTCACCGCATGTAAAGTGATTTCCGACCAAGTCAACCATGGTGCGCTGGTGGGCGCACTGGGCAGCGCCGGTTCGGAAAACATCCAGGGTGAAACACAAAAGAAACTGGACATCTTGTCCAATGACATCTTCTTGCGCTTCAACGAGGTCGGCGGCCATCTGGCGGGCATGGCTTCGGAAGAAATGGACGATCCTTACGCCCTGCCCGAAGGCGCACCGCGCGGAAAATACTTGCTGCTGTTCGATCCCCTCGACGGCTCCAGCAATATCGATGTCAACGTCTCCGTCGGCACGATTTTCTCGATCCTCAAATGCCCCGACGGCATCACCCACCCCAAAGTCGAAGACTTCCTGCAACCGGGCACCACCCAGGTGTGCGCCGGTTATGCGCTGTACGGTCCATCCTCAATGCTGGTGCTGACCACCGGCGACGGCGTCAACGGCTTTACCCTGGACCAAAACATCGGTGAGTTCATGCTCACCCACCCCGACATGACGATCCCCGCAGACACCCGCGAATTCGCCATCAACGCGTCCAACTCGCGGTTTTGGGAAGCGCCGGTGAAGCGCTACGTCGACGAATGTCTGGCTGGCGAAGAAGGCCCACGCGGCGAAAACTTCAATATGCGCTGGATCGCTTCGATGGTCGCCGAAGTCCACCGCATCTTGGTGCGCGGCGGCATCTTCATGTATCCGATGGACGAACGCATGCGCGCCAAGGGCGGCAAATTGCGTTTGATGTACGAAGCCAACCCGATGGGCTTCATCGTCGAACAGGCCGGAGGCATGTGCTCCACCGGTCGCGAGCGCATCATGGACATCAAGCCGTCCGGGTTGCACCAGCGCGTACCGGTGATTCTCGGCTCTAAAAACGAAGTCGAACGGGTGATCTCTTACCACAGCGCGTAAGCCACTCTCGTTCGAAATAAACAGCCAAGCGCCGCCCTCAAATTCGAGGGCGGCGCTTTTGCGGGTCAAAGATCGACTTAATTCAAATGACCGGAGGGCATCCGAATAAAGTTGGCGCTGGCGGACATTTCAATCGACATCGGTAGCGCCCCGGCCTCATTTTCATCATAGGCCTCTTCGGCGATGCTGATCACGCCTGCACGGCTCAGTTCCTCAATCGCGTCATGCAAACGATTGCGCATATCCGGGCGCATGGAGTCTGTCGGAAAAGCTTGCTGATAGGCCTTCACCACCTGCTCCAAACGCAACCGCGAACCGCCGACATCACGCAGGGCGGCCTCAAAGGTTTTCGATGTTTTGTCTGTCGTGGCATTCATATGGATTCTGCACCCCTGAGAATCACTTTTGAACCATATTTAGTATGACAAGTCGCTCCATTTCCGGCAACACCAAAGCACGATGCGAACGTAATTCCTCTGGTCACATCTGATATACAGACGTTAAGATTGATCTTGGTTATTGCGCAACCTCATCAAGGTGCCGCCACATGCTCATGCATCTGCATCTCAGAACAGTTGTGTTTCTGGCTGCCTCAGCCATCTTAACGAGTGTGGCGCATGCCGATCCGTTGATTTTTGAATCGACACAGCTCAGTCCGGCAAACGAGGCCGGAAAAATGCGCAACGTCATCTTGAAGGGTTTCGACGGCGAGGTTCAGTTTCTGCCCAACGACAATCAATTTCGCCTCATCGCGCGGGGGGCGGGTTTGCTCGGCGGTATGCACGGGGATTTCTCGACTCTCAGCGCCACGGGCACCTTGGATAACGTCGCCGATGTGCTGATCGGCCTTAACGACCGCAATTTCGTCCCGGCTCTGAAAAAACTCGGCATGGCTTCCAACGGTATGCAAACTTACGTTCCGTGGATGCAGGCGACCTATCTGATGGCGGCAAATCGCAAGGCGCTCGCCTACTTGCCCAAGGGCGCAAACGTAAACCGGCTCACCTACGATCAATTGGCGCAATGGGGAGCGGCGATCAAAGCGGCGACCGGCAAGCGTAAACTGGGTCTACCGCTCGGCAGCAACGGATTGCTGCACCGCTTCATTCAGGGTTATCTGCTGCCGGCATACACCGGCGGTACGGTGCGCGGGTTTCGCTCCGTCGAAGCCCATGACATGTGGCGCATGGCGCGCCGTCTTTGGGATCAAATGGCGCGCAACTCGACCGATTACAGTGAAATGGGGCAAGCGCTTCTCAATGGCGACGCCTGGGTGGTGTGGGACCATACCGCGCGCCTGAAAACCGCCTTTGACGAACGACCGAACGACTTCATTGCGTTTCCCGCCCCGGCCGGCCCGAAAGGCCGCGCGTTCATGGCCGTTCTCGCGGGGTTGGCCATCCCCAAGGACAGCCCTGAGCGCGCAGCGGCCGCCAAATTGATCGGATACCTGACCCGCCCCGAAATTCAAACGCGCACCCTCAAGGAAGTCGGCTTTTTTCCGATAGTCGAGCTTGGCCCGGAACTCCAAGGCCAGACCCCCACAGGGCTGGCATCCCTACAGCGGGCGGTCGCGGCGCAATCCGAAGCCGAGGACGCCTTGCCCGTGTTGCTGCCGATGGGGCTTGGCGATCAAGGAGGAGCGTTCAGTACGGTGTATCGCCTGACGTTTACGCAAATCGTCCTGCGCGGTCGTGAGGTGAACAGCGTTCTTGACCGCCAGAGCCGACGTATCGAGCAAATTCTCAGCGCCAGCGGCGCGCCGTGTTGGCTGCCGGACCAGACCAGCGACGGACCGTGCCCAATTGATTGACGGCTTAAAACCATGAAGCTTCGCCGCAACCAACTCATGCTTTTTTTGTATGGAGCCTTTCTCTTGGTTGCCATCGTCGGTGGTTTTTCGGTCGTGAGCACGTTCGAAAGCATTCAAACCAACATCGCCTCCGAAACCCTGGACCATCACGAGGAATTGACCCGGCTTAACGCCGCGCTTGGCAGGCTGCTGGAAAAAATCAATGTTGCTTCCGTCAAGCCGTCTCCCCAGCGTCTCGACGAATTGTGGCTAGAACTCGACACCGCTTACGCGGTTTTGTATTCTGTTGAACTGGATAAATTGGAAAAATTCAGTGCTGTCGATTTTGAAATATCCAGGCTTCTCAAGGAAGTTGAAGCGCTCTTGGAAGCACCCGGCACCTTCGACACGGAAATGGCCGAATACCTAGGCGATCGCCTTTCGTACACCAGCAAAGACCTGGAAAACATCTACCTCAGCGCCAACAGCAAGGTCGTGGCCTTGCTGAGAGAACAATCGAAAATCCTCGGTGAAGTCGGTGACAGCATCATCGTTCTGCTTGGACTGCTGCTCTTTGCCGCGACTTTGATGGTCGCTTTGTTGTACTGGGTGCGCCGTTCCAACGCGGCGCGCGAAAGAAGCGCCGAGCGCTTTCGATCCATGGTCGAAAGCGCCGGCGACGCGATCTACATCCATGACCGTTTCGGCAAAATCTACAACATCAACCAGATCGCCAGCGACCAGACCGGTTACACGAACGACGAGTTGACGGCACTCACGATGGCGCGGTTGGACGCGTCCATCGATATTGAAAAGCTGGGTGAAACCGACCCCAGCGATTACCCGATGACACTGACAGGCACGCACCGTCGCAAGGATGGCAGCATGTTTCCCGTGGAAGTTCGCATAAGCCTCCTGCCATCGGATGACGCGAAAGAAAGCCTATTCGTCGCCATGGTCCGCGACATCACGGATCGCAAGGAAGCGGAAAAAAAGCTGCGTGAGAGTGTGGCCGGCCTCGCCAACGCCCAGCGCCTGGCGCACTTGGGCAACTGGTCGTGGCACGTGCCGAGCGGCGAAATCATGTGGTCGGAAGAAATTTTCCGAATATTCGGTTATGAACCGAACGCCTTCTCCCCCAGTTACGAACGGTTCGTCGAGGCCGTCCATCCCGAAGACCGCGATGCGCTGAAAGGCGCGATCGAGCTAGCCCTGAACAACCAGGTCCCTTACCATATTGAGCACCGCATACTCTTGCCCGATGGGGAGGAGCGTTTCGTCGTCGAGCAGGGCGAAGCCATCTACGCGGACGACAAAGCACCGTTGCGCATGGACGGAACGGTGCTGGACGTCACCGATCTGAAAAAGGCGCAACGCGATGCCGAGCAGGCCAATCGCGCGAAGTCCGAATTTCTATCGTCCATGAGCCACGAACTGCGCACTCCGCTGAACGCAATTCACGGCTTCAGCCAACTGCTGCAAACGGACCGCAAAAACCCGCTAACCGACAAACAGTTGATGATGGTCGAGCAAATTTCCAATGGCGGGACGCACCTGTTGAGCCTGATCAACGACATCCTCGACCTCGCCAAAATCGAGGCGGGCAAGATGTCTATTTCCCTGGAAACCGTTATCCCCACGGACATCATTTCAAGCGCACTGAGCCTGATTGAAGACATGGCTGCCAAGCGCGGTGTGCGTCTGCGTGAGGATACCATCGACTGCCTGACATGCCCTACACCGTGCCACGTGCGTGTCGATCAGAACCGCTTTCGCCAAGTGCTGATCAACCTGCTCAGCAATGCGGTGAAATACAATCGCGAGGGCGGCGAAGTCGCGCTCAAGTGCACACGCATGGATAACGGACACATGCGTTTCACGGTGTCCGACACCGGCATGGGCATCCCCGAATCCTTACAACCGGAACTGTTCGCGCCATTCCAACGCCTGGGCGCGGAAAGCGGTCAAATTGAAGGAACAGGCATCGGTCTCACCATCACCAAGACGCTGACGGAGATGATGGGCGGCACCATCAATTTTTCAAGCCACGAGGGCGTGGGCTCGGATTTTTGGGTCGAGTTTCCGATTGCCGAGGACGAAGAGATTGATCGTCTTACGGATCCAAAAAATAACGTCCAGGACGTAGACATCGACCTAAAGGGCGGGAAACGCACCGTGCTGTATGTCGAGGACAACCTCGCCAACCTCACCTTGATGGAAATGATTTTTTCGGAAATTCAGGGCGTGCGCATGATTTCCGCGCGCACCGCAGAACTGGGCCTGGAGATCGCGGAACGCGAGCGCCCCGATTTGGTCTTGATGGACATCAACCTACCCGGAATGAACGGCGTCGAAGCCTTGAAACAAATTCAATCGTCCCAAACCCTGCACGGAACGCCCGTCGTCGCGGTAACGGCCATCGCCATGAAGCACGACATCCAAGCCGCCATGCAAGCCGGATTCAAAGGCTATATCACCAAGCCATTCCAGGTTGAAGACATACTCTCCACCGTCAATTCGATCTTGCGGGTGCGCTAATACCAGCCGCGCTTCAGCAGCCGCCTCGGCGATCCGGTGCGAACGTTGCGCCGCCACGTGCGGCATCGATCAGTCCGCAGGTCGACGAGTCAAAATGATCGGTTGCGGTTCTGCCCTTAAGCGCATTGCCGATTTCGCTGGCCAGCGTTTTGCCCAACTCCACCCCCCATTGGTCGAAGGAATCGATCTGCCAAATGAAGCCCTGCACGGCGACTTTGTGTTCATAGAGTGCGATCAGCGCACCCAGCGTTTTCGGATCCAGCCACTTCAAAAGCAGTGTGTTGCTCGGCCTATCGCCGGGAAAAACCTTGTGCGGCGCGAGTCGATCGATCTCAGATACCATTTCACCGGCGGCTTGCATTTCGGCGCGCACCTCTTGTTCCGTCTTGCCGCGCATCAGGGCTTGAGATTGGGCGAAGCAATTCGCCAGCAAGGTCGCGTTGCGCTGATCAAGGGCGACATTGGGTTCTGACGCGGCGATAAAATCCACCGGCACGAAGCCTTCGCCCTGATGCAAGCGTTGGAAAAAGGAATGCTGGGCACCGGTGCCGACCCCGCCCCAGATCACCGGACCGGTGGCATGAGAGACCGTCTCGCCCTCCAAGGTAACGCCCTTGCCGTTGCTTTCCATGTCCAGCTGTTGCAGATAATCGGGCAACCGGCGCAGCAGGTGCGAATACGGCACCACCGCGTGGGATCGGACGCCATGAAAATTCACGTACCACACACCCAACAGGGCCATGATGATCGGCATGTTGCGGTCCATCGGTGCGTTGAGAAAATGGCGGTCCATTTCATGCGCCCCAGCCAGCAAGGCTTCGAAGCCATCCATGCCCAACGACATCGCCATCGGCAGCCCCACCGCCGACCACAAGGAATAACGCCCGCCGACCCAATCCCACATTTCGAATACATTGCTTTCGCTGATCCCAAAGTCCGCAGCCTTGTCCGAACGCGAGGTAACGGCGACGAAGTGCTTATCGACATCGCAATTATCGTTGCATCGCTCCAAGAACCAGGCCCGTACGGCGATCGCGTTCATCATCGTTTCTTGGGTGGACATGCTTTTCGAACTGATGATGAACAGGGTGCGTTCCCACGACAGCCCCGACAAAAGCTTGTCCAAGGTCGCGCGATCGACGCCGGACAGAAAGTGTACGCTCAAAGTCGGACTGGCATATGGGATCAGCGCCTCGACCATCAACTGGGGGCCTAAGTGCGATCCGCCGATGCCGATATTGACGACGTCGGTGATCAGCTTGCCTGTCGCCCCTCGGCGCACACCTTCACGAACATCGTCGCTGAGTTGGCGCATACGCTCTTGTACTTTGGCGATTTTGGGCATGACGTTTTCGCCCTGCACGGCGATTTTTGAACCCAGCGGCGCGCGGAGCGCCGTATGCAAGGCGGCGCGGTGTTCGGTTTCATTAATTCGCCGCCCTTCGAACATGCGCTGACGCAAACCTTCGACATCGGTCTCACGCGCAAGTTCGAACAGCAACTCAAGAGTTTCCCGGGTGATACGGTTTTTGGCGTAATCAAGCAGGATTCCGCAGCAGCTCATGGAAAATTGACCGAAACGGTTCGGGTCTGTTGCGAACAAATCGCGCATATGAACGCCGTGCATGCGTTCGGCATGCGCTTCCAGGGCAATCCAGGCTTGGGCCGGTTTCGATCTTACCAAATGCGTCGTCCTTAGCGGTTCGCGGATTGCTCAGAGCAACCAAGATAGGCTTTGATCAACTCGCAGGCGTTCGGGTGTAGCAAATCGCTGCCGGGGCGTGGAATGCCGGTGATGGCTTCGAGATACCCCGTTGCAGTTTGGTGCCAAGTATACTTCTTGAACACCATTTCGTGCGCTGCTTTGGCCAACCGTTGTTGATCGTTGAGCGCCCTGAGTAAACCGTCGGCAATGTCGTCGGCATTGAACGGGTCCACCAAAACGCCGGTATCATCCTCGAATATTTCCGAAGGACCGCCATTCTTGGTCGCCACCGGTGCCAAACCGCACGCGGCGGCTTCGATCGGTGCGAGGCCGAAGGGCTCGTAAAACGCGGTCAAGGCGAACACCGAACCGCGCACCGCCATGATGCGGTATGCAGCCGCCAATTCAAGCTGCGAGCCGAGGTTGAGGAACGACGTGCGTTCGCGCAGGTCGGCCTTTTCAATGGTGTCCAAAATCGGGCGAAGCACCGCGCGCTCCGCCGTCGGCAATTCGGAGATTTGCGCGAACGGATCGTCGATGCCGCGAATGCAGATGGCGAGCTTGGCCTGCGCGCGCAGGGCCTCTGAGCGGGCAAAGGCTTCGACCACGCCGATGATGTTTTTCTTCTCATCCAAGCGGCTGGAAACCAAAACGTAAGGTGTGCCGTTGGGGCCGAGATGTTGGTTCAGCTTGGCTTCAAACGTTTCGTCGTCGGGACGTGAACGCGCGGAGAAGACCCGTGTGTTCACCCCAGGCGGCTGAACCCGGAAGGTGTGCGGGGCTTCGACATCGACGGCTCCGGCGTACAACGGGTGGGAATACTGCTCACGGCGCTCCTGGTCGGTCGAGGTGATGATGCGATGCGCGCCGCGCATGGCCAAGCGTTCGGCGGCAATGCGTTGGGAAAAGCGGTAGCGGTCCTGCATCTGGTCGACGTTTTCCAGCGTGGTGCCGAGCTTGTCGAGTTTTTGTGCGCCCAATGAATGACCTGTGAAGGTAAAACCGATGCCGGTCTTCACCTGGGCCAAAACGGCGCAATAACCGCCATCTCCATAATGTGCGGTGAAGAAGTCCGGCTTGTCGTCGCCGTAAAACGCCAGCATGGCGTCAACGAATTCCGGCAGATGCGGCCACAGATGCTCTTTGCCCAAAAAGACGTCGCCGCCGCACGGGAAACGCAAAATCCGCACCCGTCCTTCGTAACCGGGGTAGGTATCTTGATCGGCGGCGAATTCCGGCCAGGCATCGTCGCGGATGCGCCGGGTGACGATGTCCACGGTGTGTCCCTGGTCGGCCATCGCCAGCGCGGTTTCTTTGACGTAGACCAATTGCCCGCCAAAATCGGGGTGTTCTGCCAGATAAGAGTCCTCAGGGTCGAAATTGCCCTGGGGGTTCAAGAATGAAATGTGCATGGCCGGTTCGCTCCATCGGGGGCAAGGGAAGTTTTTTTGTTATGATTTCAGGTGTTGGGCGATACGGAATAGTCCTCGTTGATGATGATGTCCGCCTTGGCCTTGTGCGCCGAAATGATGCCGTGTTCGATTTCCAAAACGCGGTCGATGAAGGCATCCAATTCCGATGCGTCACGGTTGCGCTTTTCGCGGTGCTTGCGGGTCTGGGTATAGTCGCGATCAATGAAGGCGTGATGACGGGCGGCTTCGATTAACGTGGTGTAGGTGCCTTCCGCGATGGCGACGCGTGCGCCTGTTGCGTCCAGCACCTCGCTGTCGACAACGTCGTCTTCGTAAACCACTTCGGGTTTCTCGATGGCGGTGTCGCCGTCGAGAAAGGCGCGCATGTGCTGGTCCATCAAATCGAGCTTGACCTCTTGCGGGCCCACCCAGGCGATGTCTTTGCGCCGGGCGGCGTCGTTGGATTTTGGCGGATAGACGAAATAGTCGTCTTGCCCGAAAATCACGCTGTCGATGCCGTCCGCGGCCAAAGCCTCGGCCAGCGCTGCGGCGATTTCCGATTTGCCGCTGCCCGATTCCCCCGCGACGGTCACGCCGATACGGACATTTGCATCTTCCAAGGATTTGCGCACCAGGGGCGCGATCCCGGCGGCGGCCTTACGATGATGGTCTTCGATGACGATGGAGTCTCCGCGCATAGGTATAAACATCCTTTCACTGCGGTGCCGTCAAAGCACGCAGATGTTAACGCCCATGATATCGCCGAAGCGATCGTGTATTGCTGATTCCCTATCTTTTTTATAGAGCGTGCAGACGCTGGGGTCAAACCACCCCTGCGCCCGCCTCTGCGCCAGACGACACTTTATCCATGTTTTGTGCGTAAACGGGCTTGACCTATTATGCTGCAATGCACAAAATCAGCTATGGTGGGGCACGGCAACGACGAGCCTTCTTGGAGATCGCATGCTCGATACGGTGAACGACTACAACTTGGCCTGGACGCAATTGAACGCCGCGCTGAAAAGCACGGAAACCGTTTCCGGTTTGACGGGCGTCATCTCGGCGTTGGAGGAAAACCAGCGCCAGACCGGCTTTATCAAAGACCAGCTGTCCGACGTCGAACGCCACGTGTTTGCACACCCCGACGACCCGTCACGTTTTTTCCGCGTTCAATTCAACGCCAGGCGTTTGGCGCGCTTTAACGGCGCCGGCGTCAGCGCGCCGCCGCACGGTGTGCTTGCCGCGCACGATGGCTGCTTTTTGTGCCGTGACAACGTGATGTGGCAACAGCAAGGCGCGGAACTGGGCTATGCGTTGGATGTGAACGGCAAGGCGTATCATGCGTGGATGAATCCGTTCCCATTGTTGCCGGGCCATGTGGTGGTAGCCTCGGCCGTTCACGAAACTCAAGAATGGGCCTATGCGCCCGATGGCGGGGTGGGCATCGAACGGGTGATCTGCGATTTGGTGGCGTTGGCGGCGCGGATGCCGAATTATATCGGTTTTTACAATGGGGTTAACGCGGGTGCATCGATCCCCGGACACCTGCACTATCAATTTTTTGCACGGCCAGAGATCGGCTTCGAATTCCCCTTGGAAGCGTACATGCGCGATCATCATGGCGCAGGGGAGTTGCCGACCATCGCTGCCGAGTACCCTTTGCCGGTTGTGAAATGGGATGGAGAGGGGAAAGCGATTTGTGACGGCGCGGCGCGCTGGCTCGACGGCTGGGCGCGTCAAAACGCGGATCGCATTTATCGGCTGACAGCGAACATCATCGTGACCTCCGATGCGGACGGCGAAGTTACTTTGTACTTTGTCCCCCGTGACCGCACCCGCGCGCGCGGCGAAAGCATGTCCGGTCTGGTCGGCGGGCTGGAGGTGCTGGGCGAAGTTGTCATGTCCAGCCCCGAAGAGCGCCTCGCGCTCGAAAGCGGTGAGGTCGATTACTTCACCATTGAACATATTCTCGCCAGCGTGCGCACACCACTGTTCGCCGAACCGAGCGCCCAATCAGCAGCGTCTTAAGTGCTAATCCCCGGTTGATATTGCACCCCTTGGCCGAGCATCTCGCGATTCACAACGATAACGCCACCCGGTGTCACATCGAAACGCCTAGCGTCCTCCGTGGGGTTTTCACCGATCACAGAGCCTTCCGGCACGTAGCAGCCATTGTCCAAAATGACGTTGGTGAGCTTTGATCCCGCCCCGATGTGGCACCCAGGCAAGGCCATCACACCATCAAGGACGCAGCCTCTGTCCACCACCACATTGGAATACAAGATGGTGTTGATCATTGACGACGAATCCACCACACAACCACCGCTGACCATGGATGTGCCGAAGCAGCAACTGTCCGGTTTCCCGACAAAATGCGCCGGTGGCAACTGTGGATGATGGGTCAGAATGGGCCACGAGGGGTCGTGCAAGTTGATCGGTGGGCTTGGCGATAACTGCTCCAGATTGGCCTGAAAAAACGCATCCAAGGTGCCGACGTCACGCCAATAAGGCTCTCCGCCCATGGGTCCAGTGAAGGTGTGCGATTGCAGCTTCAAACCGTTGCGAAGGGTGTAGGGGATGATGTCTTTTCCAAAATCGTGGCTGGAGCCCACCACATCCGCATCGCGGTTCAGTTGTTCGCGCAAAAAGGCGAAGGACGCTACATAAATACCCATGCTGGCCAACGCGTGATGCGGGTCGCCCGGCATCGGTTCAGGCTTGTCGGGTTTTTCCTGAAAGCCGGTGATGCGCCCTTCGTCATCGACCTTCATGACGCCGAACTCAGTGGCGTCGCCGAGGGGGACGGGGATACAAGCGACGGTGAAATCGGCACCGGAGTTTACGTGGGTGCCCAGAATGGAACCGTAATCCATGGTGTAGATATGATCGCCGGCGAGGATCAGGACGTATTCCGGCTCATAGCCTTCGATGATATCCATGCTCTGATGAACGGCATCGGCGGTGCCTTCATACCAAGCGTCTTCATCGTGCCACTGCTGAGCGGGCACCAGGTCGAGAAATTCTTCGTGTTCGGAATTGAGGAACGTCCAGCCCTTCATCAGATGCTGAATAAGCGAATGGGATTTGTATTGCGTCAGCACGCAAGCTTTGCGGATGTCCGAAGCAAGCACGTTGGAAAGGGTAAAGTCGATAATGCGAAACTTTCCCGCAAACGGGACTGCCGGCTTTGTGCGCCAATCGGTTAAAACACCTAAACGGCTCCCTCTTCCGCCGGCCAGAACGACAGCCAGCGTTTTGCGCGTCAAACGGCTGATAAAACGTGCATCTTCATTCGGCATATATTGAATTCCCCCTGGTGATCACTCTTCCAAGTGCTCACCATAGCATAAAAAAATATAACGAAATTCTGATTGTGGCGAATCTGCATGGGAAAACGAGGTGTTGGCGTGAACTGGCCCCATCTAAGGGGACGGCATTCAATGCCGCGAGCAAACGATGGAAAAAATGAAAAACACTTCTGCGTCGGACTCGTCGGACGCTTGGTGACCCCTACGGGATTCGAACCCGTGTTGCCGCCGTGAAAGGGCAGTGTCCTAGGCCTCTAGACGAAGGGGTCTCGTTGGAAGCACGCGTTAACTAAACGCTCACAGAGGCAAAATCAAGCCCTTTGAATAGATAATTTTCGCTTTTTCCATCTCCCTACCCGTTTTCGCCGTATCTCCCCCGTAACGCGGGTAAATCCGCTCTCGACGCTACCTCAATGGGGGGCTGTACGCGGAGGAATTTATCGCTAAACTGCGCGCGGGAGAATTCACAGCAATAAGGGGGAGTATACCCACATGCTCAAAGGTAAAGTCCTGATCGCTCAGGGCGGTGGCCCAACGGCCGTCATCAACCAATCACTCGTCGGCGCCATTCTCGAATCGCGCAAGTTTCCCGGTGTCGAGCACGTCTACGGCGCTCTACATGGTGTTTCCGGCATCGTGAACGAGGATTTCCTCGATCTCACCCGCGAAACCAACGCAAACCTTGAGGCCGTCGCCGCGACGCCGTGTTCCGCGCTGGGCTCGACCCGCGACAAACCGGACGCCAAGTACTGCCAGGAAATTTCCAAGGTCCTCAAGGCCCACGATATCGGCACGTTCTTTTACATCGGCGGCAACGATTCGTCCGACGCCGCGCGCATCGTCGCGGAATATGCCGAAAAATCCGGTCACGAACTGACCTGCATTCACATTCCCAAAACCGTCGATAACGATTTGATGGTCAACGATCACACCCCGGGTTTCCCGTCCGCGGCAAAGTTCGTGGCATCCGCATTCGCGGGCATCAACCAAGACAACGCAGCCCTTAGGGGCGTGTATGTCGGTGTGCTGATGGGCCGTCACGCGGGCTTCTTGACCGCCGCGTCCGCAGGCGCGCGTTTGTATGGCGGCGACGGCCCACATCTGATTTATCTGCCGGAAACCACCTTCAACATGACCAATTTCGTCAAGGATGTGAAACGCGTCTACGACAAATATGGCCGTTGCATCATCGCCGTGTCCGAAGGTATCCACGACGCCAAGGGCACCCCCATCGTCACCAAAATGATGAAGGACGTGGAAAAAGACGCCCACGGCAACGTCCAGCTATCCGGCACCGGCGCGCTGGCGGATTTGCTGTGCGATCAGATCAAGGAAAAGACCGGCATCACCCGTGTGCGCGGCGATACGTTCGGCTATCTGCAGCGTTCATTCTTGGGCTGCGTATCCGATGTCGATCAGATCGAAGCCCGCGAGGTCGGCGAAAAAGCGGCCCAGTTCGCACATTTCTCGGGCCGCAAGCACGGCACGGTGACGATCCACCGCACCGGCGATTACGCGATCGAATACAAACTGTCGCAGATCAAAGAAGTCGCCGCCCTGACCAAAGTCATGGCGCCGAACATGATCAACAAGGATGGCAACAACGTCACCGACAAATTCATGAAATACCTGACGCCGCTGTTGGGCTCCGACGGCCTTCCCACCGTTTCACGGCTTGATCGCAACAACACCGTGGCGAAAATTTTGGCAAAGAAAAAGAAGTAAGTTTCGTCATGCTCCGCATACAGAGGGCCGCCCAACCGGGCGGCCCTTTTTGCTGCGTGGGTATTCATTCAAGACGGCGTGACGTTCTCGTCTTCGTCTTCGTCTTCGTCTTCATCCTCATCCTCATCCTCATTCTCGTGCCACTCATCGCCTTCGTCCTTGCCGCCGTGGGCGGCGCTGAGGATGTGGCGCAACGCTACCGAGGTGACGATGGTGGTGACGATGGCCATCACCACCACGGCGGAAAAGATGTTGGCGACCACCGGATCTGATGCGTCGGTGCCGTTCACGGCGGCGAACAGTCCGGCCTTCAGCGCGATGTCCGCGATCACCAGTTCGACTGCGCCGCGCGCACTCATGCCCATACCGACGGCGAGGCTTTCACGATTGTCGAACCGGCTCATGCGCGCCATCACGCCCGCACCGACAATCTTGCCGATAAACGCAGCAGCGATCAAAAGGGCGAGAAACAGCGGCACTTCATAAAATGCGGTCAGTTTCAAATTGAGCCCCACCGAGGCGAAAAACACCGGGGCCAAAAAGCCCAACGTGGTGGCGCTGATTTTCGATTTCACGGTGATGTAGGTGGCCTTGTCCAAAACCCGTCGGCCGACGAACATGCCCGCGACAAACGGACCTAAGATAAAGTGTAGGCCCATCGCCTCGGCCAGCACCGCGGCGGCGAACGCGGTGATAAGGATCAGAGAAAAATCGAACTCTTTTTCCTTGATGTGATTGAGCAAGATCGCGCCCTTGGGAAAACCATAGATGCCGACCAAGATCGAAATGGCGAAGAAGCTGACGATATCTAGCCCCAACTCCGCCATGTCCTGGATACCACCCCCCCCCTCGCCGCTGATCAGTCCGGTAAGGAACGCCAGCAGCAACAGGCTCAGCACGTCGTCGAACACCGCCGCGGTGACGATCACTTGGCCCACCGGGGTGTTGAGCTTGCCCAGATCCATCAGCACACGCACCGACGCCGGAACGGCGGTGATCGCCAGTGCAGTGCCGATAAAGAAGCTCTGCGGAATCTTCAGCGGGCCTTCGGGCAGAAACAGCCAGCCCAGTCCGTAGCCCAGCATCAGCGGCAAAAATAAGCCGCCCAACGCCACCAAAAAGGCCGTCATCGAATATTTCATGATTTTGTGCGGCTGCATCTCGATGCCCGCCAGAAGCATCAGGAAAAACATGCCCAAATTGGTGATGGCGATGAAAATGCCGTTGTGCGTCAGATCGCCAATAAATGGATGCGTGGGCGCCATTTGGGCGCCGATCGCACCCAACGCGATCCCCCCCACCAACTCGCCGATCAACGCCGGTTGGCCCAACCTTTCGACGGCGATGCCGAAGGTGCGCGTCACCACCAACAACACCAGGAGCACATAAAAAAGGTCCATAATGTTTATGATAAACTCAGGGCGTGGGTGCGTCCATCCCGATCGCCCCCTGGGGGTCGGTCTTAATTTCATACGAACGCCATCTATTGGCCCTGGTTTATCACCACCGAATCGGTCATCGTAAGGGTATGGATGAAACACCGCCCCTCAATCGACGGAACGCCGTGGTGAGCCACAAGCAAAACACCCAACCAACGCCGCCGAATTTAAGGACCGCGATCCTCAAGCAACGCGAAATGCTGACCTCTCTGATCAGTCGCGCGATGCGCAAGTTGTCGCGCGAATGCGTCGCCCTGATGGATGATCGCGCGGCCCTGGAGCAACGCCTGACTAAGGCGCTCGACGAAATCCCCGATTGCAAGCATCTTTACGTGATGGATGCAAACGGCTTGCAGATCGTCGCCAACATCACCCGCCAGGGGCCGGACCTAGAACACTTCGGGCGCAATCGCTCAAAGCGGCCTTACATGCAAGGCATCCTTGGCTCCACCAACTTTCGCCTGTCCGAAGCCTACATCAGCCGCAATTCCAAACGACCGTCCTTGACCGCCATCCGCGTCATTCGCGACAGAAAAAACGCCCATGTGGGCTTTTTGGGCGCGGACTACGATTTGCGCGAATTGCCCGCCACCCAGGGCTTGTACGAAGAATCGCAAACCTGGCGCCAGATCAAGGGCGACCCGTCCATTCGCAGCAACCTGTTTCAACAGCACCGGGTCGACAGTCAGGTGGACGCGCGCCTGGACGACGTCATGGCCTTGATGACTGAACTGATGACCCATCACGGGGTGTTCCACGGCAAGCTTCATTTTTCCAGCAGCCGCGCCACCATCTGGCTGGTGGACGATCCGTACTGCTACCGCATTCTCAGTTTCGAAGACTTGACCGACCCCGACACCTGCCTGGCGTACCCGCATCGCGCCTACACCGAGCGCGCCGTCATCCCCCAGGCCGACATCGCGCGCATCCTCGACATGTTTCGCGAACTGCGCTTCGCGGATGAAAACATCTACCTGCGCGCCGGATCGATCAACATCTGCAACGCTATGGTCGCGCTGAATTTTTCATGCGACGGCTCGCACTACATCCGCTACGACGAATTCCTCAAAAACGGCCTGGAATTTTGGTTCGGAAAGTTGGGCTGAGGCGCGCATGGAACTGCAACACTTTTTTCAGCCGTCGCCATCCACTTAATAATTTATTTAATAAAATCAATGGTAATTACGCAATTTTCATAAAATTGCGTGGACTAAAAGTGTTGCATATTAGAGTATTGTAATGTACACAGACTCAGCTGTTCACCAAAGAAACAGTAGACCATCAGAATAAGGAGTGACGATCGTGATTGAGCTATTTTGGATGCTGATCATCGTTATCGTCGGCTTTGTTGGAATGACGGTTATACAATTGGCTGAGTGATCTTTTCAAGCTCACCACCTCCCCCAAAAAATCAAAGCCGTAAGCTACCCGCCCGCGTCCCGAAAGGGGCGCGGGTGAGGCTTAAGCAACCGCGTGGTAAACACAGCCCGCCGTACCCCTAAATAAGCTGGCAATGATAGTACTTTACATCATGTCACCTTTTTATAATAGTGTCTCCCTTAATTAGTATTGTGTCCCCTTTTTTTAAGTAAGTATTGTGTCCCCTTTTTTTAAGTATTGTGTCCCCTTTTTTTATATTTCACGCGCACTGCGGTCATTTGTAAGAACCTGCACAGAACCGCCTGAGCCCATCTCATGCATTGTTGGAATTTCAGAAAGAATGGATTTCTCGCCATTGTCTTTTATACCTGCTGGATAACCAGG
>Ga0316204_10002785_pt1 | contig 37939 bp, 43 predicted proteins | sample 6monrhotite_MG_2_FD_205661 | JGI IMG/M metagenome (GOLD analysis project Ga0316204, IMG submission 205661) | Microbial mat bacterial communities from mineral coupon in-situ incubated in ocean water Damariscotta River, Maine, United States -... | ecosystem: Environmental > Aquatic > Marine >... | reverse complement strand
TCCGCAGCCGAGGTTTTCGCAATAAAGAGCGGTTTGCGAATGCCATTTACTTTCATCTTGGCGGGTTAGATCTTTACCCAGAAAAAGCTGCCCTGTGAGAGTCACCCACTCAATCAGGGGAAGAGCCTATTTTAATAATCTATGGAATGTCAATAGCGATCTTTCAGCCAATATGGAATCCTCCTGCATGGAGCAAAAATGTTGTAATAATAACAATGCCCCTTTCTTTTTATTTATTTGCCGCCGCAGATATGAAATCTAATATTAAACGGTTCTTTCGTCATCCAATGCTTTTGGGAGTCACGCTCTGGTCTGGTACACACTTGCTCGCAAATGGCGATCTTGCTGCAATATTACTATTTGGCTCTTTCTGTGCTTTCTCTTTGTTTGGTATTTTTTCAGCAAATATGCGGGGAGCGGCTAAGCAAGAAAAAGTATATCCATTTACCAGGGATGCAGTGACTGTATTAGCAAGTTTAGTCGCGTATGGTATCTTCGTATTATATATACACCCACATTTAATTGGAGCGCCAATTATTTAATATTTGTTGTAATTAGCATGTATCATGCTAATCGGATAGTCTGGGCTTCCCTTCTCCGGGATTTAAATTATACGCGAAAAATCCAGCAAAGAGATCTGGCATTATAACTTAGCGAAATATCAAATATTTACACCCCAAATAACTTCATCGAAAATGATAAAAACAGGATCATTTCATTAGCAAATGAATATGCATTCGCAACATTGGTTACAGTAAAGGAAGGAGTTCCATTTTCTTCTCATCTACCATTGATGATTGAAGGAAATGAAACTTTTACTATATTGGGACATATGGCGAAATCTAATGAACAGTGGGAACATTTTCAAAATGGAAATGATGTTCTCGTTATGTACCAAGGGCCTCATGCATATATTTCACCATCCAACTACGAAGAACCAGGTGTTCCAACGTGGAATTACTCTGCAGTGCATATGTATGGTAAAGCTACTCTTATAAATGAAGAGCAGGAGGTTAGGGATTTAATCGAATCTCTTAGTCATAAATACGAGAAATATCAAAATGAACCATGGACTCCGAAGTATCCAGATAGAATTATTGATGCCATAGTGGGTTTCAGAATTAAAGTGGATCGTATCGAGGCGAAATCAAAGCTAAGTCAAAACAGGCCAAAAGGTGATAGAGTCAATATAATAACCAATTTGCGTTCGTCCGGTTCTGAAGGTGCTATCGGCGTGGCCAAGCTGATGGAAGAAAATGAGTTATAAAAAAATGTATGGGGGAGCCTAGTTTGCGTTATTGCATTTTTCATCATTGCGTAATGTATTACTGATATTCCCAATGATACCGGTCTGACTCCTTGATTCCGGGCTTAAAAAGCAAGATATTATTCTCACTCCGGCATAAGCTTTCGCCGACCCGATAGTCGGAGCAAGCTACGGGAAATTAAATCCCAGGCCATTACACATGCTTTTTCACAATGCCATGATCACCATCGACAATAATTTGCTCACCGTCACTAATCACATTAAACAGACCTGGAATATTGACCACTGCGGGAATGCCGTATTCGCGAGCAACGATAGCTCCATGAGAAAGTTGACCACCGGTTTCCATCACAATCGCCGTAGCATTCAAAAACAGTGGCGTCCAGGCCGGATCGGTAGATGGTGCAACCAGCACATCACCCGGCTTAAGCGAACCACCTTGTTCCGGGGTACGAATCAACCGGGCACATCCTTCTGCACATCCGGCGGCTACCCCCATCCCAACCCATTCGCTACCTGAACCCATCGTCACTGGTTTTAAATAATGCGCTTGCTCACCCAGAATTAAATCGGGCGGGGAAAGCTCTTCCAGTGCCGCTCTGTTTCTACGACGGGATTCAATCAGCAACCTAAGCCCCTTACCATTCCACTCACCCGTGAGCAATGACATCACTTCGATATAGGCACAGTGAAAAATTTCATCACCGCTTTGCAGCAAGCCTCGCAATTCAAATCGCCGTCCCGCTTCAAGTAACAACAGGCGCATCGGCTCGAATAACCGGATATAGGTGGACTTTGCCATTTCCTTTGATGCCGCACCGGAGGCCGCCTGCTTAACTAATGATTTGGCGAATCCCTGTAAATAGAAAGGCAACTCCTTTTTGAGCGTTTGTCGCGCCCGTTCCGCTTTCTGTTTTTGTTGCGCTTTTATTGTCGATGATGACAGGCCATTGATGTTTTGCTTGATCACATTCAGCAGATAATCCGGCTTTTCCCGCCAGCGAGGGCTCTCGAGATAAACTTCGTATACCGCCCGGTGCCCGTATTCATCAATAAACGCTTGAAACGCCTGTTTGAACGATGAGGATTCCGGCAGGTTTTGCCATCTTTCCGGTAAAAAGGGGTCCGCATTGAAAAACAACTGTGCTGCTGGATCTGTACCAACAAGGGCGGCAAGATCCTGAATATGGTAACCATGGTCAGCGCTGGTGATATCGCCCGCACCGGCAAGCAGTGCTGTGGCAAGGGCTGTGCCTTTATCGGGCAAATGTTTTTCCAACAATTCAAACAACATGATCGCCGAGCCTGAACGTGCAGTCAGCATAATGAATGGCCGCGCGTAGGCTTCGATTCGTTGATCACACAATTGCAGCTTGCTGATCAGGGCTTCATCGCTCAAGGTCGTCAGGTCTGCTCGAATAAACGCATTAGCAAAAGCGGTTTCTTTCGCAATACACGCCGTCGCCTCTTTTTTGTAGCGGTTCATTTTCCGCATCAGTTTCACCGTGTTCCAACCTCGGCGTAGTTTTTTGCCCAGACCACCGCGAGCCTTCATATCAATCTCAATTTCTTGTTGATGACCCCCCATACTGCGATTGGTCGCAGCAGGCAAAAACCCCGTGCTATCGAAATAAAGCCACTGCATCAGTGATGAATTGCAATAAGGGCGACCCTGAAACGATTTGGTGAAACGCAATCCGGCGGGTAGGGAATAACCAATACTTTCAAAGGGCGCACGCAAAATAATATCAACCTGATAAACAAATAAACTGATACTCAAGGTACATTGCACCAGCGGGGCCGCATCCCGGAAATTACCATTGCTCCAGATATCCACTTGATTTCGTAATGCATCGCAGGTGAGACGAGGTAATACCGTTACCGGGCGAGCTTGCAACAGAAAAAACGCCCGACCATCAAATGCCCATTCGATATCCTGGTGTTGTTCAGTGCCTTTTTCATTCAGCGCCCAAAAAACCCGTTGTACCAATCGCCCCAGGAGACTGATCTGCGCGACCGAGAGCACTTGTTTATGCTGGGTATTGCAAGACTCAACCAAGCGTGTTCCACCATTGACGTTAAGCTGAGTATGTTTTGCTTTACTCCCTGTTCTCCCGCTAAGCAACGTCATATCATGAGTACTCAATCGGTATTCATCTGGTTCGATCACACCGTCGACCACCGACTCTCCAAAACCAAAATTGGCATTGATGACAGTAACATCCTCCCGGCCTGTCGCCGGTTCACAGGAGAAAGCAATGCCAGATGAACTGGCATCGACCAATGCCATAATCACCACGGCACAGCTTAATGCTTGCTCGTCGATCCCCATTTTGCGGCGATAGGTGACTGCGCGAAGCGTCCAAAGCGACGCAAAACAATTGAGAATCGCCTGCTCAATGGCTGGCTGACCGACCACATTAAGATAACTTTCATGAATACCGGCAAATGAGGCGCTTTCGCCATCCTCCAGTGTGGCACTGGAGCGCACGGCCAGTGGCGCATCGGAAAGCGCCTGCTCCTCTAGGAATTGTGTGAGCTGTTGCGCAAACTGCACGGGCAGTCCCACTGTCACAATCGTCTGGCGAATGGTTTCCAGATGTTGCGCCGTATCAGAACTGGCAAGTGCATCGTCAGGCATTACCCGAAAGTGGTTAACTAATGACTCCAGCACCGGATCGGCCAACAACTGGTGATAAATATCACTACTGAGCACGCCGCCATCAGGAACATTGAATCCAAAACTGTGCAATCGGGCCAGATTCCAACCCTTACCTCCGCACTGTGCGACACCGGCCTCATGGGCCTGCTGCCATGTAAAAAAGCCCGCTTTCACCGTGTCACCTCTTTGGTTTGCGCGCCTTCCAAAAACAACTTCAAGGAACGCTCCAATAACTCACTCAGCTGACTCGCCTGTGGATCGCGGCTCCAGTACAGCACGGCGGACGTGATGAAACCGCCCACCATGCCGGTCAGTTCCCAAGCATCGGCATCTTCACGAATCGTCCCCTGCCGCTGCGCTGCTTTCAGTACCGCATGGATGAACCCTCTGCCAGAGAGTTCAGGGTGATGAGTTGTTTCATCACCCATTCTGCTCAGGCTGGAGAGGATCATCGCTTCGGCGATCTTTTCTCGCCCGGTAAACCACTCGGCTAATGATTCCAAATAGCTTGCCAAAATAGGCAATGCCGGCGCCCCGCTCTCAATGGCCGCCAGCGCCTCCCGCGTTTTGCCTCGCCCGGCCTCGCGCTCCAGCGCTATCAATATCTCAAGCTTTGAGTCGAAATGTTGATAAAAGGTACCTTTGGCAACATTAGCCAACTTGATAACCTGATCGATCAATGTCGCCTCAAAACCCTGTTCTTCAAAAAGCGTTTTTGCTGCGTTCAATAATTTCTCACGCGTTTGCGCCCGCCGCTCTGCCTGAGTTGCCATGGTGGAATACTGCCCCATAAAGTGACCGAAGCCCAATAATATACTGGAGTCCACTAAAATACCAACCGATAACAAGGAGACAATAAAACAGACACGCGAATCGACTCGCGTCATCTGCATCACGATTCATGAGCACGAAAAACTATCCTAAATTAATCCGTTAAACTGTAGCGAGAGTGACTAAGGGTTGATCGAACAATAACTGTCGCTTTTTGGTTATTTATATAGAGGGTAATTCAGGTTGAAAGAACTGATGTTCTTCCCTTGACCTTTTGGTGGAACCGCTACGCTTGTTCCACCCGGCTTTACCTTGTGCTAGAGAAGACGGAACAAACAAACCGCTATCCTGATTCTGACCTATCTCCGACCCGAATCATGAATACCCAACTTCAGCCATGTACGCAGATAGCAGGTAGGGTGGAACAAGCGTAGCGGTTCCACCAGGGTCTTGCACACGCTCAAAAAAACCGGGTCAGCTCACCAATGAGACAGTTATTGTTCGAGCGATCCTAAGGTGCAGAACCTAAAGTGTTTTTCAGGTTATTTTGGATGACGGCGTATCACCCATACGGTGAGTTCAACATGTTATGAAAAACGCTTTAGGTTCTGTGCCTTAGGCGCTCGTAGTCGATTTAACGGATTAATTTAGGATTATGTATGCGAGGTATGACATAAAGCAGAAAAACTTTCTTCCCTATCAGAAGGCCCATCCAAATTGAACGCCACCGCCAATATGCGTATTGGTACTCGTTTGCTCGTCCAGATAATCACTCACTTTATTGCTTTCGGCTGGAGAAATATTTTTGTCTCGTTTGTACTGGATCAAATGTGCAACCCCGATTAAACCGGATATATTAAACCCATTCCGCCAAAACCATTGATACCCCAACAAAACGCCGGTATCAATAAAGCTGACGTTTGCATCAGACCCCACAGTCGTCTTAAATTTATTTTTTTCTATCCCAACCAGAGCCGTTACAAAATAGCCATTCTTGAATACGCCGTTCGGGGAATATCTCCAGGGAATAATCAGTCGATTAAACGTACTTGTGACCTGTTTCTCTATTGTTCCGTAAGTCGGCCGGTCTGCACAGTTATACGATGGGATTATACCTAAAGTGCTGTTTTCAGTTATGGCAACATCAACAGCATATTGGTGGCACTGAGTTTGGGGGTCAGGACCAAAAGAAAGATTGATTGAATTTTTTGAACTGGCGAAAGATAAAGACACTAGGAAGAATGAAAATGAAGTAACACAAATATACATCAATATTTTCATATAAAACCACTTTTTGTCATCTTCAACCTCCAGTTATCCAGATGGACATTATCACCATATTGCAAAGCTATTACAACATTCCCTCAGCCAGCATTCCTCCCCAAGATATTGGAAAACTTCAGCAATTTGGCATTTTTTCAGGCGCAACCAGCAGGGCCCGACAGCACGGCTTTATTCGTTGAAAACCCCCGGCAACCCGTATTTTGTGTATACAATTGCCGCCTGTATGATTACTTTACCTATAATTCACCACCGCCTAATCCATAATTTGCTAGGATTTGACAATGAATAATGCGCAACGGCTACCGTTTTTCGGAATACTCATTTTGCTCAGTGCCTGTAGTATCGAGGACTTCAAACGAGCAGGCTATGGCGCCCTTCACCAGCGCCAGTGTATTGAACAAGTAGGAGAGCCCAACTGCGATCCGGATTACCCCAGCTACGACGAATATCAGGATCAACGGTCAGAAATTCCCGAATAAAAGTTGCATCAACAACCATGCTCACCCTGCTTGATCACGTCCCCGATGGCTTGCTGGACTGCACAGCACAGAAACTGCATCGTATCCTGCCCGGCCCCACTCTGATCCAGCTACCTGGCCGCCGACCCTGGCCATTATTTGTGTCGGTATTGTTACATGGCAACGAAACCACCGGACTTTCCGCGATACAATCCGTACTCCGCAAATATCAGCAACAAGAGTTGCCACGCGAATTGTGCATCTTTATCGGCAATGTCAGTGCAGCACAACAGGGGCAACGGCACCTCCATGGCCAGCCGGATTACAATCGTGTCTGGCCCTGCCTCGGATTCGGTGATGATTGCACGGGCAATACCCCCGAACACCGGATGATGCGCCAGATCGTGGATTTACTGCGCAAACGCAATGTATTTGCCAGCATTGATGTACACAACAATACGGGACTCAATCCACATTACAGTTGCATCAATCAGCTCGATGCACGCTTCTTTCACCTTGCCACGCAATTTTCCCGCACCGTGGTTTATTTCATCCGTCCTAAAGGCGTGCAATCCATGGCCCTTAGTGATATCTGCCCAGCGGTAACCGTAGAATGTGGTAAGCCTGGTCAGCCTCACGGCACCGCACACGCCGCCGATTTTATTCACAGCTGCCTGCAACTGTCCGACTTACCCACACACCCCATCGCCGCACATGATATGGATTTGTTTCATACCGTTGCTACAGTCAGCGTACCGGAACATATCAACATTCGTTTTGGTGATGACGGTAATGGCAAAATCCGAACAAATGAAATTCAGTTTTTACCTGAACTGGATCGGCTCAATTTTCACGAACTGGCCGCAGGCATTACCCTGGGCTTTGTTGCCCCCCAACTAACCAGCATTCCGTTACAAGTCATCGACGAACAGGGGCAGGATGCCTCCCGGCGTTTTTTTCGTTTACATAACGGTGAATTGCAAACAGCATGTGAAGTCATGCCTTCCATGTTCACGTTGAACACCGAAGTCATTCGTCAGGATTGCCTGGGCTACTTGATGGAACGCATGAACAGGTAAGGAACGCGCACGAAATAACTTCCGTGTTTGGCACCTGGGTTTAGTGCGTATCGGCCCTGAATTTTGAATTAACATGATAACTCTCAGAGAATAGGGCTTGAACAAAAATAACAAACCAGATATGCCTTAATAATCCGGCAATATCAGGATATCAGGGAAAATTGACTGGTTTTTTATGATTAACGGGCAAATGTACCCGGTTTTTCGTGCAGTACTGTGGATAGCAAAGCAAAAATGCCTAATACATAACAAGTTATGTGTAAATAATTAAAGAAGGAGAAATAAAATGAGTATGTATATTCCCACGATAATTTGGATACTAAGCAGGCATTTGCTACTACATCGCAAAAAAGAAAAATATAAAACCAACAGTAACATGGAATTTAACTTTTGTTTTTTTAGGGCCAATCGCTGTACCTATAATATTATTAGGGTCTGTTGACGTTTCACATAGGTAGCCATAAAAATCTGAAGGCTAAAGCCACCATGCTTTCGTCATTTCTCTTCAATTTGTCATATCGGGTGGCAATTGCTCGGAAATGCTTAATGCATGCAAACGCATTTTCTACTAAATGGCGATATTTATATAAACACCAGTCCATGTCTTCATTGCCTTTGGTTGAATTAACCTTTTTTGGTATAATCGCAATCGCCCCTTTGGCTTGGATTTGATCCCTGATAGCTTCGCTGTCATATCCCTTATCCGCTACAATAGCGCTTGTTGGCGGGAGTTTATCGATCAATATGAGGGCTATCGTGCCGTCGTTTATTTGGCCAGCGGTTATTTCAAACTCAATGGGCAAGCCATATGAATCAACCGCCAACTGTATTTTGGTGCTGTTTCCACCTCGACTGTTACCAATGGCTTGGTCATCAGAGCCGCCAGCACCACATCCGTGCTGATGTGCGCTGACAATACTGCCATCAATAAACTCCCATTCCAGGCCGGGTTCTTGCACTAACGATTTGAACATATTGAGTATCTTGCCTTTTTAGACCAATCATTAAATCGCTTGTAAACGCGAGTCCAAGGGCCAAATGCTTCAGGTAAATCCCGCCAGGGGCAACCTACGCGCATACGATATAATATTCCTTCTACTGTCAGTCGAAGATCAGCCTTGTCATAAATGTGCTCCTGGCGCATTATTAACCGCAACTTTGACCAGTGCTCATCACTGAGCATTAATCGGGGCATAAAGCAGACTTGCTTTTTTATTTCAAGACCTTAAAGCGAAACGTCAACAGACCCTAGTTAAAAGTAAAAAAATAATGTTAATGGTGGTCTTAATAAAAATACCGTAATCTAAAGGTTATATAAGTGACGAAATAATTAATAATAACTTCAAACTATAAGCGTTTAAAAATGGTACCGCCACATAACCAGAAGCTCAATCTGACTCCGAAAACCCGCGTTTTTTTTTTGCAAAGAACGCAAAAAAATCGCCCGTTTTCTCCGCAGCTTAGCTAAACGTCATGTGCTAAAGGGTGTAGGAGCATGAAATATATTTCCATATTAAGAGGAATAAATGTAAGTGGCCAAAAGAAGATAAAAATGGCTGATTTAAAATCACTTTATGAGAATGAAGGGTTTGAGGATGTAGTTACATATATTCAAAGTGGAAATGTGTTGTTTGACTCCGAAAATAAGACCGTAGAAGAAATAAAATCAAGAATTGAATGTGCAATCAGGGAAAAGTATGGCTTTGATGTTCCTATTGATATAAGAACAAAAGAAGAGTATCAAGAAATAATTAATAGTTGCCCTTATGAGGAAGCGAAGTTGGAAGAAAATGAAACCAAGGTATTGGTTAGCTTTCTATCCAGGAACCCATCTGGAGATAAAAAAGAGCAATTGGAAGCTATCGCTAATAATCCGGAAAGGTTAAAGATAGACGGTAGGGTGGTTTATCTTTATTGTCCTAATGGGTACGGGAAAAGTAAGCTATCAAATACATTCATTGAATCTAAACTAAGTTTGGTGTCAACAACTAGAAATTGGAAAACTGTTCGAAAATTGGTTGAATTAAGCTGAGTTAGGAATAACAAAAACAGCTACGCAAAACCGGGGGAGATCCCTATTGATCTGTACAAGTAACGCGTAGGGCATTATCGCATCCGGCATTCGTTCGTTCTGATTGCACAAGAGTGCAGGAATACCCTCTGAGGCACAAGTAGTCGCCCTATTTCGAGCTTTTGTGATTGAAGAACGGACGCCACCAAAAGTAGGCGCTTTTAGGCGATAGTCGGTGCTTTAGGCAAAGATGGGCTGAAGCCGGAATGCAAAACAGGGAAGTTATTTCATGCGCGCTCCTAACTCTCTTCAAATAACTTCCGTGTGTCTTGCAATCAAATGCCTCTACTACTCGTTATCAACGTCGAAGTACTTTTAATTTGACCAACAACAAGAGGGACGCCCGCATGACTTTATCCAGTAACCTTACACAACCACGACGCCTGCTCCAGGTTCTCAGTATCAGCCTGTTTTTGCTCAGCGCAACCACGATGGCTGCCAACGATCCTTCTATTAAAGGTGATGTACGCACAAATGTTCAAAACGCCATGAATGAGCTGATTCAACAACGCACGATGGAAGGTAATTTTAAATTCTACGATGCCGTCAGCAACAAGGTTCACAACCTGAAACTGGTCGAGCTGCATGATGGTATTGTCAAAAAAGGTGATTTTTACGTGAGCTGTGCTGATTTTGTCGACGCCAAAGGCAATAAAGTCGATATGGATTTTATGGTTATCCCTAACGGAAATAAAATGGTCGCAACACAAGCTATTCTGCATAAAATTGATGGCAAAAAACGTAAGTATCATCTGGAAGACTGATACATAAGCATAGCCGCTGACGGTGCGCGGGAACTGTTATTACGTATTACGCAGTTTCCGCTACGCCCGAAGGACCAAGGTTATATTTCCATCGATCCTGTAAACACCGTTTGCGCCGGGCCGCTCATCAACAACGATGACGCCTTATTTGACCAGTGAATCAATAACTGCCCACCCGGCAACTCAACTGATACGGTATCATCCACCATTCCCCAGCGATGCGCCACCGCCATGGCAGCGCAAGCGCCAGTACCACAGGCTTGAGTTTCCCCTGCACCACGTTCAAATACCCTCAGGCGTATCTGGTCCCGCGACACGACTTGCATGAAACCCACATTCACCCTCTGCGGAAACAACGCATGGCCTTCGATGGCAGCCCCCAAACGAATAACCGGTGCTGTGGTGACATCCTCCACTAACACAATCGCATGCGGATTACCCATTGATACAGCACCAATCTCCACATTATTATCATTAACCGCAATGATATAGCGATCAAACTCCACTTTCTCATCAAACGGCAAACTAGCTGGAGAAAAATGAGGCGTGCCCATATCCACAGTAACCTGCCCATCGGCTTCCAACTGTAACCGGATGACGCCCGAAGCGGTTTCCACGCTGATTTGTGTTTTTTGCGTAAGACCTTTGTCCACCACAAATTTCGCAAAACAACGAGCGCCATTACCACATTGAGCCACTTCTCCACCATCTGCATTGAAAATTCGATACCTGAAATCCACATTGGGCGAACTTGAGGCCTCCACCAGCAAAAGTTGGTCGCAACCGATGCCACGATGGCGATCAGCAATCAAGCGCACCTGCTCAGGGTTCAGACTCACCGACTGATTAATCGCGTCGATCACCACAAAATCATTGCCCAGACCGTGCATTTTAGTAAATGATAAGTTCATGCGCCGATAGTTGCAGACTGTCAGCAAGGATTCAACCCAAGCCTTGCGCCCTCTAATTGAATATGACGGATAAAAAATGAAACCCCAAAAACCTGCCCCGGCTTATTTCACCCAGGCCACCTTTACTTTTCTCACCGAACTTTCGCGCAGCAATGAACGCGAATGGTTTAACGACAACAAACAACGCTATGAGGAGTATGTGCGCAGCCCGGCGCTAGCGTTTATCGAAGACATCGCACCCGAACTGCAACTCATCGCACCGCGTTTTCTGGCTGTGCCCAAAAAAGTGGGTGGCTCGCTGATGCGCGTCTACCGCGACACACGATTCAGCAAAGACAAAACACCCTATAAAACCAACATCGGTATCCAGTTTCGTCATGAAGTTGGCAAAAACGTGCATTCACCAGGGTACTACCTGCACATCGCGCCGCAGGAATGTTTTTTTGGCGTCGGCATCTGGCGACCTGATTCCACAACGCTGGGACAAATTCGCGAAGCCATCCGCGACAAAGGCGATAAATGGCTCGCCGCGCGTGACGACAGCGACTTTGCACAACACTATGCTCTGCGTGGTGAATCACTGAAAAATGCACCGCGCGGCTTTGCCAAAGACCATCCATTGCTGGAAGACCTCAAACGCAAGAATTTTATCGCCAACGAACACTTCCCTCGGGAGCAGGTGTTATCTGCCGATTTTTTGCGCGACACCATAACGCATTTTGAATACGCCACGCGATACATGCAGTTTTTGTGTGGAGCGCTGGATGTGCGGTTTGATTAGGCCGTTTCATTCCCTCGACGCCACACTCCCGACTTACCACCACGTTTTTCCAACAGCCGTACATCCGTCATTACCATGCCACGATCCACCGCCTTGCACATATCATAAACAGTGAGCAATGCAATCTGCACGGCGGTCAGCGCTTCCATTTCCACACCGGTCTGACCGCTGGTATGCACCGTGGCCTGACACAGCACCGCCTTTGCCGCCTCATCCGTTTGCAAATCCACCGTCACCTTGCTGATTGCCAACGGGTGACATAAGGGCACCAGCTCCGACGTTTTTTTCGCCGCCATAATGCCCGCCACTCGCGCAATACCCAGCACATCACCCTTGCCATGCTGGCCACTGACGATAAGCCGCAACGTCTCAGGCAACATCACGATACGCCCCTCCGCCACAGCAATGCGCTGGGTTACAGGCTTATCACCCACATCCACCATATGTGCCTCGCCAGCACTGTTGAAATGACTGAGGTTGGAATGAATCGATTTGGAGGAGTCTTTATCCATACATGTTGCCCGTGTGTTTTTTAAAAAGTTAACATGAAACACAGTATACTGCTTAACTTAGCTTGTTAAATTAAACGCACCAAATACGGGAAACCTCCATCATGAGCATCACCGTCAAATTTTTTGCCAGCCTGAGAGAAACCATCGGCAAAGCAGGCGCTAGCCTGGGCACTGACAACATCAGCACAGCCGCTGATGTCTGGCAAATCGCAACTGATAATCATGAACCCATCGACAACATGCTCGTCGCCATCAACATGGAATATGCCAACCTAGACGAAAGCGTAAAAGATGGAGATGAAGTCGCCTTTTTCCCACCGGTTACAGGAGGCTGACCATGTCCGTAGAACTGCGTGGCGAAGCCTTTGACCCCTGGCAGGAATTACAAAAATATCAAAACTCCAAACCGGAATTAGCTGGAAAATTTGGTGCCACATCCATTTTTATCGGCACCATGCGCGATTTCAACGACGGCAATGATGTACAGGCCATGATTCTGGAGCACTACCCAGCCATGACGCAAAAACACCTGGAAACTGTTTCCAATGAAGCCAGGCAACACTGGGACATACTCGACACACTGATCATTCACCGCTATGGCAATATCCAGCCCAACGACCCCATCGTATTGCTTGCCGTATGGTCAGCACATCGCAGCGAATCATTTCCCGCTTGTCGTTACCTGATCGAAGAATTAAAAACGCGAGCCCCCTTCTGGAAACAGGAAAAGGCAGGATCATACTCGCATTGGGTAGAACACAATACGCAGGGGTAATTACTGATTACCCTCTATCACTCATCGATAAAAAACGGTTTTCTGCACACAAACTGTAAATGCTTTGGCACCGTCATTATCAGCCATGATTTCTCCTTATCAGCATGGCCGGCATCACCACTCCTCCTCAGAAAACAGTCTCCTCGCAGACAGTCCCGAATTGATATACTTTTCCAAACTTATAGAACAGCAATAAGATCTCCCACTTTACCAATTGCACCAGAGACTTTTTTTACTGTATCCGCAACCTTTATCATTCTCGCAGAAATATCATCGATAGATGCTTTAGCCTCTTTTGCTGCCTGTGTTGCGAAATTCAGTTGATTTATTGCATCATTTAATTCTGGAACATCTTCGCGGAGCGTTTTATGCGCTAACTCAGATGCCTTTTCATTTAAACTATCCCTTTTATCCAATATAGACTTTCGCTCTTCTCCCTCAAGCAGTGGCCAAAGGTCATTCAATGCAACAATCGTTTTATTTAATTCGGATAATTCCGGCATGATATTTCCTTATACTTAATATTTAACTGGATCAATAAGCTTCAGTTGATTGTTCACAAATTATTCCTTTTTCATCATCTGAGACGATTTTTGTTTCACAGCTAATCATTAACTCTTCCAAATCATTAAAATTTTTGTGTACAATTTTAATATCACTAATAGCTTTAAGTATTTTTTTACTACTAAATTTGTCATTTTTTAATTCATCTTTAATTTTTGAATGAGCTGCCATGACCGACAAAATTGCTTTTTGAGCCTGAATCATTGTTGCTGTCGCCGACTCCATTTCAATGTATTTTTTATAGATTTCATCTAGCGATTTCTTTTTAGATGCGAAAGAATCAGTCTTAGCTTTGGAATTATAATCTGAAAAATACCCAGACAGTTCATTACTTCTCATCGCATATAGACGCCCTTCAATCACGCCTTTAAGAAGCTGGTCATTTATCACCTTACCTATAGCCTGCACCGACTCATCAGCCGTTATAATTATTTTCTTTAAAGCTTCCCCTCGTTTGTTCTCGATGTAGTAGGTAGATAACTCCGAAACAACTCTGCTAATAGATCCGCCAGATTCATCACTTATCAAATCACTGTTGTTTTCTAAAAGATCCTTATATTGTTCATTCATTTCTTTAAGCGATGTTGATAATTTCACACCAGCCATCGCAATCTCTTCTTTTGACCCCGCCCTGGCAAGAACAGTTAATGACTCTGAGTAGTCTCCAAGCGCTTTGTTTGCTTTATATAGAGCAAAGTTCTTTTTATCCGAATTCCTCATAATAATTTTCTTAATCGGATCAAAATCAGACCTTACGTATTTTTTGTCCGACTGAGCCATTACAACTAACTGATCATTGATATTCGCTGCGTTATAATCACTAACCATTGAGTCTATTTTTTCAGTGATGTTTGAGGTAGCCAGACCAAATGCCTCAATATTTCCTGTGGGCGTCGATGCACACCCGATTAAAACAAGAACAGCTGCTATAATTACAAAAATAATTTTCATTATATTATTCTCTCTTCACTTAAACGCAACGTATATGGTGCTTTATGCCGAACGTCAATAATAATTGGAGTTTTTTTGCGATGTTAAGCTACATCAAACTTTTTTAGCACAATCCAAACACTGAGAAAAACCGTTTTTCTCGGTTATTTTTTGCCAGACATTTTCTATAGCTTTCCACTTTTCATTGATTCGGGTGCATAATAACTTGAATACCAAATGGTTGCCGCCTATCCAAACCCGATTAATTATTTAACCTACTCGCTTAACACCTCATTACTCAATGTATAAACAAATATTGGGTAATCCGCCCTGTCTCACTTACGCCTCATGCGGCTTTCATTACCGCCTTTTTCATTTTGAATATCACCCATTTACAAAGAAACTTGTCAAAATAGAAAGAAATATTACGGATTTCACTTATTGAACACGCTTTTTATATCCTGGTTCTATCTATTATCAATTTAATTAGCGCTACTGTTTTTTCCGCAATTCTAGGGCCCTCACCAAAAAAATGATCGCTAAATGACCCATTGCTCACATAACTCTAACCAGGAATGAACAAAATCATGAACGAACCGACATAAGGTTTTATATTTATACTGCTTGGATTTTTGACAATGTTTCGGAAATCATTGTGGATATTTTTATTCTCGTCTTCATTGGTCAAGCAAACAGAGAAGTAAAATCTAAAGACGTTTCTTTAGCGAGCTCATTTAACTTGCCAGCTGTGGAAATTTTAGAGTACTTAACATATACCCGTAGCGATTTAGGTTTTACTGCACGCCCTCTTCATTCCATGGCGGCGTTAAAATTCCTTGCTATGCAATAAATATGCACGCTTAACACCTAAGTTTCTATGGGTATAGAACAAAAATACGGCCTTGCAATTGACTAGCTACGCTGCAATTATCGTTAACTTGATCAATATCCATCCAATATCAAGGGCTAATACTTAACTTCACCGACTGTACGCCACTCAATAATACTGTACATATTTGCAGAAAAATGGGGACGGCGGTCAACGATCACAATTAATAACCCGCTGCAAAACCACCATCGGCGATGCAATATTGCGACGGTAAGGCTGAAAAAGTGTACTGCACTGGATATGAATTTTATTCGCTTTCACGTCTGCGATACCCTGCGGAAATTTTGCAACCAGAAACTATCAGCCTTCCAACCATCAACCGATAGGTTTTAGGCAACATGGAGATGAAACACGATGGTAGCGCGCAGGGAAATGAGCTAACTTGTTGATAATACGATAGCTGGCCAGCACCCCCCACTATTTTCGGCAATAGAAACCATTTACCAAATGGGAATATTTACCTTGATCTCGCTAGCGTAACAGCCTATTAAACGAAAATTCAAATCTGCACATAGTTCGCGTCCCTTAAGTAGATAACACAGTGCAGAACGGTGCGAATACAGACTATGAACAGCAACACACACCCGGAACTGGAGCAGCTTGCGAGCTTCACTCAAAACCTCACCGCCCCAGAACACGCCGAGTTGCGGCGACACCTCGCTAGCTGCACTGATTGCCGGCAACGGCTCGAGCAGCTCAATACCCTGTCTCACAATCTGCTCGCAGACCCACCCGCCAGCGAAGCAGCAATCCTCCCTGATACCTTACTGCAAGCCATCGAAAACGGTCAGTTGAATGATGCCCAGCGGCGTGTTTTAAGCGATGACCCTGCCGCACTCAAAGCTGCCCTACACTACGCCGCTCATGCGCCCGCCATGCGCCGGAATTTTGATTCACCGGTTGGATCTCCGGCTAAAGCCCGTGCCGACACGATGAGTCCCGACACAAATCAGCCACAATCACCTGGACTGCTACAGCGCTTGCTGGACTGGCGGCCACCGGCCTGGGGCAGTATTCCACTGAGTGCCGCCGCAGCTTTTGCCTTAGCATTAGTCGTGTTGCCATCGGCCATGTCGCCATCAGGCACGTCGCCAGACTTGGCTGCTCTGGTCATCGCCAGTTACGCTGACCAGCCGGTATTGGCGTTACAAGGCCCGATGTCCGATCTACCCGGTATAGGATTCTTCCATACCGCCGACACCCAGGAGATTCCCTTCGACGGTCTGCGCCTGCGTTATTCCCACACTGATGGGTTGAGCGCAAACTGGCCGCCAGTGGAAAACGCTCAAAACTATCACCTGCGCCTGTCCCGCATTAATACAGGCGGCCAGCAGATTGTTGGCGAAATTGACGTGAATCAGTCACAAGCACGTTTTCCGCAATTACGCCCAACACCCGGACGTTATCAGTGGCTGCTGACGGGACAAAGAGCTGATGGCAACCACTTCCGTGCCAGCGGTGGTTTTGTGGTAAACGATTTATAGGCAGATTTCAGAAGAGCAAAATATGTGTACATTCAAGGCAGCGACAGAAAATGGTCCATCATAAAAAATGGTTAAAAAGGCTCTTTTAAGAGGCAATTCATGAAACACAAGCAACACACTTTTTTCGCTCAATTGCTACCACCAGCACTGTTGCTACTGGCTCTGCTGCCTAGCAGTTTCGCCACAGCAACCAGTCGTGGCATTAGCCTGGAGCCTGTAACAAAGGTACCTGCTCCATCTTTTATCAGTGGACGCTACCGGGCACTGATCGTCGGCAACGACAACTACCACGACCCACAAAAACGCTGGCCCTCATTGAAAACGGCTGTTGCCGGTGCCCGCGCCATGGCCGACATGCTGAAAAACCGCTACAACTTTGATGATGTACAATTACTGGAAAATGCCACTCGCCGGGAAATGCTCATTGCTCTCGACGAACTGGGTCGCGACGTACTGCCCAACGACAACGTACTGGTCTACTATGCGGGACACGGTTTTCTCGACAGCGAAACAGGCAAAGGCTACTGGGTACCCGTAGATGCCGTGGGTACTGATCAGACGACCTTCCTGCGCAATTCCAGCATTCGCGATGAACTCAACACCATCGCCGCTCGCGGTCGTCATACCCTCTTGATTGCTGACTCCTGTTTCAGTGGCAGCCTGTTGCGTAGCGGTACCCGCTCTCTTCCACCGCAAACCAACAGCGAACGCTACTATCAAAAAGTCGCACAAAAAAAGAGTGTGCAAATTATGGCTGCTGGTGGCGTTGAGTACGTGGATGACAATTACCGTTCCACAGGACACTCACCTTTCACCCATTTTTTGCTTAATGAACTCGAATACAGCAATCAGCCACTATTGACGGTTAGCGAGCTGTCACAGAACGTGGAAAAGGCGGTCGCCAATAATGTTTCACAAGTGCCAGAAACCGGTGTACTACAAGGTGCCGGCGATGAACTGGGCGAATTTATTTTTATTAATGTCGATGTCTCCGTCAGCGGTGCGTCTGCGGAGCAGGTCAAAGTGAAGGTCAACGTTACTCCGGCCGAAACATCCACAAACATGCCAGGAACGGTCGAAAAATCAGCACCTGTAGTCTCACCAGAATCATCCGTGCCAACCACTGCACCCGACCTGCTGCCTATGCCAACGTTGTGATGCATTGTTTTGTGTAACTGCTCAGACTGCTTTTGATTTATTCGAGAACAAGGAGAACGCGCGGAGTTTAAACGCGTATTTTTGACGCCGTACTCGGGAAAATCAACAGTAAGTTAAACAATTACATTTTTGTCCGATTAAATGCGAGTGTAATCAATATGAAAAATAAAACCCTGTTTCGATACTTCTTCTCAATAATATTATTACTCGCCACACCGTTAGCCTGGGCACAAGCAGAAGCCCGTTACAGCCTTGGTGCCAAGCTTGATTTTTCCACCTGGAAGGGAGACAACCCCGACGGCGCAGACTTCGAGGCCAAAGCTCCAATGCTGGGACTGGAAGCAAAAATTCAATATGCAAACTGGTTTGGCGGCCTGACTTTGGCTGGTGGAGAATTCAAGTTCGACACGCTCGCACCAACACGTCCCACCAGCCCACTGCCTATGGGCAGTGAACCCATCACCATCAAACGCGGCGAAGTAGACTTGGTACTAGGTTACCGTTTCTGGCCACGTATTGCTTTATTTCTGGATTTCAAAAACGTCAGCAACGAATGGAATAGCGACGACTACAAAACCGAATATAATGGGCTCGGCCTGGGAATCAGCGGCCATCGTCCATTGTCACCCAAATGGACTTTATTCGGTAACTTCGGTGTCGTACCGATGAACATCAAGGCCGATGGCCAGGACATAGGAGATGCCACCCGTAGCGCACTGAACATCGGTTTCCTTTATCGTATCGGTCAGCACGCGAACGTTAGCGTCGGCCTACAAAACCAGACACAGGCTGATGATTACGATAACGGCAGCGAACAGACTCATCGCGTCAGCGCACTCACATTTGGCATCAACGCCGCATTGTAATTTCCTTTACCACCCTGTGCTAAAGTACTCTCTTGGGCAATAGCCTGAGGGATGCACGGCATGGGGGGCGAGTGAAAAATACAAACAAACTGACAATGCAGCTTTGGCTGGCCAACCTGCTGGGGCTCATTACTTTACATCTATCCGGCTCGGCTATCGCCGCAGAAACAATACCGGAGACAGCGACCATACACGTCACCCTCACCACCCACCTCGGCGACGAGCAACACTTCCGCGAGGGTGATGAAATCACTTTACTGTTAAGTCTTGATCACGATGCTTATGTGTTGTTGGTGTATCAGGATGCCAGCGGCAATCTGGTAAAACTGTTTCCCGTCAGAAAAAATGACAACGGCTGGATACAGGCGGGTGATTTCATGCCTTTCCCACGCCATGTCGATAATTTGCGTTTGGTCGTAACGCCGCCCTTTGGCGAAGAACAGATCTGGGCCTTTGCCGCTGCTGAAGCTTTTCCCACCAAGCCATTGCTGAATATCCCCGACATCAAAACCCTGCGCACCCAGCTAGAACATTCTGGCATTTCCTACAGCGAGGCGCACACCTGGCTGAAAACTTATGCGGCTCAACACTAAGGAGATGATGTTGTCGTGGCACTGACAAGTGACGTGTTATAAACGCAGAGGTCGCAGAGACACAGAGGGCGCAGAGTTTCTAGTGTTTTTCTCTGTGACCCCCGCGTTAAATACCCGGTGATTTTTTAAAAGCAGCATGTTTTTAGCGCTTAATCCACATTGTAGTACTAAGCATTACACCGTTGTATTTTCCCATTGTTTTTTAGTGATTTTATACAACACATGTTCTCTGAGTCGGTGATTCTTGGGAATAATTGGATGTTCAAAATTAGCCTCGGTATTTTGCATATTCAAACGCGCCATAACTGAGCGAGACTTTTTATTTAATACCGAAGTAAATGAATACACTTCATTCAAGTTCAGCTCCTCGAATGCAAATTTTAAAGATGCCTTAGCTCCTTCGGTTGCATACCCATTTCCCCAATATTCCTTTCCCAGGCGCCAGCCAATTTCTACACAAGGCGTGACTGGCAATGCATAAGTCGGTTTATGAAGCCCCACAAAACCAATAAATTGTTTTTCTTTAATCAGCTCAACGGCCCAGAATCCCCACGACCTTTTTGCCAATAGTGACTCAAACTTATGAGCCATGGCATCGCTTTCTGTTTCAGTTAAGACATCAGGGTAATATTCCATAACAAGGGGGTCGGCATTCATTGTGGAAAATACCGGGAAATCTCTTTTCTTCCACCGTCTCAACAATAATCGCTCTGTTTTAAGCTCAATTATCTTAGCCATCAGTATTTTCTCGTCAATATATCCGTGGCGCCTGATAATTCAGGCCATTACTGAATTTGATTGATAGATGCTTTTCATACAGACGGGAGTAAGCCTCATTAATCGGACGCAAAAAATCAGAGGCTTATTTAAAAATCCTGATTGAACGATAACTGAATAGCAAAATATCGAGCTTGATCAGGGTCCAGCTTGTCACTCGCCAATTCAACTTGCACCCCATGCCCTTGATACCGCAAACTCAGCGCCTTTATTGTTGTATTGTAGAGACTTTGAAAACAGCTATGTCGACTGTAACACCATTCCGCACCGGCACTTGTAAATCGTGCAACTTTATAGTCTTGTAACTCGGCCAATAATCCAATACTGGAAAACCACTGGTACTTGGTCGCAATAAATATTTTTCGTGGTAGGGTCTGGGTAAAGTTTTTATTTGATTCCTTGCCTTCAAGCAACGGGTTGTAACGGACATAACCATCTTCATCAAATGTCTTGGTCTCCGATGTGGCTATCGCTGTGGTGAATGGCGCATTATCCCAAAACATCTTTCCAACAAGATCAACAACATCAAGTTGAACCGTAAAATATTTATTTGGCTGCCAGTCAACATTAAAATCCAGGCTATAACCATTGCCATCTGGTGATTCTACATCCCGTTCAAAGAGTATATCGCGAGAATAAAAATAATCAGCATCAAACTGAAAGTCATAATTTTTTTCAGCCGTTGCCTGGGCGCTTCCCCGAATAGTGCCGTCAGTAAATGCCTTGCCTTGCAGATATGATGCGGCTAAACCAACATTGATGCGGGCAGAAAATTTGTGTCGATATGCCAAGCGTACACCTCGACTGTAATTATGTTTCGCCTTAATGTACAACTCATACTCCCTACCCACCTCAAGCGGCAAACGATTTTCAGCAAGGTAAATTAATTCTGCCGTTTCCGATGAAAACTCAAGCTGATAATCAAGTCGCTCCAATACCCCCAGCTGCCAATTACCCCACCGGAACCCTGCTTCTACCTTATTATAGGTAAACGCTTTATTTCCCTTAGTGAAAGGAGCCTGCCGTTCGCCCAGCATAAATTTAAGGGCAACTGGCTCACTATACGAAACACTCTGGACCGCTATGTATGGTCGATATCCATCCGCACCCGCATAAGTAGTAAACATAATCAGCGTTAATGCCAAAATTAATCGAAAATACATACCGTATTGATTCCACTCAGAAAAAAGGGCGGCCAAATGGCCGCCCAACCTATTACCTATTATCGCTTTTTACAGGATTTCGAAAGTACCATCACTGTAAGTAATTTTTGCCGCACCATTGTCCATCTTCGTAATTTCCGCATGACTGACACCATCAAACATCACATCACCCTCTAGCTCACTCAACTTTCCATCAACACTCATGGTGACACCATCCTGATTGGTAATGGCCACGTCACCCACAGCTATAATGCCTTCCGTGGAATTTGCAAGATCACTCGTAATCACAATCTGACGCGTACCATAGGTGATGGTAGTAATGACGTCACCCTCTTCGCTACCTGCTGTCTTGGTACCGTTGACATTAACAGAGGCCTCCGGCAAACCCGCTAATTGCATGGTGAAGTCAAAACCAGTTTTGGGAGTCGCCAAATCCATCATTCCGGTAACTGCAAGAATTTCGATATTAGCGATGTTAAATGTAAAGCTGGCATCAAAACTGTTACCAACGGTATCACTGACATTGCCGCTTATTGTCAAAATACCGGGTATGATCTCACTGTTATCATTGCTTTCACCCGAAACAGCAGCGGGATTAACAAACGTGGATAATAATGTACCCGCAAAGGTTATTGCAGACTCCAGGGGCATGCCGAACTCATCCTGTTTCTGCGTCATTGTCATATCGAAATAGACTGACCCAGTCACAATACTTGGCATAACAGCGCTACCCGCATCAATAGCTGTCCAGTCAACGATATACTCCGATGCCGGATTAAGGATAACTTTTCCACTGTTGATATTCGCATCCGTTGCGGCGCTTTCAAAACTGGCAGAAACAATCTCGATGGTAAAGCTTGAGCCTGACGCTAACACTTTGCCATCTTCCGACAATCTCATGCTCATATTGGCAGTAACGCCGTCAATAAGACCATCGGTAATCGTAATCACGTCACCCGATTTTGCAATGCTACCCGCTGTAAATTGCGGATCTGTCGGCGACCCTGTTACATAGTCAGTGAGATTTTGAGAAGTATTCCTACCGTGGAAGTGCGTTTCTATGACTTCAACGGAAGCGAAAAAGGCCGGACCAAACAGAAAGCCCATACTAAGATCAGCAGCGCTTGTTATCAAACCGGTCTGTACGTCAAAGGCACCACCGTTAACACCCGTTTCACTCTCGATGACAGAGCTCCAGGTACGCACGTCGCCGACAAAGGACTTAACCTTAACCAATGCGGCATCACCAGCCGTGTTGCCCGGTTCCGGATCGACAGTACCACCATCGGGGGCCTCATCCACGTCCGCCAACAACTTGGCAAGAACACCTGAAAGATCAGCTATGCCCATCTCATCAAGGACGCCCGACGCACCATTGATAATTTCTTGCAAGGAGAGGGCGCTATCATCCGCACCACCATCGTTAGCAATAATCTCGCCACCACTGAACGAGTTCGACAGGGTCTCCAAGGCACCATTAATATCCGGGCTGCTCCCTTCCGTCGTATCAGCCAATACCGCAGCCGAAACCGCAGCATAAATAACTTCAGTCGCACCACCACTGTTAACTGCAGTTATGTCTGTAATATCCACTGGCTGGGTGTCGAGAATATTCAGGCCCAACAAATTAGACACCTCAGAATTAGCTTTATCAACCTCGTCAGATGTCAGTGAGCCTGTATCCAGGGCATTACGGCTGGCAGGCGCATCAGAACGGGGAGTCAAGACATAATTGGCAGCCAGATCAGTGTAAGGCGTAATGTTAACATCAATGATACTATTGGCAGCCGCTTCGGCCACTAACGCCATCATGTTCAGGCTGCCGGGTTTGTACCATTCACCAAAATCAACAACAGTGGGATTAAGTATATCCTCTAGTCCATCAGTCCGTGTGCCACACCCCCCCACTACATCGCACTTCATCTGAGTCTTCGTATCAGCGCTTATGCTGACCTTGATAGGGCCACCCAAATAGGAATTATTGACTAAGAGGGAATAATAACCATCAGCGTCAGTAGTAGCGCTACCCACCTGCGCAAGAACGGTGCCGTCCGCCTTTAATTCCTCGGCTACCACGTTACCGAGCTTGATAATACCCTTCGCAGCAGTACCGCCAAGGATCACATTGTCGACACCTGTAGGGGCTGAATCACCCTCTGAAGAGGGAACCGGATCACTGCAGCCGCCCAACAGCATAACGATCGCAATTCCCATAAATCCGTTACATATTACTTTTACATCCATGATTCTACTCCTTGATAATATACCTTGAACGCTCCATTGCTCTAAAAGTCTCCAACTATGTTAAACACACCTCCATTAATCACATTTTTTATGGGGAATATGCCATGATCACATACTTTATCGACGATTCAAAATAACAATGGGGCATAAAAAAAGACCGCTTTAGACGGTCTTTCTTTGTGCTCTATTCGTGGTTATTTTGGTGGTTACTAGCGGTTACCTTTAGTGGTTACTAGTGGTTACTCTGAATTGCTTTACGCAATCATTGTACCTTTCATCTTTTTCATGGCATTGGCTTCCAGTTGACGGATGCGTTCTGCGGAAACACCATATTTATTAGCAAGATCGTGCAAGGTGACCTTTTCCTCGGACAACCATCGGCTCTTTACAATATCCTGGCTACGGTCATCCAAACCACCTAATGCACCGGCCAGCAAATCATTGTTATGTGCCTTCCAGTTTTCCGCCTCCAGTTGCGCAGCAGGCTCCATGCTCATGTCTTGCAGGTAACCAGCAGGGGCAGGTTTAAAATCGCTGTCATCGTCGACACCATAACCATCAAAGGCAGTATCCTGACCACTCATACGTTCTTCCATCTGACGCACGGTGGCTTCAGGTACACCCAATTCTTTCGCGACATGCTCAACTTCGGCTTGGGTAAACCAACCAAGACGTTTTTTGCTTTTACGTAGATTAAAAAACAGTTTGCGCTGCGCCTTGGTAGTGGCCAGTTTGACCACGCGCCAGTTACGCAGAATATATTCATGCATCTCGGCGCGAATCCAATGCACCGCAAAGGAGACCAAACGCACGTTGTGATCAGGGTCAAAGCGTTTAACCGCTTTCATCAGACCAATATTGCCTTCCTGAATCAGGTCCGCCTGCGCCAGTCCGTAGCCGCTGTAACCCCTGGCAACATGAATAACAAAACGCAAATGTGACATAACCAGCTGCCGCGCAGCACTGAGGTCACCCTCGTCACGCAGACGGGTGGCCAAATCACGCTCTTCTTCCACGCTAAGCATGGGCACCTGCGCCGCAGCCGAAATATAGGCTTCAAGACTACCGGTAGGGACCGCAAGATCAACTGTCAGATTTTTATTCATGGATTCTCCCTCCTTCCTCTATATAACAGCATTTTAGCAATCAGATGCTAAGAGTGCCAAGCTGAATTAAAGTTCCTTTAATAATGCATGTATGGAATCACTTCCTGATTCGCTACGCGCCCTTTATGTCCGCCTCGTCAGATAACGTCAAGAGTACAAACTCTAGTCAACCAACAAAATAAATCAAGAAGGTTCAATAGCTTGCAGATGCCTACCCACCGCCAGCCAAGAGCCCAGCAAGCCCAAGGCAATGCCACTTCCCAGCAAAATGGCCACCGTTTCCAGGTCCAGCCCACCCAACGAAAACTCACTGTTGTACAGAAACGACAATCGATTCACCGGGTCACCAAGCAAACCCAACAAGATAGCCACCAACAACCAGGCCAGCACAGCCCCCATCAACCCATACCAGAAGCCCGTGTAAAGGAAGGGACGCCGGATAAAGCCATTAGTGGCACCAATCAGTTTGGTGACGATGATTTCCTGACTACGGCTGAGAATGGTAAGCCGGATAGTATTACCCACCACCAGCAGGATCGCCAACGCTAACAAACCTCCCAGCAGCAACACACCGCGCTTACCGACTTCGATAATGCCGCTGAGGCGGCGCACCCATTCCATATCCAGCTGCGCCAGATCCACCGAATCCAGTTTTTGCACCTTGCCCAACAGCAATCCCATCTGTATCGGTTCTGCAGCCTCGACGGTAGGAAACAGCACCAGCACTGCAGGTAGCGGATTTTCGTCCAACGAATCCAGCGCGCCGCCAAAACCGGACTGTTCGCGAAACTCTGCCAGTGCCTGCTCGCGGGAAATGTAACGCACCTCAGAGACACCCTCCCAACCACGCAGCTTGTCCGCCAGCGACAGAATACGTTTTTCCGGGACGTCTGATTTAAGGAATAACGACATCTGCGCCGTACCCTCCCAGCCCGTGGAAAGCTGCTGCACACTTTGCAGCAGCACATGCAAGCCGGTAGGCAAAGCCAGAGCAATACCAATCACTGAAGCAGTCATCAATGTCGCTAATGGCGTACGCCACAACACGCCAAGGGAGGATACCAACACCCATAGATGATGAGTCAAGTAAGCATTTACTCGGCTGTGGGATTTTTGCGTGATTACGCCATCCTGCGCATCAAGATTAAAATTATTGGTGTTATTTCGCCTCATAAAACCTCAAGAATTATCAATTTTTCCTAGATTTCATTTTTTTTGTCCTTTAATACCTGCATTTCAGACGTCCGCCCACCCTGCTCCAGCTTGCCCTGCTTGAGGGTGAGCAGACGATAATCAAGCCGCGAAATCAAATCGTGATCATGCGTGGCAATCAACACCGATACGCCCACCTGATTAAACTGCTCGAACAAACCCATAATCTCCCGCGACAACTCTGGGTCCAAGTTACCAGTGGGCTCATCGGCCAATAACAGAGGCGGACGATTCACTACCGCGCGAGCAATGCCGACACGCTGCTGCTCGCCACCCGAAAGTGTAATGGGCATCAACCGCTCCTTACCCAACAGTCCCACCTTATCCAGCGCAGCACGCACCCGTCTTCCCACCTCGCTTTGATGGTAACCGGCGATGATCAACGGCAGCGCCACGTTATCAAACACCGTGCGGTCATAAAGCAGGTTGTGGCTCTGAAACACCACGCCGATCTTGCGGCGCAATGCGGGGATGTGGCGATTCTTCAGCCGGGTGAGATTTTGTCCATCGATGATCACGTTGCCGCGCGAGGCCCGCTCGATGCACGCAATCAATTTCAACAGGCTGCTCTTACCTGCTCCGGAATGCCCGGTGAGGAAAGCCATTTCTCCCGGTTCCAGGTGAAAGCTCACTCCGGATAGCGCTTCGTGGCCGCCAGGATAGCGTTTATTGACGTTATCAAACTTAATCATTGCTGTTTGATCTATGCTTCATCCCGTGTAAGCAAGGCATCCACAAACTCATCCGCATTAAACTGCCGCAAGTCGTCAATACCCTCACCTACCCCGATGAAACGAATAGGCAAACCAAGACGTTTAGCCACAGCGAAGATGACACCCCCCTTGGCGGTGCCGTCAAGTTTGGTTAGCGTAATGCCGGACACACCCACAGCATCGCGGAACTGTTCAGCCTGCACCACGGCGTTTTGGCCGATGCCCGCGTCCAGCACCAGCATTATTTCGTGAGGAGCAGTATCGTCCAGTTTGGTGATGACGCGGCGTACCTTTTTGAGTTCTTCCATCAAATTGGATTGAGTGTGTAAGCGTCCGGCGGTGTCCGCGATAAGCACGTCCACACTTTTGGATTTAGCGGATTGCACGGCATCAAAAATCACCGAAGCGGAATCCGCACCGCTGTGCTGGGCCACCACAGCAACTTCGTTACGACGCCCCCATTCCTGCAACTGTTCCACCGCAGCAGCACGAAAGGTGTCTCCCGCCGCCAACATCACAGACTTACCTTCGTTCTGGAGTTTTTTCGCCAATTTACCGATGGTCGTGGTTTTTCCCGCGCCGTTAATACCCACCATCAAGATCACAAAAGGCTTGGCGCTGGCATCGATTTCCAATGGCTGGGTAGACGGTGCAAGAATAGCGACCATATTTTCACGCAGCGCAGCAAACAGGGCGTCGGCGTCCGCCAGTTGCTTGCGCTGAATGCGGCTGGTGAGATCAACAACGATTTCCTGGGTAGCTTCCACACCCACATCGGAAGTCAGCAACAGGGTTTCAATCTCGTCCAGCACATCGTCGTCGATCGCCTTTTTGCCCAGCACCAGATCGGCCAAGCCATCGGTAATATCACTACGAGTACGGCTGAGCCCAGCCTTGAGACGGGCAAATAAGCCCTTTTTTTTCTCAGGTTGGGCATCGGGTTGCGATTCCGTTGCTCCAGATTGAAGCTCATCGATAACGGGACTTTCAGTTGACGATGCTTCCTTTGTAAGAGAGGGTTTGTTTTTCTTGAAACCAAACATGAGTTTTTACGACCACAGCTGCTGGTAATTGGGTGGACGCTATCCTACCACTTGCGGGCACAGGCCGTCAGCTGCGTTAAAAACCATCGACTACGGTAATTTGTTGGGCCAACGAAACAATGTGGAGTTGAGAGATTCACCGCAAACCACGAGAATTATGACGGTGAGTCTGGCTCCTCGCAACGAGCTTCGAATATCGTCATTCCGACGCAGGCCGGAATCCGGAGATCAAACCCTTTGGATATCAAACTCGGCTTTAGAGCCCTCCTCCGGGGTCATTTATTTTGCCAAGCGTAAAGTTTTGCTGGTGTCACCAAGTTAAGCGTTTTCTGTCCGTCAGCCTGGGCTTCGGCATCACACCTGACATATACCCGTTTTCAGGTGAAACGCATAGACAAGTCCACTGCACGCACATCCTTGGTGAGACTGCCCACTGAAATAAAATCCACACCCGTGTCAGCAATGGCACGCACGCACTCAAGGTTAACACCGCCAGAAGCCTCCAGTTTCGCGCAGCCATTACTTTTCTCACGGTTAAGCGCCACTGCCTCACGTAAAGTCGCCAGCTCCATATTGTCCAGCAACAGCTGATCAGCCCCCGCATCCAGTGCCTGTCGCACCTCGTCCAGGTTTTCCACTTCCACTTCCACTTTCAGTTCTGCATGCAGTTGTCGGGCACTGGCCACAGCGGCGGCAATAGAACCGGCGGCGAGAATATGATTTTCCTTGATGAGAAAAGCATCAAACAATCCCATTCGATGATTGCTGCCGCTGCCACAGGTCACGGCATATTTTTGTGCTGTGCGTAGCCCAGGCAGGGTTTTACGTGTGTCGAGAATAACCGCACCGGTGCCGTTGACCGCATCCACAAATTCACGCGCCTGCGTAGCGGTAGCGGAAAGCGTCTGTAAAAAATTCAGCGCACTACGCTCGCCACTGAGCAAACTGCGTGAATTACCTGTAAGACTGCACAAGGTTTGATTGGCGCAAATGGTCTCCCCATCCCTGGCCTGCCAATCAATAACAATGTGCGAATCCAGTTGTCGGAACACCTCGTTAAACCAGGCAGTACCACATAATACGGCGTCTTCACGGCTGATAACCTGTGCAGTGGACTCGGCATCGACGGGGATTAACGCAGCACTGATATCCCCACTTCCGATGTCTTCAATCAGCGCAGCAGTGACCACAACAGCAAAATCATCCGGCAATTCAGGTGTCACGTCGTAACACCAGCAAGCGATAGGTTTTATAACGTTCAAACACAGCCTGAGTACGATGGCCGGTGAAATATTTATATTTTTGTTTTTCGATTTTTTTACCAAAAAACATTTTGAATACGGCTTTAATCAATTTCCAGATACGTGGATAGTTTTCACGCAAATAGCGATCAAGCGTCTGCCCGGCAGGCACCAATCGCAACATCAAAGTTTCATCCAGCAACTTGATGTTAGGGCTGACCTGTCGGGTAATATCGATATCTTCCAATAAACTGAAAGGATGTTTGCTCAATTCAGTGTAAAACTGATGCATTTTGTGACCACCGCCAAAACTCTTATCACCGGGCTGGCCATCATCAGCATTCTCGGTTTTAAAAAAATCACAAATCACCACCAGCCCACCGGGTTTGACGATCTGTGCCAAAATGGGAAATGAGGCCGACATGGGAATGTACTGGTAACTCTCACTGAACAGCGCAGCATCGTAATAAGCACGACGCTCATCGATGGGGAATTGCTCGAAAGTGCTCTCAAATAATCGCGCCGGTTTATCCGCGTGCGCAGCGAGACGCTGGCGCACCTGCTCGGCGAGCTTGGGGGCAGGCACCAAACCATCGGCCACAAAACCACGATCCAACAACTGGGAAAAAATATGGCCTGTGCCGCAACCGATGTCGATAACTTTCGTGTCTCCACCCTCTGCCGCAGGCAAAGCATTGATAATCTGATCCGTGTATCGCTGTTGCGCCTCGGCCAGATTAGCAAAACCCAGCGGCAAATCATCCGTCCACAACCCGTAGTGCAAATCATCCACACCGAGGAGCTGCTGACCCAACACCAGCCCCAGTTCCTTACTGTTCATTTTTTTGCTCGACTGGCTCACGTCTGGAATCTCACTACAGTTGCAGGATAGATACAAAAGCGGCGCCACATATGGCGCCGCGCGACGAATATTAAAGGCTTCACGATGACCACACAAGTCATGCATAATTTTTGACTCTGTCCAAGCTATCCGTAAAACCCCCGCCTGTGTTAGGATAGTCGCCGAATTCAAGAGGGCATATTCAATGAAACAACTTCATATTCTGGCGCTGAGCGCCGCCTTGCTTGGTCTAGTGGCCTGCTCCGATTCTGACGACGACAAATCATCGCAACCAGCCGCCACGGCTCCAGCACAACAAACACAGCAAACACGAGAACCAAGTACGAAGCTCAGCCCAGCACAGCAACAAGCCATCAATGACGCCAAAGACATGCCTAAACAGGGTACTGTGAAAGAAATGATGCACTCTTCAGGCTATACGTACATGAACGTGGACACCGGTAATAACAAACCCACATGGATCGCCGCTGCCATGATGCGCGCAAAAATCGGGGACACAGTGCAATGGACTGACGCCGCCGTCATGCGCAATTTTAACAGTTCCAGCCTGCACCGCACCTTTGATGAAATCCAATTTGTCTCCAATGCTTCTGTAGCGAAATAAACAAGCCGCAATACAAAACCAAAGGGGAGCCTTTTCAGGCTCCCCTTTTTTCTTGCCCTCGAACAAATCAAAGGCAAGCTGAATAGTTACGTTATTAGTATATTTTGGTCTTCTCCAATATCTGACCCACTATGGTCAAAGCGCTAAGCTTGGCAGATTGAGGTTTATAAAAAACATTCACCTCAACGCATTTTTTTAGAGATATGACCGTAACAACTTCCCGATTTGGCGCTCATATTTAGTTTGTATTTGTCTGTTCTGACTGAACAAAAGCGTAGGAATTGTTGTTCTATTTTGAGTTTTTGTGATTGAAGAACGGGCACCAAAAGTAGGCGCTTTAGGCGAAGATGGGCTGAAGATGAGATGTCAAATCGGGAAGTTATTACGTGCATGCTTCTTAGCGTTGCTCACAAATGTGTAGCCATGTAAGCCAATATGCTTCTTCTGGCCGCTGTAATCCGGCTCTCAATCAAACTTCTCTTTCGAACAACTCACCCACTTCACAATTAAACAGTTCGCACAGTTTATCTAAATCAGTGGGGCTAAGTAATTGATTTTCCAAGCGTCACAATTACCAAATAATTTCTTCAGAAATCAATGATATAACTGTAGCTTTTTTGCATGGAACCATAAAATGATCGCTCCGTGAAACCACATTTTGGCAGGGACCCAAGCTTTCGATTGCCTGCTTACTCAGATTCAGGCTTTTTTTCTTGTACCACTTCTTTTTCAAACACGAGTCCGGCAATGATTTTATTCAATCGTCCTTGTTCACCAGTTTCCGCCTCTCGAGATAAATCTTCCTTACCCGAATTGAGAACGGATAACTCTATACGCTTGATATACTCGTTACTACAGTCGGTCACCTTACCCTTAAGTTGTTCCAGGTATTGCACAATATCATCTGACGATTTCACCCATGCATCAATAAACATACCTTCCTTTTCATTAATTCTGGGTTTGGTGGGGTGTTTCGACAACAGCGCATTAAAGTCTTTACACCAGTCTTCTGGTGCCTTGTGTGACAACTTAAAAAAGAGATCAATATAAGGCTCTTTCCTGATTATTGGTGGTCTTTTTTCATCGATACCGATAATTTTAATATCACTAATACCTTCCACTGTGAATCCTCCTTTGGACATCTGTAATAGATTGGCGCTGTTTTATAGAGCCTAGTCCTAAAAATTGGATTTGGGGGCTGTATCGGTCATTAACGTCGTCGTCCTCCCACCTTGGGCGACTCAAAGCTAATCTTCAGTGGTTTACCGTTAAAATCCTTACCATCCAGGCCTGTAATAGCAGCTCGGGCCTCATGGCCTTCCATTTCAGCAAACCCAAATCCTTTGCACTGGCCTGAAAAAACATCGGTCACCAATTTGGATGATCGTACAACACCAAATTCAGACAACAGTGCCTGTAGGTCTTCTTCGCGAGTACTAGCGGGTAAATTGCCAATAAACAATTTTTTCAATTCACTTCCCTTTTAAATGCGGTGGTCGTTGAAAAAAAATAATAAGCCAAAAAAGAACCCCGCAAAGGCGGGGTTCTCTGTATCAATTAAGCGATGAAGAGTGACTTAAGAAGCACTGACATTACTCGCCTGTAGCCCCTTAGGACCGTTTTCCACCTCAAAAGAAACTGACTGACCTTCAGCGAGGGTTTTGAAACCACCGCCCTGAATCGCATTGAAATGAACAAATACGTCATCACCGCCATCATCTTGAGAAATAAAACCGAAACCTTTCGATTCGTTAAACCACTTTACAGTACCTGTAGTCATAATTTTTACCTTAAATAAATTAAATAATTGGATTGTTGCGTACAGGTGAATGAAACGAGGAAATAACTGGGGAAACACGAAGGGAACAACCAAAAAGCGCCTATCACATAATCTGTAGCTGGAGAGACTGTAGGCCACTATCCTTAATATAGCAAGCGTTATAATCAACATTTTAGCAAATATAGGTGGAAACTTGTCTTAAGAAGGTATTGTCGGTCTTCATGAAGAATTAGAGTATCCCTCCTTAATAACCCCTTTCTGCAGCCAAGATGTGTTACATTATCACCCAGATTCTCCTGGTTTACCTGACACATTCCAGTCTGCGCCTCTTCGTGGTTTTTATTGATAAGAAATTTACGAAGAGATGATCCTCTCCTGTACTGTTTCTCTCAATTGCATGGGAAAGTGCTAATCCTGATAGTCAACAGGCAAGCGACGCATTCCATTCGCGCCTTAACTTGCTTAGCTTAAGCCTAATTATTTTAATGAGCCGTAAATATCAGAATGAACTGACAAAGCAACATCAGTACTTTGGCAAAAATCTCTCAATGAGAAAGCTAAAACACGTGGGGCAAGATTAATGGCTATAACAGTCGAAGACGAATGGAGAAAATCAAGATTCATCATTGAATGTATTGAGAAAAGCGATCCTCCAAAAGATATGACTGGTGATTATTGGTATCGATATACCGTTAAGCAGAATAAGAGAAAAATTACCGGATTTAAGAGCGGAACCCTGGTAAGCGTTACTGAACATGTTGAAAGCTTTACTGAAGGCCTTAACGAGCGATATAGCGGTGGTGTTTCATCTAATGCGCATTCTAAGCACAGTAAAAAATAAAAGGTTCCCAAACATGCGCACCCCTGCATCAATGTCTGACATTTTCTTGGTCTCTCAACATAATTAAAATTTCCTCAGGTAACCTCACATGAATATAGAGATAATCACCACACCCAATGAAGCGTTAAAAGAGAGCGGTTTTGGAACAATAAAGGCCTGCAAAAGCGTTTTAGACGCGATTAACCGGATCGGATTCAATGCCTCGATAAGTATTTGCAAAACGAAAAATGATTTAGATGACATCATCAAAAGAAAGCCTGGACTGGTCATCTTAGCGGTGAAATATATTCCCGCTATTAAAAACGATGATACTTGCCAAGATGACATTTGGTTATCTGACCACTTTGCCCGCCATAATATTAATTTCACAGGATCATCAAGACAAACACTAAAATTTGATTCCAATAAGGTGCTCGCTAAAACGCATCTTACAAACAAAGGTATTAAAACTGCAAAGTATTTTATTGCTATACCTGGCCAGTATAAAATCGAAAGTGAATTACCCGTCACGTTCCCATTGTTTTTAAAACCATTGGATGCGGCAAATGGTAACGGAATTGACGATTCATCCTTTGTCACTAATTTTACAGAATACGAAAATAAAATCGAATCGTTATACGAAATTTACAAGCAACCAATATTGGTAGAAGAGTATTTGGATGGTCGTGAGTTTACCGTTTCTGTTATCAATACATCCGATGAAAAACTTATCGTATCCGCAGTTGAAGTTATACCGCCAACATCAACTCATGGACTTAGAATTTTAGGCTCACAGGCGAAAAAAGATAATTCTGAAGAACTCATTGAAATTGTCGATAATGAGGTCTCAAACAGAGTCACAACACTGGCCATTGAAGCATTTAATGCCTTGGGCGTTAGGGATTTTGGACGCATCGACATTAAAACGGATAATCACGGGGAATGCTTTTTCATGGAAGCAAACCTGGTACCGGGCATGACGCGCGGCTCCAGTTATTTTCCCAAAGCCTGTGAAATAGCACATGAGCTTGCTTACGATAAAGTAATCGAACTACTCCTGTCCGGAGGGCTTGCAAGAGCTGTCTCAACCGTTCCCCCCAATATTCATCCCGACTCAAATAACAATTTTGTCACTGCTATATAAAAATTAAGGTCAAGGAGTTTTGGCAGTATGTCCTATGAGCTTTTAGTCGAAGTTACCCGTAATAACACCGTAGAAAGTCGGCATTTTGGTGCTGCCGTGGTGTGTGATTACAAGGGCGCTGTTGTGCAAAGCTGGGGCGACATCAAAGGTTTGGTTTTCCCACGTTCTACGCTAAAACCAATGTTGGCCATTCATCTGGTTGAAAGTGGTGCCTGTGTTCATTACTCCCTAAGTGACGCAGAATTATCGTTAGCCTGTTCATCTCATCAGGGCGAACAAATGCATCAAACACTGGTGCAATCATGGCTAACCCGACTGGGGTTAACGGAACAACATTTGGCCTGTGGTGCAGTACTACCCGAACATACCGAGAGTGCTCACCAACTTTTAGCTTCCGGGCAACAAGGCTGCCGCATCCATCACAATTGCTCGGGCAAGCACATCGGATTTCTAACCACTGCCCTGCACTTGGATTTATCGATGGAAAATTACCATCGAGCGGATCATCCCTTACAACAATTATCTCTGGAAATACTTTCCGACCTGGCAAACATCGATATTAAACAATACCCAATGGGAATTGATGGATGTGGATTACCGGCACCCACCATGCCTTTGCAACAGCTTGGACATGCCACAGCGCAATTCGCCAAACCTGTGAATTTGTCAGATGAACGCGCGCAGGCCATTTACCGACTTCACGAAGCTATTACCAATGAACCTCTTTACATAGCCGGACATGGATCCGTGGTCAGCGAGTTAAACGAAATCACCAAAGGTGCTGTGCTAGCGAAAACCGGTGCCGAAGGTGTACTCACAGCGGCTTTACCTGAGCGCGGCCTAGGCATTGCAGTGAAAATTGCGGATGGTAGTAGTCGCGCGTGTTCAGTCGCATTATTAGCCATTCTGGACTATCTGGATGTTTTATCTGAAAAAGAGAAACATCAACTTCACGCGCATATCGCCCCAACAATAGTCAACTCAAGAGGCCTCATTGTGGGAGATATTCGTCCAGCGACGCCTTGGTTGTCGTAAAAAATGCGGTTTGTCCCTGGGGTGTAGATCATGCTTGTTTCTAGATTTCTGTGGCCAAGTAAACTCTGAATCGTTCGTATATCTGTACCCGCTTCCAGCAGGTGGCTGGCAAAGCTATGGCGTAGGGTATGGATGCCAACATGTTTGGTTATCTTGGCCTGCCTTACGGCCAGTTGAAATGCACGCCGTAACGTAGACGATGAACAATGCCAGCGAGCCATTTGTTCTGTTTCCTGCCATGGCCTCACAGTCGTTGAAGGGAATACATACTGCCAGGCCAGCATTTTCGATGCAGATGGGTATTTTCGGTAAAGGGCATTCGGCATGGGTACATTGCCGTTCCCCTTTAAGAGATCCGTTTTATGTAATTGTGCCACCTTGGTTAAATGGTTTCGTAATGCAGGGATAAGGCTTTCCGGAAGTAACGTAACACGATCTTTATTGCCTTTTCCGGCACGTACCGTCACAGAGCGGTTATCAAAATCGACGTCCTTAACGCGTAATGTGACACACTCACTAATGCGCATACCTGTCCCATAAATTAATTCTGCCATTAAGCGAGTCGTGCCGTGCATCAACTCAAATGTGGCACTGATTTCATTGCTGACATAACGACTGGGATATTCTGCTTTCGTTTAATGCGCCGCAGTTTATCTAGGCAGCGCATGTCCTTAACCAATACCTCGCGAAAAAGAAATGCGATGGCATTTAAGGCGGCTGACTGTGTGCTTGCAGAGACATGCTTTTTGACAGCAAGGTGATTCAAATAGGACTCAATGTCTGTTTTCCCCATATCTTTCGGGTGTTTCATATTATGAAAAAGAATGAGTTGTCTATTCCAGAAGACATATGACTTTTCTGTCTTGGGGCTGTAGTGCATTCGACGGCAGGCAATTCTTACCTGATCTAAAAGCTTAGGTTTTGCAGATGGATTGTCTTGACCCCATAAGGTTAACTCCTTCAAACTTTGACATATTCTACGTGTCCCGTTTATCTGTAAAGTATAACGAGGCGCCAAAAAGGTAAGCCTCTGATTAATAAAGAGAATAAATGTTACAGTGGAGATATTTACAAATGTATAACGAGACATTGGGTCTCGTTTATACAACTGTTAGATTATTATTTATGAGAATAAGTACTACAAATGAATATGCCATTCTTAAATATGACCCTCAATAATCTGAATGCCAATCACAGCTATCGATTAGTACTAATTGATGGTTCTACCGAAATGCGCTGGCTTATGAGGTTAAGGTTCTCTAATAAAGATAAGTCAATTTATTTTTCTCCATTACTTGAGGAGAAATTTAAAATTCTATTTCCGAATAATGATGCTGATGATATTGTCAGTGAAGTTAGCGGTGATTATCACTTATCTATCCATGAATCGAGAGTTATTAATTTTACTAGTCCAGACAATAAAATACGATTAAGACACGATATTAGGCCCGACGAGCACATTGAAAAAATTACAACCTTAGGTATTTCTAATATTTCAAAATTGCCGATTTGCACTGATGATGAATTTAATAAGCCAAAAGGTGGTCAGCAGTATCTTCCTGTCGTAGGTGCTACACAAATAGCTCCAATATTCGTGACGTTTTTCTGCATTAATACCGACGTAGAGTGGGAGAATCCTATTTTTGGCAATACATTTAGTATTGGCTACAAACTCATTTTCCCTAAAAAAGGATATCAGTTCTACATGGTGGTCTGGCAAGATACTAGAATACAAAAGATCAATGGAGACATTGGATTTCAATGGCATGAATAATCTAAAAATGTATAACGAGACATTGGGTCTCGTTTATACAACTGTTATACCTTTATAAGATAAATTGGCTATGTTCTATAAAATACTAAAAAATGAAAAGTCTCTTGGAATATTTGGCCATAGCGACATAAACAATATTCACTTATCAGTATCTGGTGGCCCTGATGATATGTATGTGTTCGCAAGTGGTGTATGTATAGAGAATGGAAAACAAGTTCATTACGATTGGATTCAAGAAGCAATAAAGGATGAAGACAAGATCGAGATTGTAAAGACTTCCCAGACCAATGCATCAGAACCAAGAAAACGGTTTGTGATGGATAGAGTTGAAAGGGAAGCATCCGAAGATATTATTTGTGACTTCTGCCAACGCAATGAAACGAAAGTGGCTAGAATGATTCACGTTGATGAACATAGACCAAATATATGTAGCGATTGCGTTTCTCTATGCAATGAAATACTTAAAAAACAGGTATAATCGGATAGCCAGGGGTTTTTCTCCCCCGGCTTCCACAACACCCTGCATGCGGCTCCGCACAGGGCGTTTCATCTAGCATGGTGAAGCTTAATCCATCCATCACGTAGCGCATATAGCCCTTGAG
>Ga0316204_10002784_pt1 | contig 37945 bp, 14 predicted proteins | sample 6monrhotite_MG_2_FD_205661 | JGI IMG/M metagenome (GOLD analysis project Ga0316204, IMG submission 205661) | Microbial mat bacterial communities from mineral coupon in-situ incubated in ocean water Damariscotta River, Maine, United States -... | ecosystem: Environmental > Aquatic > Marine >... | reverse complement strand
TCATTCATTGTTTCAGTGCCGCACATCAAGCTGATAGAGGGCAATCGTATTAAGCTCGAAAGCCAGGAAATCCCAATTGGGCAGGTGTATAAGATGAATGTGAATAGGCTATTCGAATAGTAGTAACCGCAAAGGACGCTGAGAAGCACAGAGGCTTAATCTACCGGTCAGACCGCTTTGAGCGATCCGACCGATAAGGCTAAGATTTATGCCACCTTCATACCGCGGTCGCAAAAGGCCTGGATGGCTTAGTTGAGAAAACAGAGTCCTAAAGTTCATAGTAGTCACAGGTTCTGAGAACCTGCGACAGATAAATAGTAGTAGCCGCAAAGGACGCAGAGAAGCACAGAGGCTTAATCTACCGGTCAGATCGCTTTGAGCGATCCGACCGATAAGGCTAAGATTTACTCCACCTTCATACCGCGGTCGCCAAAGGCCTGGATGGCTTAGTTGAGAAAACAGAGTCCTAAAGTTCATAGTAGTCACAGGTTCTGAGAACCTGCGACAGATAAATAGTAGTAGCCGCAAAGGACGCTGAGAAGCACTGAGGCTTAATCTACCGGTCAGACCGCTTTGAGCGATCCGACCGATAAGGCTAAGATTTATTCCACCTTCATACCGCGATCGCAAAAGACCTGGATGGCTTGGTTGAGAAATGCGGCCAGTCCTATACCAAACTTTTCGAAATGGGCTGCAAATCGTTCGTCTGCCACATACATTTCGCCAAGTGCGCGATATCGCTCCAGGCTCACCTCATAGAATGTGCATAGGTGCTGGTGATAGTTGGCCACCTCCTGCTGCACTTGTAGTGCCGTGGGCTCTCTATCCATTAGTGTAACCAGGCGCTTGCATATGTCGTCACCATGCTGCTGCACCTTTTTCCACTGATCTTTGCCCATGTCTTTTATTCTCTGCTCGGCAGCTTTCACCTGGTCCTCTCCCCAGTTTTTGATGGCTTCGCTTCTCATCTGATCCACATCATTTTGTGAGAAGCCCTCATACATTTCCTTATCTGAAATCATATCTGATTCGTTTTCTAATTGAACAATAGTTTTATCTATAGTGTCCAACAATCGCCTGGTTCGGCCTATTTGGTTGATGAGTTGAGCCCGCTGCGACTTCAATGAATGTTTCAAATCGAAAGCTGGGTCGTCAAGAATCTTCCTGATTTCATCAAGTGGATAGTCGAGTTCACGATAAAACAAGATCTGCTGCAGGCGATACAGCTGTTCTTTTTGGTAGTACCTGTAACGAGACTCTGCTCTTTCCGCGGGTTTAAGCAGGTCTATCTGGTCGTAATGATGCAGCGTACGAATGCTCACTCCGGCCAATTCAGAGAGTTGTTTTACCGAGTATCTGGCGTCTGTTTTTTTCACTATGGCTCAAAGAAAGGCTATGACGTAAGGTAAGAGTCAAGTGAATTTTGAAAAAAAATGATGGAATCGCTAAAAACCAGAGCTACTAATCCTGATTCTCCTCAATAAGTTCTTTCAGGGCCAGAGCGGCCTCCAGTGTGATCTTTAGCTGTCGGTCTTCCTGATCTATGTATTCGGGAAAGACATAAACATTGTCTCTAAAAACCGGATCGAAGAGTTTGTCGATGTTGTTGAATGACTGGCTACGAGCCAAATAGACCGATTCTTTGACCGGAAAAAAGTGTTGATTCAGGCGTTGGTGGTACCAGCCTTCAGTAGTGATAACCGCAGGCATCAGCTCAAGAAAGAATTTATCCAGCTCATTCCTTAAGCGATCATTTTTGAGGATTCGGTAGTCTCCTGATAGTAAAATGGATTGGTAGCTGGCATCAAAATTCTTAAACACAGGATTGATGTTGAAAGAATTGAGATAGAGTTTCAGGCTATCACGATTTGCCTGATTGCCTTGAGCAAGTAGTCCGTCCAGTCCCCTTGCGCCATTCAGGTGGGTTTGTATCAGTACCCGATGCCAGTGAATCTGGTCAATTGACCTACCAACATCTGCCTTTAATTTGGTCAGATAAAACTGCTCCAACTGGTCTTCTTTTCGAAGCTCACTCCAGTTGTTCACGGCAAAGGCCAGGTATATACCCATGGTAATCAGTACCAATTCGCCCAGGGCATATCGCCAGCTAAATCTTCTTCCGTCTCTCAGCCTGCTCATATATAAAATTATAGATTCCTGTCTAAATCAGACGATCATCCAGTTCTTTTGCAACAGAAAGCGTGACTAACCATCAATTTCTCATGATGTAGGATGTCTGACGGATTGTTCAAAGAAGTTTTTCCACACTGGAAAGAGGTGGATATTGGTCTATGAAGGCCAGTTTACTTCATAGACCAATCCAGCTCATTTGTTATCGGATTGTAATGCTTCTATCCAGTCAGGCCTAACAAGGATTTCAGAAAACTCTGATTCTCGCCTTTTTGCTTGAGTACCAGTGCGATATGTTGCCCTGAATTTTTAAATACATTTTCAGAGACTTCCCCAAGTAAACTAGCTGCAGACATGCTTTTGCCCTTACTTCCAATGATGACCAAATCTGTATTAAGTTGATCAATGAGTTTATCTATTGGCTCGGAAATGCGTTGTCCACGCTCAACCGCGGCAATGTGCTTTTGTACTGAGGACTTGCCTTTCTTCTTAAGGTAATCTTCCAAAGCGTGTTGAGCATATTTCTCTAATTGCTTGTTGATAACGGTTCGTTTGCTCAAGATTTCATTGATTTCATCAATGGTTTCAAAGACTTGATCGAGGTATTTTGAGGCGTCTTTATAAACATGCAAGGCATGGATTTGCAGGCCTGAAGTATCTTCTTCCATCATGTTCAACATGCTTAAAGCAAGGTCTGAATATTCAGAAAAGTCTACAGGTACAATTACAGAGTTAATCTCGAACGACTTTCTTGGAGGAATTAGCATAACGCTACAGGGCGCCTTCCTCACCATCTTTTGAGCAAGTACTCCTACCTTGTTTATGTCTGTGCGTCCCATACAGATGAGATCTACATTTTTTTGAGATGCCAGCTTCAACATCTGGGTAAGCGGGCTACCCGTCAATATGTGAATGTCTACCTTTTGTTCAGCATCGAAGGTCTCTGATACCAGTTGCTTTAATTTTTGCTCATACCCTTTTGTATCAGGCACTTGTAAATCAGGGATATCTGAAAGAACCTCTTTAGGAATTTCCAGCTGCATTTGTACGTAGGTGAAAATTATTTCGGATGGCAACCATGTTTTGGCCAGGAAAGCCACTTGTTGCATAAGGCTACCAGTGTCTCTCCTAAGATCTAATGCAACCATCCATTTTTCTTTCCTTTTCATGCTTATTTTTTTTAAAATGTTTGAACTAAGAATAAGTAAATAGGTAGCCCAATGGTGATATTTACTGGGAACGTGATGGCCAAAGCCATGGGGATGTAAATACCTGGACTGGCATCTGGCACTGCTATTTTCATGGCCGCAGGTACCGCTATATAAGATGCACTTGCACCCAAAACAGCCAACATAAACCGATCTCCAACTGAATCGATTACAAAGCCACTTAAAATGGCAATGGCACAACCATTTATTAAGGCGATAAGAATGGCAAACCCAGCGGTAAACCAGCCTTGATCTAAAAAGGACTTTAGCTTCTTTCCGCTCACAATGCCCATGTCCAATAGGAAAATGGCCAGGAAGCCCTTGAATATATCTGTGGTGAATGGTGCTATGCCCTGCGCTTGTTCTTCGCTGGCCAGGAAGCCTATTACTAAACTACCGACAATCAGGAGCACACTGCCATTGGTAAAGGCATGTTTAATCACGTTGGATAGTTTGCCTTTGTATTTACCGTTAGAGAAAAGCCTGATGAGAATTACGCCAACAATGATTGCAGGGGCCTCCATAAAAGCCATAACAGCAACCATATGACCACCAAAGTCCATTTGTTGCATTTCAAGCCAGGCCACAGCAGTTACAAATGTTACAGCGCTGACGGAACCATATGAAGCTGCAATTGCACCTGAGTTGGCAACACTCAACTTGCGTTTGAGTATAAAGAAAGCGTAACACGGAATTACAATGGCAGCACCAATACCGAAGACAATCCCCCAAATTATTTCATTGGTCAAACTAGCATGCGCCAATTCCTGACCACCTTTAAATCCAATCGCAAAGAGTAGATAAAGTGAAATGAACTTTGACGAAGTTTCTGGTATGGCGAGGTCACTCTTTACCTGAACTGACAGAATGCCAAGAATGAAAAACAGCAGTGCCGGGTTGGTTAGGTTTGTAGCAAGCAGATCAAAGCTCATTTTTCCGTGTTTTAAATCTGGGCGCAAAGATGTAAGCTGACATTCATTAATTTTCATTTATATTTATTATGAAAAGCATAAATATTACTTATGAACTATACTCTGCATCAACTCAAAGTATTCTCGGTAATTGCTGAATATCAAAGCATTACAAAAGCAGCCGAGGCACTTCATTTGACTCAACCTGCCGTATCAATTCAGCTCAGAAACTTTCAAGATCAGTTTCAAATTCCTCTGACAGAAGTAGTTAGAAGGCAACTTTACATCACAGATTTTGGAAAGGAAATAGCAGACGCCTGCACTAACATTCTCAATGAAGTGGATGAAATCAATGGCAAAATTCTCTCCTATCAAGGTCAGATTTCTGGCAAGCTTAAGTTATCTGTAGTATCCACGGGCAAGTACATTATGCCCTATTTCCTGAACGATTTCCTCAAACTACACCCTGGTGTTGAATTGCAAATGGATGTGACCAACAAAGCTGAAGTTGTGGAAAGTCTCGTGAACAATGAGGTTGACTTTTCTTTGGTTTCGGTAATGCCTGATCTATTACAACTTGATAGTGTTCCTCTAATGGAGAATAAATTAATGCTGGTAGGAAGCCGCCAAAATCAGCTGAAAACAGATAAAGTCTATCGACCCAAAATTCTGGAAACTGCTGAGCTTATTTCGAGAGAAAAAGGTTCTGGCACTCGTCAGACTACGGAAGCATTTTTAGCAAAAGAGAAGCTCCAGGTCAGAAGAAAACTAGAGCTAAAATCTAATGAAGCCGTAAAACAAGCGGTTATTGCAGGCTTAGGCCATGCCATCATGCCTTTAATCGGAATTAAAAACGAACTGAGCTTAGGGGACTTAGATATTATTCCGGTTGAAAAACTCCCCATCAAATCAATGTGGCAACTGGTTTGGGTTAAGAACAAAAAACACGGGCCAGCCGCCAAAGAATTTGTGAAACACATTTCCTCACACAAAGACCAGATTATCCAGGAGCAATTTAGCTGGTATGAGCAGTATGGCTAACCACCTATTAAATCAGACAAAACCTGGTCGTTTTCACAAAAGGCACTATTCATGATGCAGCGTGTCGGCTGGGTTGTTCAAGGCTGCCCTTACACTATGGAATGAAACCGTCAATAGTGCAATGAGCACAGAACCCATGGCCACAATAACGAAAGTGAGCCAATTGACCCCCACAGCATAAGCGAAATTCTCTAACCAGCGCTGCATGCCCAGATAGGCAAGCGGCCAGGCCAGCAGATTGGCAATGATGATGAGTTTGACAAAGTCTTTTGAAAGCAAAGCCACAATGCTCAGTGTAGATGCACCCAGCACTTTGCGTACACCAATTTCTTTGAAGCGCTGCGTGGCCAGGAATGCCGCCAGACCAAAGGCTCCCAGGCAGGCAATAAAAATGGCCAGCCCAGAGAAAGCGCTAAAGATTTTACCACTCTGCTGCTCGGCCTCATAAAGGGCTCCAAACTCTTCATTGACAAAGCGATAAGCCAGCGGCCTTGCAGGTACAAAGTCAGACCATTTTTCATCCATAAAACTCAGGGTTTTATCAATGCCTTCTGTGTTGAGTTTTACTACCATCAGATTAGAAGGCTGTGCATCGAGTCTTTGGGCAAAGAGCGCCAGGGGCCTGATTTCATCATGAAGTGACTCAAAATGAAAGTCTTTCACCACGCCTATCACTCTGAAGATGGGCCCGTTGATGGGTTGTAGCTGTTTGCCAACGGGGTCTTGCCACTTGAAGACGCGGGCTGCGGCTTCATTGATGATTACGGCAGTAGAATCGGTAACGATCTGATCATCGAAAGCGCGACCTTCCACAATTTCCAGCCCCATGGTCTCAATAAGGTCATAGTCTCCCGTGAAGTTAGGCATGAGAAAGCGATCGCTGGCATCACCAGTCACGTCTGTAAAGGTGCCTCCACGCACTTCCCTACCTGGTATGGTATTCATGCCGGTAATCTCAGTGATGCTGCCATTTTCGAGCAGGGCATTTTTAAAGGTAAGGCTTTGGTTGCCCAAAAGATTGGCGCGTTCAATCACCACCAACTGGTCTTTGTCAAAGCCCAATTGTTTGCTATTGAGGTACTGTAGCTGCTGATAAATGACCATGGTGCCAATGACGAGAATTACCGACACGGCAAACTGGAAAATAACCAGTCCATTGCGCAGCCAGGAGTTTTTAGCGCCTGCTTTAAGCTTGCCTTTCAGGACCGAAACTGGCTTGAAGGCTGAGAGGAAAAATGCAGGATATAGCCCTGCAAACACACCCAACAGCAAAGAAAGCACGAAAAGCGCCAGCAGAATGACAGGGGTCAGAAAACCTGTGATCTCCAAACTCTTGCCCGAAAGCTCATTGAAAAATGGAATGGCCAGCGCGGTAAGGCCCAACCCCAGCACCAATGCCAGCATACACATCATGATAGACTCGGTGAGGAATTGCATCACCAGCTGCCCTTTGACTGCCCCCAACACTTTTCGCATGCCCACCTCTTTGGCCCTGTTGGCCGAACGCGCGGTACTCAAGTTCACAAAGTTAATGCAGGCTATGAGCAGTATGAATGCCGAAATACCCGCGAAAAGATAGACGGTTGACACATTGCCATTGGGCATCAATTCCCATTGCATGTGTGAGGTAAGGTGAATGTCTTGAATGGGCTGAAAAAAGTAACGGTGCGAATTACCCGCATCCAGGTATTGTTGCCAGCTAATGCCTAAAATGCTCTGAATCTGCGGCTCCATATAGCGTTGTAGAATTGGCTCTAGCTTGCCTTCCACTTCTGCTTTCACAGCCGGGTTCATTTTCACATAGTTGTAAGCAATGTATCCACCCCAAAACTGATTGTTGTAAAGACCTCTGTTGGTAATGAGTGAGAACAGAAAGTCGAACTGAAAGTGGGCATTGGTAGGCATATTTTCCGCCACACCACGCACCATCATTTGGCCTACATTCTGAATTTCGAGTTGCTGCCCCATGGCAGGCTGATCGCCAAAATACTTGGTGGCCATGGCCTGACTAATGACCAGCGAATTGGGCTCTTGCAAAACCGTTTTAGGATCGCCCTCTATCAGGCGTACCCCAAAAAAATCGAAGAAGTTAGAGTCGGCTGCTATGACATTACGCTCATCGAAGTAGCGATCTTCATGATGGAAAGTGAGGGTGCCAAAGCCATTGAAAAGGCGTGTGGATGCGGTTATCTCAGGAATTTCTCTGGCAAGGGTATGACCCATGGGCATGGGTGTACGGGCATACTGAAACTCATTGTCAGGAAATTTCCTGTCCAGTGCTATGCGAAAAGTTTGTTCTGGGTCGGGATGAAAATTGTCATAACTCAGTTCATCGAGCACATAACTAACAATAAGCAAGCAGCAGCAGATGCCAATGGCCAGGCCTGAAATATTGATAATGGCGTAGGCCTTTTGGCGGAAAATATTCCTGAAGGCGACTTTGAAAAAGTTCTTAATCATGAGGTTCAGCTGTAAGTACTCAGATAAGTTAGTAAGTTCCTCTTAAGTGAGAATTGCTCATTTTACCAGTGGAAGCCGCTCATCAATGCGTCCAGAATGGCAGCTTGGCCATTGTCTTGAATATCAGCTTGTCTTCGCTGATTTCCTGCATAAAGGGGATGCCCGTAAAATCGAGATTCTGCACCGCCAGGGTGTGTTTTCCCCTGGCCAATTCAGCAATATCCAACACTATTAAAAACCCTCTTTCATCCATTGATGGGTGAGTATAAAAGGAATACTCAACATCTTCGCGCAAGACCCCATCAACTTCAATCTTGAAAATGCCAGACAGGCATTGTAAGGATTGCTTCACCCTGTCCAAATAGCTATCAGGGTCTGGCAGAAAATCATCCACCGTTTTAGAGGTGTCCATCTGAGCCTCCATTCCAGCTTTGAAACCGGCTGAAAAAGGCAATTGCCCATTGATAGACTCACTATCGGGACACCTGAATTGCATCACATCATTGTACTCCGGGTCGTAGTGGATGAATATCTCCAGGAAGCCATTTTCAACAAATTTAGAGGGGATACTCATGTTTTTCACATAATTATTGCCACGTGTGTCATCATAAAAGGCCTGTCGCATCATGAACTCTGTTTCGCCTACCCTGGTGGGATAAAACTTGTGAAGGTTCCAATCAGAAAACAGACTCCAGGAGATGAAAAGCCCCAACAGCACCAGGTTCACCACTACGATTTGTTTCTTTTTGTAATTGGTAATGAGGTGGTAGTAAATAGACCGGTAAACAACAGACAGCGAAATGACTGAGAAAAACCGGTAGATGTAATAGAAAATGGTGCTGAACCATTTCGATTTTTTGAAGGTGCTGAAAAAGAGTGAGTCTATAAAAAACAGCACCGCACAAACTATGAATAAGAACACGCCAATGCCAAGGACGAAGTTGAGAATGGCAAATAATGGATTGCCCGCAAGATTGGCAGAAACCAAAATTATGATCCCAAATAGGGCAATGGTGATCACAAAAACGATGACCACAGACAGTATGGAAAAGACCAGCAGATAGGTATAGGCAAAAATGACGCTGGAAACCTTATCGAGGTACAGAATGAGTTGATCGAGTGACTTTACCCTTGCTGGAATGTATTTCCGAAACTTCCCCCGCAGTTTGAGTTTATCGAAATCGATAACGGCAGATACAGAACTTAAGCCTACAATACCTATCCAAAAGCCCCTAAGCAGAAGGTGAATCAGCAGATTGATAAGGAAAAACCGGAGTGCCCAGGGGATGGCATTGAGCAAAAACACACCTGAAAGCGCAAAAAGTGGATTGGAGCCGTTGGAACCTGGAGACAATTTGTCAAAAATCATGGCCTCCTTAAACTTGTCGTACTGATCGAGGCTGCTGGCCAACAGGAAGATTGAAAAACCAGTGATCAGCAATTCGAGCTGCCAGCTTTCCAACTGTAGGTTAGACACCCACCGCCTTAATTTGCCCTGTTCGTCCTGATTAGGGTCATTATCCTTGACTTCCATCCGTCTCATATAAAGTTGACGACTGAAAATAGAGAATTATCCGAACACTTCTCTTATCAGTATAGCAGCTATGTACTCCTAAATCTTTCCGACCAGGACCTGAATGGTATTCACCACGCTTTTTGAGCCTTCTGGCCACTTAGTCCTTACTAAGGATTTTTTTAGAAGCAACTAATTTGCCATTGCTGTAGAACCTAATGGCGTAAAAGCCCGAAGCCAGCTTTTTGGACTCCGTTTCGATCCATTCAGACTGTGAATAGGTAACTGAATGGCCAGTACTCAAATCCACAACCTTCACAATATCTTTGGTGTTAAAGGAGAGGAAACCGCCTTGTCCTGGTGTAGACTCCATCCAGCCGCCACCCTGCTCATTGCTAAACGACACATTCCTGGTGAGTACCGCAGTGTTAGTACCCGACAGGTAAGCTGTAATTCGGAACCCAATACTGCCCTGGTTGACCATGGTAAAACTCACCTGACTGCCGGAAATGGTGGCATTCAAAGTTCCACTGGTTTTCTCCCAGGTAATGTCACAACTACCATTACATGCTGCGTGTGCAGTAATAGAGGTAGATGGTACGGGATTCATGAAATAGAGGGTGTTGAAGTTGCCAAAGGCAAAGTAATGACCGGTGATTTCAGTAAAAGGAGCGGGTGGAGCAGTGACGGTAATAGTTTTAGTTAAAGTAGTGGTGTCAGTGGAAGAAACGGCCGTGAGCTGAAGCGTAAAAGTACCCTGGCTTAATCCCCTTACTGTCACATAATTTCCTGAAGAAGAAACCACTTCACCATTTGAACCAATCACTGACCAGTTGTAGGTGACTCCGCTCTTCCATTTCACATTGAATACTTCACTTTGGTTGACTTGTATTGATGAAGCACCCGAACCAATGGTCCCCAGGTAAACCCAATATTCCTTATCACTTTCCTGAATGGGGATGGGGAATTGTCTGAGTTGATACCAGGTACCATCGGGGTTATGAGCCACCAACGGGCCATCTGTACCGTATTTAGAGATGAATTTGCCCCATTGCGTATTGTCTCGCACGGCTACGTGATCTTCTCCGGTAACACCACCCGGAAAATCATAATAGATGATGTCAGCTCCAGAAACGCCTGGTACTTGTAAATACTCAGCCTTATTAGACCAATCGGCATAGGTTCTGGAATGAGTACCGGAGGTACTTCCAAAATGCTCAGAGGGGCAGGGATAGGACGTGGATTGAGGACTACTCCAGTTGATGGCACAGGTACCTTCCAGTTTTGCCATTACAAAAGCATGACAATTGTATTGGGCATCGCTGCCACAGCTCGCTAGTTTTTTTGAGCCGTAAGTAGTACCTATTCGCCAGTAAAGGTCTGACTGATCATGATAGCAATCGGAAATTGGTGTTTCAACTTCCTCAACTATGGGTGGGTGAGATGGTGTGAAGGGTAAGAATAGTGTAAAGGCAGTGAGAAATGACAGGAAGAGCTTCATCGGTTGAGAGTAAAAGTTTAAGAATGACAAGAGCACAAACATGCACTTGGCATAATTTACACTTATATCTCAATATATTTTAAGATAAGCACAATTATCAATTGATATTTATGAGTATGTACAAACCCTTCAATACTCCGCTCAGATTACTCGTAGCGAAGGCTTTTGGTGGGATTGTTCATGGCGGCCTTCAGCGAATGATATCCGACCGTGAATAAGGCGATGATGCCTGTGGCCAAAACGGACAGGGCAAAGAACTTCCATGACAGGGAAATCCGGTATTCAAAGTTATTTAACCAGCTGTTGGTAAGGATGAATCCCAGAGGAATGGCGATGAGTACTGCCAGGCTGATGAGCTTCAAAAAACTAAGGCTCAAGAGCCATAAAATTTGCCGCACGCTGGCCCCCAGTACTTTTCTCACCCCAATTTCTTTAATGCGCTGCTCAGCTGTAAAAGAAGCCAAACCCAGCAGGCCCAGACAAGCTACAAAAATGGCCAGGCCACAGAAGACCAGGATCAGCTGGCTGAACTGATCTTCCTGAACATAAAGTCGATTGAAATGCTGATCGATGAGCCGGTAGCTGAAGGGGTTAATACTGCCAAATTGCTCCCACTTTTCTTCCAAATCAGCCAAGGTGCTTTGCACCTCTCCTTCCCTGACCCGCACCAGTATATTGCCACTGGGTGCATTGTGGATGACGAGTGGTTCAATCGCCTCTTGCAACCCATGGTGGTGAAAATCCTTCACTACGCCTATCACAGTGCCCACCTTGTCCATGTGCCAGTCGCCCGAATTGGTGGTATAATATTCAATGCGTTTACCAATGGGCTCTTTCCACAAGTCACCATAGCGCTCAATGGCCTGCTTCCAGGCAGTTTCGTTCAACACCCATGCGTTGCTATCACTGCTTATTTCTTCAGCAAAGCCCCGGCCCATGATCAGTTCCATGCCAAAACCTTCAATGGCACCAGGACCCAGGTAATAACCTGCCCAGCCTTCGCCATGAGGCTCTTCCGTGTATCCTTCAAATTTATAACCCCAATTGTAGGCATTGTCGCCAGGCAGCATTCGGGAGGCAAACACATCCGTGACTGCTGGCATGGCTTCCAATTCAGCTTTGATCATATTCCACTTTTGACGCATGCCCTGCGAATTACCATAGTTCATGGAAATCAGTTGAGCGGGCTTAAAACCAAGTGATTTCGATTTGACATAGCTCATCTGACCATAAGCCACCATGGCTGCCAAAATGAGCACCACAGAAACCGTGAACTGAAATACGACCAGGCCCTTCCTAAGCCAACCTGCCTTAGAATTGCCCCCTGACCTGCCTTTGAGAATGGCAGCGGGCTGAAATGCGGATAGCACAAAAGCCGGGTAGGCACCTGCCAACAAGGCTGTGAATAGCACAATGAGCAAGAAAGGTAAGATCAATGCCAGGGGTGTGGAAAGGAATTCAGTCAAGGCCAGTCCAGACATGTTCTCCAGAGGAGGAATGAACAGGTAAACCATGACGGCAGCAATGAGCCCACCAATGAAAGTGATGACGAATGCTTCGCTTAAAAACTGAATGACCAGTTGTTTTTTATAGGCACCCATCACTTTTCTCACCCCAACTTCTTTGCCGCGCTTGGAAGCCCTGGCGGTGGCTAGATTCATAAAATTGATACAGGCAATCAAAAGGATGATGACGGCCACTGCTCCAAAAATTCGCACCTGACTGATGTTGCCTTGTTGTGCATAATCCACCTCCAGGTAGGCAGAATGGAGGTGTAGCTTATCTAAAGGCATGATGCGTATGGTTTCGTCACCTGGATCCAGACCTGAATGCTCTGTCCATAAATCATCGTATGCCATTTCTAGTTTCCTTACATCTGCCTGCTCATCCAGCACCAGGTAGGTGGCCACCCAATCGTTGACCCAGCTTTCCATTATGGTAATGCGAGGATCGTCTTCCAGCAGCTGAAAGGGCACCAGAAAATCGAACTGCAGGTGGGAATTAAAGGGCACATCTTTGATTACGGCACTTACCGTTAGGTTATACTCCCGGTTGCCCCAGCCTATGGTCTTTAGGCTTTGACCTATGACCGTTTGATTGGGGAAGTACTTTTTGGCCAGCGATTCGGTAAGTACCACCTTGTCTGGCCCATTGAGGGGAGTCTCCCGGTCTCCGGATATGATCTCGAAGGAAAAGACATCCAGAAAGTTATGGTCTACCATGTACATGTCATCAAAGAATTCCTGCTGGTCGGCCAGGGTTACCCGACTGTTGGTGAACCAGGGATGTACCCTCACGAAATCTTCTACTTCCGGATATCGTTCTTTAAAAGTTGGCCCCGCCTGGGCATTCATAAAACTGTAGATATGCTGGGTCCTGTGAATCTTATGCGCGTTGGTATGGAACTGATCAAAGCTCAATTCAGCCTTGACATAGAGAAAAATGAGGAAGGAACAGCTGATACCAATGACCAGTCCCACAATGTTAATGGCAGAGTAGGCTTTGTGCTTGCTAAGGTTTCGAAATGCGACTTTCAGGTAGTTAAAGTACATGTCTATGTGGTTGAGTGTTTTAATGCGTTTGCGGGGTTTGTACATGCGCATGAAGCGGAAAACTTCCATGTTGTAAAACAGCCGTGCTTTCCGCGCACCTTTTTCTGCAAATACAGCCTCGTATTCCTCGTTCAGATCTCCCTCTACTTCTTCCAGCAGTTCAGGGTCACAATGCCAGTGAAGAAACCTGCGAGCAAACTTGGGTGGTGATGGGGCCATGGCGCTGAGGAGGTCAGTGTTGGATAGAACTTAAGGCCACTTTGGGTATCTCATCCCAAAGTTGGTTGCGGGTTTGTCGCGTTTCGTTCAGCACCTTAGAGCCGGCAGCAGTCAGGCGAAAGAGTTTTTTGCGCTTCCCTCCTCTTACCTTAGTCGACTCGCCAAATTCACTGTTCAGAAAGCCTTTTTCCTGCAGCCTTTGCAAAACGGCATGTACGGCACTTAATGTAGCTTTTCTGCCCGTCCGCTGCATCAGTTCATTCTTGACTGAGACCCCATAGGCATCGGGGTGCATGACCCCAACCATGAGTAAAATAAGCTCTTCAAACTCGCCAATATTGGTTCCCTTCATCTGATAAAATCCATATTTGTAGAGATTAACGAAAGAAGGAAATTAATGTTCCACATTTGTAGATAAAATGAGAGCAGCTTCCAGGAAGCCCAGACTTAAGGGTACTTCTTAAGCCGTTTCCCTTAACTCATTTTTGATGATGGATCGGTAGACAGAAGGGGTTGATCCCACATAGCTGGCGAATAGTCGGGTGAAGGAACTCACATCACGAAAGCCCACTTCCTGGCAGATCATTTGTACCGAATATTTTCTGTTGATCAGCAGCCATTTAGCCCTTTCAATTCTCAAATGAGTGACGAGTTTTTTAGGGGTGATTTTGAAGGTACTTTTGAATGCTCTGTGAAAATGGTAAGGCGACAGGCAGGCGACTCTGGACAATTCTGAGAGGTTGAGATCTTCCGTAAAATGGGCCTGAATATAATCGCGGGCAATGGAAAGACGCTTGTATAATTCCAGTTTGGTAGACTGCTTCACAATGTCTTGCCCCTGAAATGAATGCAGAGTTCCTTTGCAATTCTTGACCACCATTTCCAGCACTGAATTGAATAATTGATAATCATCAACCTCTTCTGGATTGAGCATCATCTTGGCATTTACCACCTGTTGTACCATGGCCTGAACATGATCATCTACCAGCATGGTATGCAGCGGAAATTCCATACCATTTTCTTCATCGAGGTAATGTTCGAAATGATCCAGCAGTTGACCGTGACCATGGCTCGAGGTGGTTACAAAATCACTGAGAAAGCTCTCATTAAAACAGAAGGCCAACATGGTAGTTTCTTGCCCATCTTCTGCCTGTATATCGTATTCCGTACCCTTATTCATGACCAGAAATTGATTCTCATTCACCTTCAGCGTCTCACCATTTACCCGGTAGTTCTGAATGCCTTTTAGTCCCAAACGCACCGAAAAACGCGTTTTTTGACTGGTGGCCTGTAAGTTTTCGGAAGAAAAAAGTGCGAATCCATTATTGATGCCTTCCATGCCGCCTTCGTTGTTGCGCCAATAGAGTTGGCCACCCATGTTGTGGATGGTATGTTGTCCGTTGTATGCTATCATGTTGTTTTGACCTTTCTATTAATTTAACAGCTAAGCGGAGCTATCAAGCATTGGATTTATGCCAGCGGCAATTGCGAAAAAGGGCAATGAAAGGGTGTGTCCGAAAATCAATACTGCTCATCAGGCTGCAAAACCGCTGACATTAGTTAAGCAACGATCATAATCGTAGGTGTACGTTTTCATGACAAACAGCAAGGCCTTGCTTCAATTTATGTAACCGGTTACGATAATTACATTAGCATCATGACAGGCCTATAAAAAAATGAAGGCTGTACACCATCGGGCACAGCCTTCTACTCAACTAATCACCGCTGCGATAGTCACTTCCTGACCAGGCAGTCGATATTTTATCGTGGATTATGCAATTGACCTTCAATCGCATAAAACCTGAAATAACTTTCGTGGGGGCGAAGGTTCAAAAAATTGAGGGGCCTGGCCTCAACAGGCCCCTCTCTCAATCAAATGTGCTGTTATAAGAGATGCTTTTCACCTCAACCCAGCAGGTCCCAGGAGATAAGCAGTGTTTTGAAGAGGTTGCCCCTTAACCAAAGGCAACCTGGCTGCTTCACCCCATACCGAAGACAGGTTAACAATCGACCTGTAATCAGTTTTCACTAAGCACTCGCTACAAGTGCCCTGTCTTTTAAGTTTAAAATAAGAGTTGCCCCGTCCAGGCAACTCTCTACTAATCATCTAAACATCTATGCCATGATCATTTTCTGACCATCAGCTTCAGATTTCTTATTTCTCCGGCTGTTACCAGTCGGATGATGTACATACCATTTGACAGCTCAGAGGTGTTGTACTTCACAGTCACATTCTCATCTGCTGCTATGTCGCCAGCGAAGAGGGTGTTCATACGGTTGCCATTCGGGGCAATTACACCTACACTGGCAGGACCAGCTATCTCACTTGAGAAGGTGATGGTGGCTATACCATTGGTTGGGTTAGGATAAGCTCCCAGTTCTATCAGTGGTTCTGATACCGGGTTTCTCTCCATGGCCTCTTGCAGACTGCTGCCTCCGGTGTTCATGGCCAGGTCAGTACTACAGCTACCCAGCTTAGCACCTTTTCTGATGTAGCGTTGTACATGGTGCTTTCTCACCCATTTGCTGCGGCCTCTGTAGCACATTTCTACATAGCGGCCCAGATGGCTGATGTCTATCACTTCTACATTCACCATGCCTGTGCTGGTGTTGCCGTTATAGTCCCAGGCTTTTACTTCTACCTGGTTCATGCCTACATGGCGCTTGTCGAAGCGGGTCCAGCGGTACCAGAAGCCTCTCACTCTGCAGTTGTCGTCTACTTTGTTGCGTACGTCTTCATGCTTGAGGTATTCGCGCTTTCTGTCGTACACCACGATGGTGATGGCCTCTTGAGAGATGGTTGGAGCAAGGTCGTCTACTACCCTGATGTAGGCGGTAGCCTGGTCAGAATTACCAGCAGCATCGGTTACTGTCAAGGTCACTTTATGGCCTTTCTTCTTCTTGCCTCTGTACTTCTTCTTGCCTTTGCCGCCATGATGCATGTCATCATCATCGTCATCATCATCGTCATTGTCATCGTAGTAGTAATGGCCTTTGCCTACATCTTTGCAGCTGAAGTCGGTTCTACTCAGGGTGTAGGTCAGTTCACAGTTTGTATTGTCTGTGCTGCCGCCATTCACCATGGCTGGGTCTACTGATACGGTACCATCTGCACCCAGGCTCACCTCAATGTTCTGGGCTACGGCTACCGGGGCAATATTATCGCTTACCGTCACTATGGCCGTCTCTGTAGTGGCATTACCACTCTGGTCAGTTACCGTTACTTCTACAGTGGTTTCACCCAGGTCGGTGCAGCTAAAGGTGCTTTGGTTGAGGGTAAAGCTATCCAGGCTACAATTGTCGCTGGTGACTACTGTTCCTGCGGGTACTGGCTGTTCCTGGCAGTCGGTTACGTCCAGATTGAAGTCACCTTGTACGGTTTTGCCCCAGCGGTTCTTGTAGAAGAACCAGCCAGACAGGCCGTAGTTAGCATTCTTCAGGTTGGCAGCATCGCCCAACTGGAAGCCATAGCGGTAGTCGGATGGTGCATGGCTGAGGGCGATTTCTTCGCCTGAATTTTTGCCTGCTCCTGTCAGCATACTGCCTTCAGCCATTTCGTAATAGGTCCAGTCTCTGTACTGGTAGCGAACATAGCGGCCTTCACGCTTGTACTTGCGGCCCATGGCGCTCCACTCTTCCCAGTTACTGGCATTCTCCAGGTTCAGGGTTACGGTCCACAGATCTTCCGCATCGTAAGTGTTGCGGATGGTACCGGTTACTGTGGCGGTGCCGTCCAGGTTTTTGCTAAAGCTGCCTCCATCGGCATCGAAGACAAAACGGGTATCTTGAGGTTTTGGATAATGTCCTCTCTTTTTACCCTTGCCTTTGTAGCTGCCTTTGTTCTTGCCATAGCCTGCTCTCACATAGTCACTTAGCCATACTGCATGGTATCCGGCTGCACTTGCAGTGCAATCATCTCCTGTTTCGATATCGTCCTCAGAGAGGATGAGCACTTCTTCAGGGGTGATGGTTGCCTGGCCACCTTCATCCAGCTCTACGCTGATGTTTCGGGTGCCTACTGTCGGTGGAATGATGTCTTCTACTTCTACATTCACAGTAGCTGTTGAAGTGTTTCCATTCACGTCCGTTGCCGTAATGGTCACCGTGTTATCTCCCAGGTCATCGCAATCGAAGTTGGTGATGTCGATGGTGACTGAGGCTACTGCACAGTTGTCATAAGTGCCGCCATCTACCTGGCTGGCGATAATGCTGGCCGCTCCGTTCTCATCGAGTTGAACCGTGATTGGGTTGGTGACGATGGTCGGTGCTGCATTGTCGATTACTGTGACAATGGCTGGCGCTGTTGTGCTGTTGCCACTTGGGTCGGTTGCGGTAAGCATTACCGTGTTTTCACCCAGGGTGCCGCAGTTGAAGGCATTGTGGTCCAGACTCAAAGTAAAGCTACAGGCATCAGTGGTGCCTCCGTCTACATCTGATGGTTGGATTGTATACTCTCCGTTAGCATCCAGGGCAACCGTAATCGGTTGGGTGATTACTATTGGAGCGGTAACGTCTTTCACAGTCACTATGGCTGTACCGGTCTCAACGTTGCCGTTGTTATCGGTTACGGTCAGGGTCACAATGTTTGTCTCAAAGACATCTACACAAGTAAAGGTGCTTACATCAATGGTGGTGCTGGCGATACCACAGGCATCATTCGAACCATTGTTGATGTCGGCTGCGGTGATGCTGCCGTTACCAGTCTCATCCAGCTCTATCGTGATGTCCGTGGTGATGACCGTTGGCTTCACATTGTCTTCTACCGTTACGATTGCCGTTCCGGTTTCTACATTGCCATTGTTATCAGTCACCGTCAGGGTCACTGTGTTCACCTGGTTGATATCAGAGCAGTCGAAACTGCTGATGTCAATGGTAGTGCTCAGGATACCACAGGCATCGTTTGAGCCATCGTTGATGTCACTTGCAGTGATACTGGCATTACCAGTCTCATCAAGTTGTACAGTGATGTCTGTGGTGATGACCGTTGGCTTCACATTGTCTTCTACCGTTACGGTAGCCGTGCCAGTTTCTACATTGCCATTGTTATCAGTTACAGTCAGGATCACTGTGTTCACCTGATTGATGTTTGAGCAGTCGAAGCTGCTGATGTCAATCATAGTACTGGCAATACCACAGGCATCCGTTGAACCATTGTTGATATCATCGGCAGTGATGCTGGTGTTTCCGCTGGCATCTAGCTGCACTATGATATCCCTGGTGATTACTGTTGGTTTCACATTGTCTTCTACCGTTACTATTGCCGTTCCGGTTTCTACTTTGCCATTTACATCGGTTACCGTCAGGGTTACCGTATTCACTGCATCTACGTTGGAGCAGTCGAAAGTGCTCACATCAATTATAGTGCTCTCGATGCCACAAGCATCTGAAGAACCATCGTTGATATCGGCTGCTGTGATTGAAGCATTTCCATTTGCGTCAAGTTGAACTGTGATGTCTTTGGTGAATACCGTTGGCTTCACGTTGTCTTCCACAGTCACAATGGCTGTACCTGTAGAGAAATTACCGTGCACGTCAGTTACAGTTAAAGTAACCTCATTGCCTCCTCCACTTGTAGCTCCTTCCAGGTTATCTGAAGAGTTGGTCCAAACCGTACTTTGGGTAAAGCCAGAAAGCACACCGTTGTGGCCATTCTGAGCAACATCCTCCAGTGCAGTGCCCTGACCTTCTTCCATGTTGTAGTAGGCCACCAGACCTGCTTCATCACCGTTCAGACCTATGTTATAATTATCAAGTATTTGTTGATCTGTTCTAAGTACATTCCATAGTCTCACTTCATCAATCTGACCTCTGTGGTAAGTGTGGAAACCTGCGTATCCAATTGTAAGTGGGTCAGCTGAGGTTGACGGTGGATTTGTGGAGGCTGCTGCCGTATTTACCAATTGCCCATCAATATAAAGCTTGGTAACGCCACCGCTTCTTGTACCTGCAATGTGATACCATCTTCCTTGTTGTACGGGTCTGCTGACAGCAATTTGTCCGCCACCTCCATACTGTTGGAAGAGGAATACTCCGTTTGGATGATACCACAAGCCATAATTACGAGGACCTGCCTGGCCTTTTCCTACCACACGTACCCAATCTCCAGGATTCGTATCCATTTTGAACCAGGCTTCTACGGTGATGTCACCAGTGATTCTCAAGTCCTGAGCATCCTGTATGACCACATTGTCATTGCCGTCAAAGTTGAGGGCAAAATCATTCGACCCTGAGCCTTCAACATCAGCACAATCAAATGTGGTTTGATTCAGTGTAATGCTCGCAATATCACAATTGTCATAGGAACCGTTGTTGATCATGGCTGGCGTAATGCTGGCGTTGCCACTGGCATCTAGCTGCACGGTAATGTCTCTGGTGATCACCGTTGGCAATACATTGTCTTCAACAGTTACTGTTGCCTGAATGGAAGCAGTATTACCATTTCCATCATCTCCTGTCAAGGTTACTACTTGAGGAGCATCCACATCGGCACAGCTAAAGTCTTCTCTATCCAGGCTCAATGAGATGCTACAGTTATCTGTACTTCCATTGTTAATATCGGCTGGAGAAATACTGGCTACTCCATTTCCATCCAGCTGCACAGTGATGTCTTTCGCAGCCATTACCGGAGCGGTATCATCTATAATAGTAAGGGTGAATGACGCAGTGGTAGCATTACCACTTCCATCGGTAACCGTTACTGTCAGGTTGTTTACACCCAGATTTGAGCAATCGAAAGTATCCTGGCTCAACACCACAGATTCAATGCTGCAATTGTCATAAGTGGCACCTGACAGAATGTCGATGAATTTCCTTGAGGTATAAGAACCCATACCAGGCACTTCATATTGTTCAGCGTCTTCCTCTTCATCCCACTCTCCTTCTTCCTCAACTGTGGCATCCTGGTACTGCTGATATTCGCTTACCAGATCGTTCATGTTAGAGCCCATGTTGGTATTGTCATCACAGGCCAGTGCATTCAATGGATTCAGGTCAATGATTTGACCATTGTCATCCAGTGCAACGATTATGTTCTGCGTTACCACAACCGGTGCTGTCACGTCCACCACGGTTACTTTGGCATTGGCTGTGCTGGTTACACCATTATTATCCAGTGCTGTAAGTGCTACCGTATTGGCTCCCAGGTTGGCACAATCAAAATTCAATTGACTGGCACTTAGGGTAAAGCTACAGTTGTCGTAAGTACCGCCATCAATATCGGCAGGTACAATGCTGGCATTGCCCTGATCATCCAGTTCGATGGTGATGTCTCTGGTGATTACTGTTGGTGCAATTACATCGCGTACTTCCACATCTGCCTGAGTGGTTGTGGCCAGGCCGTTACCGTCAAAGGCGGTGACATTAATCACATGGAAACCGATGTCGTTACAACCGAAATCAGTACGATCGAACTCTACTCTATCGAGTGAGCAGTTTGTAACAATGGTCTCAGTGTTATAATCTGCAGGGGTTACGCTGGCATCACCATTAGTATCGAGATTGATGATGAAGCTCTCACGCGTCAAGAATTCTGGTGCGATTTCGTCACGTACCTCAACGTCTGCCTGAGTGGTGGTCGAAAGACCGTTACCATCAAATGCAGTTACATTAATTACATGGAAACCAACGTCTCCACAGCCCCAAAGCTCCTGGCTCAACTCTACCCTGTTCAGGTCACAATTGGTGACGATGGTTTCGGTGTTGTAGTCAGATGCAGATAATCTCGCTTCTCCGTTGGCATCTACATAGATGATGAAACTCTCACGAGTAAGGAATTCAGGAGCGATTTCATCACGTACTTCAACGTCTGCCTGAGTGGTGGTCGAAAGACCGTTACCATCAAATGCAGTTACATTAATTACATGGAAACCAACATCTCCACAACCCCAAAGCTCCTGGCTCAACTCTACCCTGTTCAGGTCACAGTTGGTGACGATGGTTTCGGTGTTATAGTCAGATGCAGAAAGTCTCGCTTCTCCGTTTTGGTCTACATAGATGATGAAGCTCTCACGGGTGAGGAATTCAGGTGCGATTTCATCACGTACCTCAACGTCTGCCTGAGTGGTGGTCGAAAGACCGTTTCCATCAAAAGCAGTTACATTAATTACATGGAAACCAACGTCTCCACAACCCCAAAGCTCCTGGCTCAACTCTACCCTGTTCAGGTCACAGTTGGTGACGATGGTTTCGGTGTTGTAGTCAGATGCAGAAAGTCTCGCTTCTCCATTGGCATCTACATAGATGATGAAGGATTCGCGAGTGAGGAATTCAGGAGCGATTTCGTCACGTACTTCCACATCCATTTGAGTGGTTGCGCTGTTTCCATGAATATCAAAAGCAGTCACATTTACTACATGGAAACCTACATCGGTACAGCTAAAATCGGTTCGGTCGAATTCGACTCGATCGATTCCACAAGCTTCTACAATGGTTTCTCTGTTGTACTGATCAGGGGTTACAGATGCCTGACCATTTTCATCGAGTAAGAGAATGAATGACTCGCGTGTGGCAAATACCGGTTCGGTTACGTCAAAAACCGTAACTACTGCGGTTCCAGTTGCCGAAGAGCCCAGTGTGCTGGTTACTGTCAATGTCACAGTCACAGGGTTGCCCACATTAGAGCAATCGAATGAGTCGATGTCCAGTGCGTAGCCGCCAATGCCTACTATTGAGGTAGATCCATTGTCTACATCGGTAGGCTGAATGGTGGCATTGCCATTGGCATCCAGTTCTACTATAATGTTTTTGGTTTCCACCACTGGTACCGGATCAATTACGGTAACCAAAACATCTACGGTGGTTGCATTGCCACTTGGGTCGGTAGCTGTCAGTTGTACAGTTACCGGACTGTTGATGGCTTCCTGCGCACCAAAGGTGTCCTGACTTAGGCTCAGGGTAACTGGTCCGCAATTGTCATCACTATTGACAGTTACCTGCTGAGGTGTAATAGACACAGTACCTGTGGCTGTTAATACTACCTCTATAGGCTGGCCTGTTAGGGTTGGGTCAATTTCATCGACCACAGCAACCGTTACGGGCGTACCATTCATAGCGGCTATTTCCTGAGCAGAAAGGGCTCTGTTATAAAGCAGCGCCTTTTCAATCCTTGCATCCAATCCTCCTATCGGGTTGTTGCCACTGCTATGGCGTGTTCCAAAAAGGATCTCGACATTATTGGGGGTCCAGAAGGTATCATCCGGATCGGTGTAAGTACCTATTTGGATTCCGTTTCTGTATGCAGTGATGATTACCTGTCCATTGATCACCTCATAAGTGATGGCCATTTGAACGAGTTGATTGGCTGCGGTTTCAGCAAAACCAGGGTTCAAATCCTGTGTTCTTCTGAAGTTAGAGCTTCCGTTCATCCATCTGAAGGCCTGGCGTTCTGCATAAACAATGGCATCGAAGTTATCATTGGATACACCATCTATAGACATGGCTGAACCTGATCTGACATTCAGATTTTGAATAGCCACATAAGATATCAAGGTCTTGCTGGTAATGTTCTCGGTACCATTGTAGCCCGATGTTCTGGCGAAATTACCAGAGTTTACATCCAGGGCGCCATTAGTAATGGTTGCACCATTCATTAGTTCAATATCTCCCCAGTTTCCGGTGAGATCTACCAGCGGATTGGCACCGCCAAATTTCCAATAACCAATGAGGCCATTTTCTGGAATGGCTAGCGAGTTTCCATTTGCATCTTCAGCCGATACCGTTACGCTTTGGTCACCCAAGTCTTCACAAGCAAAATCTGAATTGCTCAAAGAAGTAGTCACCTGTCCTGAATCATCAAAGGTACTGATGACAACATCTCCCGTACTGATGGAAGCCACTCCAGCAGCATCAACAGCCGCTGTAGTACTTTGAGTATTGATGGTTGGAGAAGTGATATCTCTAACGATCACAGTTCTGAAAGTCTGCGTTGCATTATCACTGGCATCGGTGGCAGTGAGGGTCACTGTATAGGTGCCCGGCACATTTACATTGATGTCATCGGTAATGGCCAAAGTGGCTGTACAATTGTCTTCAACCGTGGCGCCTAAATCGGTATAAGCAGTGTAGGCATCATGGAACACTCTGGACTCTCCGTTGAGGGTGAGGCTTGGTGCTGAATTGTCTACAACCGTAACAGTGGCTGTACCTGTGGCGAAATTCCCTGAGGCATCTGTGACGGTCAATGTCACAAGGCCGCCAGAACCACTGCTGGCAGATCCTGCTTCACTTTCAACCCAATCAGAGTTGGGGTCCATGTTAACCAAGGTACCTGAAAGGCCTGAATTAGAGCCATCACTTGCAGTTGTTCCTTCGCCTTCATTCAAATTGAAATAAGCAATCAGGCCAGCTTCATTTCCATTCAGGTTGTTATCCTTATTGCCTTGGATTTCCTGAGAAGTCCTTGCTCCATTCCAAATTCTGACTTCATCAATTTCTCCTATCCAGTTTTCATTAGTATAGCCAGTGCTCGATCCGTTAGGGTCTCCTATTACAAGGTCTCTACCTGTAACATTTGTATTGATACCGCTGGTGATTCTACCTATATAAGAACCATCGATATAAAGGTCGGCTCCGCTAGTGTTCATCACCAGCGCTACATGATACCACTGTCCGGCATTGAATGCTGAACCTTTAGAGACCGTTCTATATGATGAACCATTCCAAATTCCGATAGTACCTCCTGTTCTGCTCATGTGAGCACTCCAGCGGGTACCGGTATTACCTACAGAGCTCCTCATGGAGATGAACGATCTGTTGTTTCCGTCATTAGCATTAGGCTTGATCCAAGCCTCAAGGGTCATTGTAGAAACATCCAGTTGACCTGATTGACTGACCTGCACATAGTCTGTACCGTCAAAGGCCAGGGCGAAATCTGCTCCACCTAAGCCATCACAGTCAAAAGTGGATTGATCAATACTTAGTGAAACCGGACCTGAATCATCAGATGAGCCATTGTTTACATCATCAGCAGTTATACTGGCATTACCATTGGCGTCTAACACTACAGAAACGTCTTTGGTAATGACCGTTGGTAGTGTAGTGTCTACTACTCTAACCACCTGGGTGCCAGAAACCGAATTATTGCCCGCATCTGTAGCGGTCCAGGTTCTGATGAGGGTATAGTCGTTATTAGAAATACCATCCGTTCTCTCTTCCACAAAACTCACTGATGGGTTGGCGCAGTTATCGGTGGCAGATACGTTAGCCACTCCTGGCACAGCATTATACTCAACCGTAACGTCTGCAGGTACACCTACTAATTCAGGATCGATATTGTCTACTACAGTTACCAGGGCTGTAGCAGAAGCACTGTTATTCGAAGCATCAGTTGCTGTCAATTCAACTTCGTTAGTTGACCCCGTGACACTAAGGTTACTACAATCGAAATCGGTAAGGTTAAGGCTTAGGTTAATTGACCCTGAATCATCTGATGATCCATTGTCTATATCTTCAGCAGTAATTGAAGCATTGCCATTCTCATCAAGTTCAACCGTGAAGTCTTTGGTAATGACGGTTGGTAAAGTGGTATCCACTACCGTAATCACCTGAGAACCCGAAACCGAGTTACCATCTGCATCTGTTGCAGTCCAGGTTCTGGTAAGTGTATAGTCGTTGATAGAAATGCCATCAATTCTTTCTTCGGTAAAAGTTACCTGAGGATCTGCACAGTTATCAGTCGCAGTGACAGTAGCTGGAGCAGGCACCGCATCAAACTCAACCGTTACCGCAACTGGCACCTCTACCAATACAGGGTCGATGTTGTCTAGTACTGTGACAATTGCCGTTGCTGTGGCTGAATTATTTGCTTCATCTGTCACAGTAAGTGTTACCTGGTTGGGGTTAATTCCTCCAATCCAATCTGAATTTGTGTCGATGTTGTTCAGTGTACCATCATGATTGCCAGATGAAACATCTGAAGCGGTAGCACTTCCTGTGCCATCTTCCAGCGGCCAATATCCGAACAGGCCAGTTTCATTTCCGGTTAATCCAGCACTATTGTTATTCTGAATTTCCGTTTGGCTTTTGGCTACATTCCAGAATCTGATATCATCTAAGGTACCATCCAGAACGCCTCCTCCATTTACATCAAAAGCTCCGAAAACGGTATTGATGCTTGAGAAACCTACATTTGGGTTGCTACCGGCAACATCCAGTTGGCCATCTATATACAGGCTTACATTGCCTTGATCGTATACCGCTGCCACATGGTGCCACTCTCCATCATTCACTGATATCGTTCCACGTACATCAAATTGATCTTCTCCTTTTTTAAATACGATTACCCCATTACTTGCTGTCTCCAGGTAGAGTGTAAATCGTACACCTGACCCTGATAAGTATTGAGAAACAAGTGCTTGATTACCCGTTGTAGCGCTAGTTCTTAACCATGTTTCAATTGTGTATTGGCTAAGACCGGCATCTGGGAAAATAGAAGATTGGGTATCAACCAAACCATTTTGTCCATTGAAGTCTAAGGCAAAATTTCCGACTGCGGCATCACCATTGCTATATGAGCCATCGTTTAATGCGGTCAAATCAGCACAATCAAAATCTGTCTTGTCCAGACTGTAAGTCAATGCACCTCCCGAATCATCAGTAGAGCCATTGTTTATATCATCAGTAACAATTGTGGCATTGCCATTCTCATCCAGTATTACAGTTACATCTTTGGTAATGACGGTTGGCGGTACTTCATCTATACCTACAGTGACCGTACGCGATACACTGACCGACTCATTGCCTGAGCCATCTATGGCTTTGTAAGTAAGGGTATAATCGCCTTCCACATTGACATTTACTGTACCGGTTACCTCAACTGTGGCCGAGCAATTGTCGGAAGCTTCAGCTCCGGGATCATCAAAAGCAGAACCCAGGGCCACGCCCATGGCTACATCGCCATTAAGCGCTATGGTTGGTGGTAGCAGATCGATTACCACTACAGCTCCTTCTGCGGTAGACGAGTTGTTGAGTTCATCGGTTACCGTAAGAGTTACGGGTACTCCACCGCCATTGTTATAGGCACTGCCATCGGAAATTTTGATACCGTATTGGGTGGTATTGTTAGGAGAAAACCACATCACTTCTCCATCGAAAGCCATGTTCCATGGGTACTGGCCGTTAAGGCTGGTAGAACCTACATAGCTTCCATCCAGATTGAGCTGATGTACATATTGCCAATTGTTAGGGTTATTTCCCCAGCCACTGGCTACACCACCTAAATAGATATAGCCATTGGCCACTACCAGTGTACCACGGCTACTGGCACCTCCAGGAAGATTAATCTGGTCAATGTACTGTCCTGTTTCCTTGTCTAGTCTCACAATGTTATTTCTGCCATCACCGTGTGCATAAACGTAATCTGCATCTGTAGTAACGCTTGCTGCTGTGGTGCCTAAATTATAAGACCAAAGGGTAGTTGAACCAGAACGTTTGGTAATGGTTTGATGCCCCCAGTTAGCGGTGTAGTAATCTGTTTCACTGTCGGCATCTACCCACAGGTCCATCATACTATTTTGGCCGGAATTGAATGTCCTCAAAAGCTGACCGCTCTCATTTAGTACATAAACTGTGGTATTCGACCATTGTGGAAACCAATATTCACCTGTAGTGGGATTATAGCCTGCTCCGTGACTATAGGTATTCATGCTTTGAGTACCTACATAAGTTGGCCCCGCTGCGCTACTGGTACCAGAGCCTCCTTCGGCATTCAGATCGTTGCAATCAAAAGTGGTTCTATCTAAAGAGAAAGTGAGTGTTCCGCTTCCATTGTCTGTTGAGCCATTGTCAAGGCTGGCAGGGTCTACGGTGGCTTGTCCATTCTCATCTAACTCCACAGTAACCCGACCGGCCTTGGCTTCAGGAGCGGTGGCATCGATGACTGTTACTTCTCTGGATACAGTTTCAGCAGCGCGGTTACCAGTTATATCTACTGCTGTATATCTGAGTGTGTAAGTACCCGGTGTACTCAGGTCAAGTTCCCCAGTTATTTCAACTTCAGCAGTACAGTTATCGTCCGTAGTAGCTCCTGGATCAAGAAATTCGGTGTCGGAATCTACTGATACCTGCGTATCGCCATTCAGCGTAATGGTGGGTGCTATGAGGTCTTCGACTGTCACGCCAAATATCGCAGTACGATAATTTCCTAATGGGTCTGTAGCTGTAAGTGTCACAGCATTTCTTCCTCCTCCGGAGCCATAGGCACTGCCATCGGCTATTTTGAGACCATAAGCTGTTGAGCTATTTCTCGACATCCACATGGTTTCACCATCAAAGGCCATGTTATATGGGTAAGTATCTCCATAGCTGAAGCTGGCTACATAAGTACCATCCATTTCATATTGGTGTACATGTCCCCAGCTGTTGCTAACGGAAGTGCCTCCATTTGCGTAACCAGCAATGTAGAAGTAGCCATTCGCTACTACCAGTCCTCCATATGTGTTTATATTGCTACCATTTCCCAGGGTTATGTTTTCTATGAACTGCCCTGTTTCCTTGTCTAATTTTACAATGTAATTAGAGCTCCAGCGCATTGCGTAGGCGAACTCATCATCGGTAGATACAGCTGCGGTGGTTGAGCCCATGTTGTAGGACCAGAGTGTAGAAGTACCACTTAACTTGGACACTCTTCTATCTACCCAGTTGGCGGCATAATAGTCAGTATCATTCTCAGTGTCCTTCCATAACTGCATGATGTAGCGTTCGCCTGCGGTGAAGCTGCCAACTTGATTACCATCTCTATCATAGCGATAGACAGTTGCATTGCTACTGGACCATCGAGGATACCAGAATTCATCGCTCACGGGGTCGAAACCACCACCGTGAGATTGGGTATTGATGTTGAGTGTCCCTACTGTTTCAGGGTCAATTTCAGTTGATCTACCACCCAGGTCATCGCAGGTAAAAGCATCAATGTCTAATGACAATGTAACCGGACCATCAGGATCGTTTGTACCCGCATCAATATCGTCTGCTGAAATAGAAACCTGACCATTCTCATCGAGTTGAACGGTAATGTCCTGACCCACTATGATTGGTCCAGAGCTATTAAACTCAATGCCATACACTTCTATTTCAGTAATAAAACCGCTACCAAAGCTATAGCTACCATTAGTGGTGGTGTTAATTCCTGACAGCGCCTGAATCTGAGAGGATGTTCTATAACCTGACCCGTCTATGGCATAATAACCATAAGTACCAATGTAGCCTCCATCCATGGTATTGTTGATATAGATATCATGGTTACCAAAAGTAGGCCCGTAATTAGCATTAGTATAAATACTGTATTGCGGATAATAGGGAGAAGACCTTCTGTCAGAGTTCAGATTGAATAAGAAAGCGTCTGAGCTATTTTTATAACCTGCGCTTGTGCTCGACCATGAGTTAGGCGTATAACCTCCAAAAACCTGACCATTATTGGCGCGGAAAATCACCAGAGTGGGTCCTTGGTCATCTACACGGCTGTGAAAAGCACTGGCGCTTGCACCATCTCGTGAGCGCCTGTAAAGAAGTGTTCCTGATGGTGCAATGCCCAGGTCATCGAGCCAATCTCTTAATACATCATTATCATTGGTGTCGGCCAGTGTAGAACCTGGCAGAATAGGAAAAACAGATTGTGCTTTCACCGGGCCGGAAGCCAATATGAAAGCACCAATTAATAATAGAAAGGGTAAAATTCTTTTCATTTCAATAATCGTAAGTTGAAAAAATCAGAGTCTGATGGTGAGGTCAAAAGCCTCTAAGTAATCAGTAATAGCAGCAGGTCGATCATCGCCTTCAGTTTCGGTAAGCTGCACATGCGGTGCTGCTTCACATCCAGACACCAGAGTTTCACCGGCAGCTACGGTGACAGTATGAGGGCTGTCATTTCCAGAGAGCTTTATGTCTTTATGAAAATCAACATCTACTGAAGAAGCATTTTGATTCACAATCTTCAGTTCGAGGTGTTGATGACCAAAAGCCGGAGCTGGAATCACTGTTGGATCCAGTGGCTCCTCACATTCCGTAATCTTATAAAACACCTCTACCCCGCTCTCAGATTTGAGGAGGGTCCAGTCGGATTGGGCGAATGATTGAAATGATATAAATGAGAAAAGGATGAAAGTCATCCATATGATTCGGGTTCGTCTATTGACATAGATCGAACTCCATACAAAGGCAGCACATTCTGCCCTTGTTGCAGTTGAGAAGTCCATATACTTAGCAGCGTTTTGGTTGTCGAGTTTAAAAAGTACCTGCAGACTACACACTAGCCTTAGGGTATTATGAAGGTGGGAAAATTGCGCCTACCCAGACCTACCCGTTTTGGGTAGTTTTAGCGGAATAGTGTATTTAAACAACAAATATTACCATGTGAGATAGAAAAAGCACTAAGTCACTTTAAGACCGCTGAAAGTAGGTTCAGATACAAAAACAGGCTAATCAGCAGGGTTACCTAACAAGGATTCAGCCTTTCTAGCAGCCTCTGCCCTGCTGCTGATGTCGAGCTTCAGGTATAGGTTTTTTATGTGGTATTTGACCGTGTTGTTTGAGATATGCAACTGCTCTGCCATCTCAACATTGGTCAGCCTTTTGGCCAGTAGCTGCATCACTTCCAACTCTCTGTCGGAAAGACCATATTGCTCTAAGAAATCTTGCTGTACCTCCGGCTGTTCAGGGTTTCTGAGCTTCTTCAACTCCCGGATGATCTTGATCCTGTTTTCCAGAATATTTTTGATTCTGGCCAGGAATTCCGCAGCGCTGAATGGCTTGGTAATGTAATCGTCTATGCCCAGGGTAAGGGCGAATAGTTTGTCTTCCTCATCTGCCCGGGCAGTGAGCATGATCACAGACAGGTCGTGTAGTCTTTCATCCTTCCTTACGGCAGTCAACAGCTCGAAACCATCCATCTGAGGCATCATCACATCTGAAATCAGAATATCGACATTTTGAGCCTCCAGGGATTGCAAGGCCACTACACCATTGGGTGCCTGTATGATATTAAAATAAGGAGCTAAAGCATCGACTATGAATTCACGCATTTCTGCATGGTCTTCGGTAACCAGGAGGGTTGGTTGGTCTATCTCAAACTTTGCATTATAGCGTTCGATGGTGTCAGCTAAAGCAGCTTCAAGCGATTGATTATCAACTTTGATCAGCTCTTTAACCAACTCAGGAGCTACTTCTTTATAAGGCACCGTAAGTTCGAAACTACTGCCCTGGCCCAATTCACTGGTAGCAGTCAGGTCGCCTCCCTGAAGCCTGGCCAGCTCAAGTGCCAGTGCCAAGCCTATTCCGGTACCACCTTCTGCTTTTTTGCCTGGCTGTTCAGACTGGTAGTACCGGTCGAATATATAGGGCAAGTCATTAGGGTGAATGCCCTTTCCGGTATCCGTCACCATCAATGAGAGCATGCCTGTCGCCTCAATGTGCTTGAGTATCACTGCCACTTCACCACCTTTAGGGGTAAACTTCAAGGCATTGGAAAGCAGGTTTTTCATGATTTTACCGCACTTATTTTCGTCAAGGATCACGGCCAGGCCCATGTCTACCTGAATGTTATGCTCAAATGAGACACCCTTTTCTCGAAAGCCTAAATCGAATTCTTCACAAAGTTCTCTCAGGCAATTACAGATTCTAACCGGGTTTTGCACCAGTTTCAGTTTACCAGCATCCAGTTTGGCCAAATCGAGGATTTCTTCAACCAATGAAAGTAAACTGACGCCATTCTTTTTAATGCTTTCGAGGGTTTGCCTAACATCGGGGTCCTCTATTTTCTTTTCACTGATCAGCTTTTCAAGTGGGGCATTGATGAGTGTAAGAGGCGTGCGCAGTTCATGAGAAATATTGGCAAAGAAGCGAGACTTCACCTGATCCAACTCCTTCAACCGGTCGGCCTGGCTCTGGATCAATTCGCGGTGCTTTTCCGCTGCTTCCTTTTGCTGTAAAATCACCTTGGTTCGTTGCGATACCATGTGTTCCAGCGCTGCCTTTTCCAGCTTCAACCTACCCGCGTAAGCCCTTACGATTAGCACCACGAATAGTACCGTTAGCATGATGTAAACCACATAAGCGAGCGATGTGAGGTACCAGGGAGTTATGATTACAAAGCTGTAGGTTGATGTTTCACTAATTTCGCCATACACATTTCTGGCCCGTACCTTAAAAGTGTATTCGCCATGGGGCAGGTTAGTATAATTCCTAAAGGGCTCATTGTTCCAGCCAGACCAATCATCTTCTGTACCTTCCAGATAGCTTTGATATTCAATGTTTTCGCGGTCATCGAAGAAGTTGGCAGTGTAAGAAAACTTAATGGCATTCTGCTTAGGCTTTAATTCTTTCACTGTCCATTTGCCTGCACCAGCATAAAGTAGCGAGTCATTGGCGCTAAGGTTGACATTACGAATATGAGCCTTAAAACTGACTGCCGGTCTTTGGTTAATGGTATGATCGTAGTGCTTAATTCCGCTACCCGCTATCCAAATATCGCTCCCTCCCAGACCCGACACGTATTCAGAGTTATGGGAGTCTATGCGGTCGAACGGGTATTGTGAAAATTCATAGCCACCAGCCTTTTTCTTCAAAAGGGCTTTGCCCTTTGGGTTCAGAGAGGCATAAATGGTTTCGTTTTCCATTTCTATAAAACGGAACACGTAGTCCTTGCCCAGGTGCTGATTGAAAGTTTCATCAGGGAAGAAATAGTCGGCTTCTGCATCATAGCGATAAATACCCTCTGCGGTAGTAAATAGCAGGCCTTCTTTGTGTCGGAATACCCGATTGCGTTCATCGGTTGGCAAACCTTGCGCCTGCCCATATTTCTTGCTCCACAGTACGCTATCACCTTGCTGGTTGAGCTTGATTTTAAAAACCCCAATTCCGGAATCGGTCATCCACAAATCTCCTTCATCGGTGCGCTCCAGAAAATCCATTGGCTGATGAAAGCCTTTGATTTTTCCACCATGCTGCCAGCGACCGTTCACTTTTTCGAACAAATGCAGATAATCTTCAATACTGCCAGCTACCATTCTGTCCTGCTCTTCAAAAACGGTAACTGCCCACAACCTTTCTCCACTGTAAATCTCTCGGTAATCTGTTCCGTTGATTTGCCAAAGGCCCATATTGCCCAGGGCAAAAAAGTCTTTACCCGACTTGGCAAACATCCAGGCCCGATCTGTATTGGCAGAGATTGTTCGGAAGGGTTTGTAATCTCCAGTTTTCTGCCAGGGGTCGGCATCATTGTGATAGGAAATACCCGTAGCCGTAGCCACATAGGTACCTTCCTGATGCCTCATAAAGTAGAGCACGTAGCCATTTATTCCGTGTCTTTCATCCAGCGTAGTAAAGGGTGAATTGAGAATTACCTGGCTTATGAGGCCGTGTTGAGCTACCCAGAGGTTCTGGTCTTTGTCGAGATATAAGTCCTGCACCAAGGCATTAGAAAGGCCGGTGCTTTTATCAAGTTTCTGTATAAGTCGGCCTTCTTTGTTGATGATGTATACTCCTCCGGTTTCTGTGCCAATGGCAAAATACTGGTCAAAAAGAGTCAATCCTGAAAAGCCAAATTGCGCGCTAAGAAGATCACTGACTTCCGTTTTCCAGGGAGTCAATTTTTCAAAATCATAGGTAAACAGTCCTTTTTCTTTGGTCACAATGAGCAACTCATTTTCCGCAAACCTCACCATCTTTCTTACACCCAAAGATTTGAACACCTCGCCACCTTTGACAGGTTCGAGGGCACCATTGACCAAACGATTGAGACCAGTCTGGTAGTCTATCACCAGGTATTCTCCATCTACAATATCGGCAATGCCCAAACGCCCAACACCAGGAATAACTTTCATGGTGTCATGGTCTACATCATAATTCAGCAGTGCCGTGGCCGATCTCATGATCACATGACCATTCAGGTAATCTACGCTGGTAAGGCTTCCCTTGTCGGCAAAGGTTTTAGGAGTTTTTGGCACCAATGAGACAAATTCTAATGCTCCTACAGCATCGGGCTTGAAGTAGCCAAAATCGCTACGGCTGGCACCATAGATTTTGCCATACTGATCTATGGCCACTCCCTTGAAAGCATCGTCAGACACCCGAGAATCTACCGACCACTTGTTGCCATCGTATTCGATGATGCCCGTAACGTTGGCAAAGTACATAAGGCCGGTGGTGTCTTGGCAGATGCTATAAGTTTGCTCATGAGCACCATAGTCTGTTGGCAAGTAGCTGTTGATTATTGGAGTGCCTATCTCCTTGATTTTAAAGGGTGTAGTCGACTGGGCTATTGCCTGATTTAGCAAGCAAAGGGCAAAAAGAGATAGTACAATTCTGGCAATAGAATTTGGCATGAAAGCGCTTAAGCAATTTCAAAAAATTGAGACGAGTGATTAGCTGATGTTGAGTAGAAAGTCCAGCCGAACCGGCCCTTCGTTAGAAAGATAGCCCGCTCAAAGCGAATTGCAAAAAACAGGTAGCTACATAGAATAATTACAATTGGCGATGCTATATGATATTGTAAAAATACCAGAAGGCAAGGCATAAAAAAAGGGAGTTACCGCAGCAACTCCCTTTCTATATCAAATATTGATAGTGGCTATTTTTTCACCATCAACTTCAGGTTTTTCACTTCTCCGGCAGTTACCATACGGATGATGTACATGCCACTCGGCAGCTGACTGGTGTTATAGCGAACCTCATTGTTAACATTGGCCTCAATCTCTCCATCGAAGAGGCTGGCCAGTCGCACACCATTAGGGCTAATCACCCCAACAGAAGCTGGACCTGCCGCACCGCTTGAGAACCTAATCACTGTTTCGCCCTGTGTGGGGTTAGGATATGCTCCCAATTCAATCAGCAGCTCAGATGGTGCTTCTCCCAAGACTTCGTTCAGGCTTGGTGCGCCTACATTCATACTCAGGTCAGTGCTACAACTACCCAGCGTAGCACCTTTTCTGATCCAGGTCTGCACTGCGCCTCTTCCTACTCGTTTGGTTGCTCCCTTGTAGCAAAGTTCTACATGCTTACCAAGGTTGGTGATATCTACCACGTTTACGTTCAGTAAGCCACTGCTTTCATTGCCATGATCATCTTCAGCAGAAATCATGATGGTGTTCATACCTACATCACTTCTATCGAAACGACTTCTTGGGAAGTGGATTGATTTGACTTCGCAGTTGTCTGTCACCGCTGGAGCAATATCATACTTACTCAAGTACTGACGTTTTCTACCATACACCACGATAGTCACTGGCTCAGCACTGATCTCAGGTGCCAGGTCATCTACCACAGTAACATAAGCTTCAGCACTGCTGGAATTTCCAGCGGCATCCATAACGGTCAGTACCACTTTTTGGCCTTTAGCTTTCTTATGTCCATAGGCTTTGCCTTTTCCTGGATCATTATCGTCATCATCATCGCCATAGTTATGACCTCTACCTTTTCCTTTGCTATGTCTACTAGTAACATCATCGCATGAGAAGGTATCCTGACTCAGGCTGTAGCTTACAATGGCACAGTTGTCAGAGCTTCCGCCATCAACATCCATTGCATCGATGGTAACAGTACCATCAGTGCCAATGCTTACCGTGATGTCTTGTGCAACTGCCACTGGTGCGATGTCATCAGAAATGGTCACAGTAGCAAAGGCAGTAGTTTCATTGCCACTTTGGTCTGCTACTGTCACTTCCACCATATTCTCTCCTATGTCAGCACAGGTGAACACGGTTTGACCTAAGGTGATATCACCCAGACTACAATTGTCAGTAGTAACCATCGCCTCAGCAGGAGGTGTATTGGGTGTACAATCCGTTACATCCAGATTGAAATCGCCTTGTACTACATGGCCCTTACGGTTGGTATAAAAAAACCATCCACTGAGGCCAAAGTTGCCATTCTTACTGTTGGCAGCTTCACCCAATTGGAAGCCAAATCGGTAATCGGCTGGTGCATGACTCAGTTCTATTTCATCGCCTGCATTTACACCTGCACCCGTCAGCTTGCTACCAGAAGCCATTTCAAAATAGGTCCAGTTTTCAAAGCGTCTGTGCGCCAAACCAGCCTCATCTTTATAGCTACGGCCCAGAGCACTCCATTCGTCCCAGTTTCTGCCATTTTCCAGATTCAGGGTTACTACCCAGAGGTCATTGGCATTGGCTGTGCTGCGGATGGTACCGGTCACTGTGGCTGTACCGTCAGTATTTCTGCTGATGGTACCACCATCGGCATCGAATACAAACCTTGTATTCTCTGGCCTGTGGTGACGGTCGTCATCGTCATCGTCATCATCACCGTCATCGTCATCATCATCTCCACCACGGCCTCTGCCTTTACCTCGGCCTTTATTCCACTTATGGTTGCCCAGGTCATTGCCAGAGCGCTTCTGTGCCATGTCACTTCCCGACTTTCTCACATAATTGCTCAGCCAAACTGCATGATGCTCAGCAGCACTTACAGTGCATTCTTCTCCTGTATCGATTTCGTCTTCACTTAGGATGAGTACATCATCAGCCGTAATGACAGCCTGACCATTTTCATCCAGCGTCAATGCGATGTCTTCAGTAACCACTACTGGTGGTATGATGTCGATCACAATCACCGTGATGGTACCTGTGGTAGTATTACCATTGGCATCAATAGCCGTGACATTCACTGAGTTCGCACCCAGGTCGTCACAGGTGAAGTTAGTAGCCTCTATGCTGATGGTAGCCACTCCACAATTATCAGAGATGGCTCCTTCTACATCGGCCAAAGAGATTGAGGCATTTCCATTCTCATCCAGTGCTACTTCCACTGTCACTCCATTCACTACCGGACCCACATTATCGACTACGGTTACCATAGCATCAGCCGAAGCAGTATTGCCACTGCCATCTGTTGCGGTCAGGGTCACTGTATTCTCTCCTAGTGATGCACAATTGAATGTGGTTGAGTTTACACTTAGCGTAAAGTCACAATTGTCTGTGGTACCGCCATTCAGGTCATCTGCACTAATGCTTACTTCCCCATTGGCTCCCAGTATTACTGTAATGTCCTGAGCCACCACATTTGGAGCAGTAGTATCTACAATGGTAACATTTGCAGTAGCACTGCTGGTATTGCCATTGGCATCGGTAGCCGTGACGGTCACTGTTTGGGTACCTATGTCATCACAGTCGAAGCTCGTTTGACTAGCCATAATAGAAGCCACACCACAAGCATCGTCTGCAAAGGTCACCAACTCTTCTCCCAATCTACTCAGCTCAATGTCATCGATGGTGGTACCACTGAAGAATGGCTCATCGCCAAACTCAGAGAAGACAATGGTGGCACTGGTTGTTGAAGTTACCGTAAAGTCTACAGAACGGGTTTCGATGGTTCCACCAATGAATTCGGTAAAGGTGGTACCTACCAGGTTACCAATTTCAAGCTCCAAACGGGCATCGCCATTGTTACCGAGTACAGTAAAGGTCAATCGATAATCTCCGGGTTCGAAGAGGAAGGACTGCTTGCTTTCGATGGCACCATTTACATCACCGGCTACATCCAGGGCGCTGGTGCTAAATGGCAAGCCAAACTGGTTGGGGAAGAATACATCTACATCTCCCACAATCACGTTCCAGTTCACCAACTCTGTTTTTCTGAGGGCCGGATCATCTGCTGAGAATCCATCGTAGAACATTTGAGTCTGAGCCGTAAGTGCAGGCAAGCTCGCCTGACCGTTGGCATCCAATGCCAGGGTGATGTCCTGAACCTCTAAAATTGGAGCGGTGACATCGCTTACTGTTACGGTAGCTTGTGCCTGAGCACTGATTCCATTTGAATCGATTATCGTGAGCGTTACGATATTTTGCTCGCCTATGTCATCACAATCGAATACCGTTCTGTCCAAAATGAAGCTTTCAATGCCGCAGTTATCAGAAGAACCATCATCGATGTCTTCTGGGGTAATGGTGGCGTTGCCTGCTTCATCCAGGGTAACAGTGATGTCTCTGGCGCGAGCGGTTGGTCCAATTGCATCTCTTACTTCCACATCGGCTTGTGTTGTAGTAGCCAGACCATTGCCATCAAAGGCTGTTACATTGATGGTGAAGAAACCTAAGTCATCACAATTAAAATTGGTACGATCAAACTCAACACGATCCAGGTTACAATTGGTGACGATGGTTCCTGTATTGTATTGATCAGGAGTCAATGTAGCTTGTCCGTTTTCATCCAAATCAAGAATGAAAGACTCGCGAGTCAGGAATTCTGGTGCGATTTCGTCACGCACTTCAACATCGGCTTGCGTGGTAGTTGCGAGCCCATTACCGTCAAAAGCAGTCACATTGATTACATGGAAGCCAACATCACCACAACCCCATAGCTCCTGGCTCAACTCTACTCTGTCGAGATCACAGTTGGTGATTATGGTTTCGGTGTTGTAGTCAGATGCGGATAATCTCGCTTCACCATTCTCATTTACAAAGATG
>Ga0316204_10002782_pt1 | contig 37965 bp, 20 predicted proteins | sample 6monrhotite_MG_2_FD_205661 | JGI IMG/M metagenome (GOLD analysis project Ga0316204, IMG submission 205661) | Microbial mat bacterial communities from mineral coupon in-situ incubated in ocean water Damariscotta River, Maine, United States -... | ecosystem: Environmental > Aquatic > Marine >... | reverse complement strand
CCTGAGATTATGAACAGTGGTTTGGTCTCTTTGACACAAACGATTGTGGATGGTGATGGTGACAGTGATAGTGCGAGCATCGAACTGGGTGATCGAATTAAGTTTGAAGATGATGGACCGACAGCAGACATTGTACGCGTCGGTAATAATATGGTCTCACGCGATGAATCTTCCGGTTTACAACAAAATGATACGACAGCGATGGCTGTTTCAGATTTATTTACGAGTGTGATGAATCCAGGTACAGATTTAGGCAATGGTGATCAACCGAGTTATGCGAAAGGAGTTGCACCCATTGTTGATAGCAGTGGTAGCACTTTTGGTTCTGATGGACAAGGTTCGGCGCCTATTATATCGCTAAGCTTGGGTGGTTTAAGCAACGTTGACTCCGGATTAAAGACAACTGATGGAATAAATATTTTATTGAATGTAGAGGGTGCTTTAATTGTTGGTCGTGTGGATCTTAATTTGGATAATGCGGTAACGCCTGCTGATCCAGCAGCGTTTGCGATTGCAATAGAGCAAGATGGAACTATTAGTATCGCGCAGTATTTATCGCTCTTGCATCCCGATGGTAGTGATCACGATGATGTGGTGTTCTTAGGCACCGGTTTAATTAGTGCGAACGTATTGGTTGAAGATGGGGATGGAGATCAAGATAGTGCGAGTGTGGACCTGGGTGGTCAAACAGCCGATCAATCTGCGATTAAATTCTACGACGATGGTCCGGCGATAGATATCGATCGGGTTGGTAATAATATGGTATCTCGTGATGAGTCAGCAGGTTTGCAACAGGACGATACGACTGCGGCGCCTGTGATTGCGTTATTTACGGGTGTCATGAATCCAGGTGTTGATACAGGTACGGGTGACTTAACGGGCTATGCACGCAGCGCAGGACAAGTAATTGGTATATCAAGTATTAGCGAAGGTGCAGATGAAGAAGGTGCAGTGCTTTCTATTTCTCTAAGCTTGGGTGGCTTAAGTAATGTTGATTCAGGATTAGAGACCACCGATGGAATAAATATTTTATTGAATGTAGAAGGTGGCTTGATTGTTGGTCGTGTTGATCTTAATTTAGATAATGCGGTAACGCTTGCTGACCCAGCAGCCTTTGCGATTGCATTAGAAGCTAGTGGACACGTCAGTGTTGCGCAGTACTTATCGCTGTTCCATCCGGATGATAGTGATCCTAATGATGTTGTCTTTTTAGGTGCGGGCTTAATCAGTGTTGAAGCTACTTTGACAGATGGGGATGGTGATAGCGTCACTGATAGTGTAGATCTGGGTGGATCAACGGCTGATCTCTCTTCGATTAAATTCTATGATGATGGACCTGAAAATATTATTCCCGATTCAGCGATTATTGCTAATTCCCCATCAGCAAATGGTACTGCAACAGAAGATCTTGACTTCACAGATTCGATTGGAGCAGATGATCCAGGTACAGCATTCTTTAGTGGTCAAAATGGCATGATTAGAACCGACGGTTCACAGTTGTTGAATGCATCGGGTACTGGTTTAACATCGCTTGGTGCAGTTGTCTTATTAGAAGGATTTACGACTGATAGCCTGGTTGGATTTGTTGATGACAATAACAATGGTGTATTTGATGATGGTGTTGATCGTAAAATTTTGACAATTGAATTGGATCCATTAATTACTGATACTTACACCATTACCATGTTTGATAAATTGGATGATGGTGGTGGCATTTCTTTTGAAGACTTCACTGGAGCTGCTCCAGGTAATAATGAATGGAATCGTTTGGATGATCCTCGAATTGGTCCTGATGATAAAGACCAAGATATATTATTTACACCAGTTGTAGCGGGAGTTGATACTGTTAATACAAGTTCTATTGGTATTGGTGTCAATAACCAAGCTATTAATCCAGGTGAAACGATTCGTGCTGATTATGTGCTAGGTATAGATTTGCTTGCGAATACATCAAATTTCTCAGATATTGATTACGATGGTCACTATATTGTGAATAATGCCGGGTTTACGATCGTGCAAACAACGCCAAACAATGCGATGGTCGATGTTGATGTTCAGGTTTTTGATGAAGCTAATGATGCATTAATTACTTTTGATCCAAGTGATCCTGCTGAATATTCTAATGATGTGGCGAAAACTATCACCATGGTTTCAGTTAAAGATGATGGTGGTGTGTTCTTGGTTGAAAATACAGTAGTTGATGGCACTTTTGGAGGTATAACTATCTCAGGAATTGGTACTGATACAGTGACTGTCGAAGACCTTGAAGATGATTATCAAGTGTTTGTTAGTACTGCAGATGGATTCCAGCGGATTGAGGTTGAAAATGTAGGTAATAGGAGTTTTGATGTTGGTAATTTTGAAGTTCAATCCATTATCTCAGGTGACCCTATTGATATCTCCTTCGATGTCACAACCGAGGATGAGGATGATGATCCTGCATCAGGTGTGATTGATATAACTTTGCTTGAAGAGTTAGAAGGTACTGCTGCTCCTGATATTTTAATTGGTGATGATGATCCTGAGTTCTTAGAGGGGCTTGCTAGTTTTGATGTTCTTTTAGGAAATGGCGGAGATGACTTCCTCAATGGTGGTAGCGGGATAGATATTCTTGTTGGTGGGGAAGATAACGATATCCTAACTGGAGGCAGCGAGGCAGATGTCTTTGCTTTTGACCTTTCATTAGATGATGGTGATGATGAGATTACTGATTTTGATCGGACTGAGGATAGACTTTTCTTTAACAACGTCTCTGATAGCCAGGCACCTATCGGTGGTGCTGGTCAACCTAATCTTGACGATTTGAATGCAACTGTTTCTTCTGTGGTTGATGATGGCACAGATGTAACGGTTTCGTTTAATACCGGTGGAAGTATTGTCTTCCAAGGCGTTGGTACCGGTGCGATCAGCGATATTTCCTCTTTGGTGGATAATGCCTCGCAAATTATCATTTCCTAGTTATTATATAGGTAATGCTTTTATTATTCATGGCCTTGCATTACAATGGTCAAACGCTTACGTAAGATCACTTTTATTCAAGGATGGAATAGACCATGAAGTTCAGAAATATTCTCAGTATTTCCACCACTGTTGTATTGGGTTTTTTATTTTCCAATGCTGCTTATTCATTGACACTCCGCGAAGTCGTAAAGCATACCGTCGATACTAACCCTCAAGTCTTATTGTCAGAACATGTTAGGCAGTCTTCTATGGAGAGTGTCAATGTGGCGAGAGCGGGTTATTTGCCGACTATTGATGCGACTGCTGGTTTAGGTAAAGAAAGTACGCGCAGTCCAAATACTGCTTTTGTGACAAATGATTTAGACCGTCATGAATTTGGTCTCAGTCTTCAGCAAATGTTGTTTGATGGTTTTGGTACGTTGAATGATGTGCGTCGTACACAATACAAAACGAATGCAGATGCGTATGCGATTTCTGGCGAATCCAATGATCAAGCTATCTTGGCGACAGAGGCTTACCTTAATATATTACAAAATCAGCAGTTAGTTGCGATTGCACGTGATCACTATAATCGTATTCACGGTATTTATAATTTAGTAAAAGAACGTAGTGAATCAGGTCTTGGTAGAGAAGCTGATATGTACCAGGCGCGTGGTCGTTTGGAGCTTTCTATAGCGAACTTATATGCTCTGAAGAATGATTTACGCGATGCAAAGACAGCATTTAGAAAGGTAACAGGGATGGAGCCTGTTAACTTAATTAAACCTACTGATGTACCTATGTCACTTTTGCCGCGTTCACGTATGGATGCTGTTAAATATGCGATTACAACGAATCCAAAATTAAAAGGTGCGTTGGCTGATGTTGCAGAAGCAGAGTCACAATACAAAATGTCAAAAGCAGTGAACGTGCCACGCTTAGATTTATTTGCTGGCATTAATCGTGATCGTAACTTAGCTGGTCAGCCTGGCGGTAATAACAATGCGCTCGTGATATTAAGAGCAAGCTTTAATATCTTCCATGGTTTTGGTGATGTCGCTAAACAACATGAAGATGCATACGCTGTAGATCAAGCGGCTGATATTCGTAATGAAACTTTACGTGAATTAATTCAAAGTGTGCGTTTTTCTTGGGATTCTATTGCAACTGCGCAAGTCCGTTTGCCGCCCTTGTTGGCGCATCGCACAGCGTCTTATGGGACTGTGAAAGCTTATCAAGAGCAGTTCACGTTGGGTCGTCGTACCTTGTTAGATTTACTTGATTCTGAAAATGAATTGTTCCGCTCACGTTTGGCTTATGTGAGAGAGCATTATTTATTGCGTATTTCTAAATATCGTTTGATGGCTGATGCGAATACCTTATTAAGATATTTCCATACGCCATTCCCTGCGACAGCCAAAGTGCCTTACAAAGAAATTCTGGTTTTACCTAGGGTTTATCCTGATGTCGGTGTTATTAATTCGGACGCAAATCATATGCCTGTGATTCAACGTCGTGAAGCAGAAAGCAAGCGTCATACGAGTCCGCGAGCTAAGGATGCTTTGTTTAAATATGGGCTGCCAGCACCGCGAGGGTGAGTTGGTAATGTATTAAATAAAAAAGCGCTCTTTTGAGCGCTTTTTTTTTAAGCACAGATATCAGTTAAAAAAGACTGAAATGTCTGTAGCTGCCGCATCATCTTTCCTGGCTACATCGACACTTGCGTTGCCTTGGTCATCACCCACTGATTCAGGTGTTTGTGTTTTTTCTTCTGCTGCTTTTAATGCAGCAAGCGCCAAACTTATTGGGTCAGCGTTTTCAGTTCTTGTTTTTTTATCCGCTGGTGGAAAGATGCCATGTGATGTTTCTGTAACTGTAGTTAGGGCAGGAGCAGGTCGTTTTCTATCGGTGGTAGTTTTTAATATAGCGTTTATTATTCTCTCGCTTGTTCTTGTGTCAGGTATGCTAGTTTTTGCTTGTGCGTCTATAAACGCAGCGTGGGTATCTTTTGCTACGGGTTCTTTGACTTCTTGCTCTGGGTTACCTGCTTCTTGCGCAGCTATATGTGATTTTATTGCGAGATTTTGTTTCTGTCTTTCATATGCTATAACACTGCGGCGGCATCTATTTAGAAAGGCAATAATATTGCTAGCAGATAAAGTACCGCTCAGTTGAGCAAGTTGTTCATTGAGTATTTTCACGCGAGGTGGTTCAGGTGTGCGTTTAATTTCAAGCGGATTATAGAAAAGATTTTGTGCGCGTTGGAGACATACATTTAAAGCTTCACCAGAAACAAATTGTATTAAAACACGCAAATAGGCAGAGCCTAGTGTTTCTAATTTTTCTGTATTGACGCCAAACAGCCTACACATATGCAAAGTATAGTGATGGTATTGCCACTTTGTTCTATGTTGTTCATCTTTCGTAGGTGCGCTGGTTTCTATTGCTGGGTTGTTAAAGAGTTGTTTATCTTTTGTATTGATAACAAATTTCTTATACACCAGTAAATCAGCTGCCCAACCCCAGGCGGATGATATACCTTGTTCTGCACTATCTATACAATGATTAATAGCATCTTCTATGCCACGTAAATATTCATTTTCACCTTTGGTGACATGTCTTTTTCTTAAATCACCTGTTTTAAAATCCATAATTCCGCTTGTAAATAGCATGTAAAAATATAGAAAAGTTCTGAATGCAAGGAAGTAAATGTCGTCTACTTCAAGTGGGATATCATCAAAATCTAAAACATTATCTGTTGATAAATATTTATCTGATAGATTTGCTGTCGGTGTTTCAGATAAAGTTCTAATGTGTGGAGCAACCGCAGTGTTCCAGTTTTCTACTTCATCTCGCTTTAATTTGCTTCCAGGAGGGTTAATAAAGATACCCATTTGGAAGAATAAGCGCCATGCAATAAGACTGTTGGTGTCGATATCTTTTTCGGGACTCACTGTGTGTTCCGTTTCTCCTGGTGTATTTTTTGGATGATTCGTATATAGAAATGGTATATAAAATTTTGATTGAATAATGCTATTTTTTTCTAGGATGACCCTTACTAAGTCTTTATTAAGTTGGGGTTTGGTTTTATTGTAAAGAAGCCTTGATGTTCGAGCCAGATTTAAAAGCGTGAATATATCGCCTATGCTATTGATTATTTTTTCGAGGATTGGATCAGGTAGGCTAAGCAGTATGTTTTCATTATTTAAGGGTGATAGCCTGAGCTCACAAAAACGTATATTTTCAAATTTAAGTAAATATATTTTTTTTGGATATAAGAAAGGTGAGCAGAATCTATAACTTGCTTCTAGTAGTGTGTCTTCTGTTTCTGTAGCGGTGTCATCTTCTATTTCAGTAAATATAACAATATCTAAATTATAAATGCTAGCTAAGGCTTGTAATAAATAGTCTGAAAATTCATTGAGTGGAGGCGTAAGATAAGTATCTCTTAAATACATCATAATAGGTTCATTTGCATCAGCAGTTGCTAAAAATAATTTTATTTCAGCCAGTACAGCTTCTAATGCTTTCGGTTCATCGGTGGCATGCACACGTTCAAAATAGCTTTGGCAAACGGATCCAGGTGCCCATTCTGGCATGGTTTCTGCTGATTTGAGTGCAATGTAGATTTCATCTGCAAGATTAGCTAAGACATTTTCTTGGGTACGATGTTCAATAATTTCAGTGATGGCTGTTGTGCGTCTGTCTTCTGGGTGTACTGCTCGTATATCAGGATAAATAAAGGCTAAAAATTCTTGTGCTGCAGCAATTTGCCCATCATCGAGCTCTGCATTATGTATGACGCCTAGTGAAGTGAGTGAGTTAGGCAAGATGGTGTATTGAGGCATGGCACTCTTTAATTTGATGAAAAAGTGAGCATATACTAATACTTTCTTACAATTAAGCAAGTGAAAATATCAGTTCTCGGTGAAAAGTATCGGTGTCTGACACGGATATTTTAAAGTTCTATCATATTGAAAAGTATTAGAATTCACTGAAAATGTCCGGGTCTGACACCGATATTGTTAACGCTCTGTCAGTGCCTTTTCTTTTGCACGCAGAATCGGTTTCATCAGATAAGTTAGCACCGATTTCTTCCCTGTAATGATACTCACGCTAGCTTGCATGCCAGGAATGATGCGTAATTTTGTCTTATCTTTTCCTAGGTAGGCTTTGTCTGTACGAACCCAGACTTCGTAATAGCTCACACCTTCTTTATCTTGTGATGTATCTGCACTGATATGTTCAACTTTGCCTTCTAATCCACCGTAGACTGCATAATCGTAGGCTGTGATTTTAACGAGAGCCGGTTGCCCAATTTTAATAAAGCCGATGTCGTTAGGATTGAGTCGCACTTCCACTAATAAGGTATCTGCGATGGGAACAATTTCCATAATCGGCATACCGGGTTTGATAACACCGCCGATGGTGTTGACGTAAATTTGTTTGACTATGCCGTTAACGGGAGAAACGATGGTGGTGCGTTGTAACCTATCTTTGAATTTATTTGCTTGTTCGATCAGTTCATTTTGTTCGTCAATTGCTTTGCTGAGTTCATCTAACATGCTGCTCTTAAAAGCATGTATTTTTCCTTGTATTTCACTCATGGTTTGTTCTAATCGTAATACTTCCACTTTTGAAACAGCACCTGATTTAATAAGTGGGCGGGTAATATTAATTTCACGTTGGATGAGAGATTGTCTTTTTAGGAGTAATTTTAATTCTTGTATTTTTGAGGTGTAAAGTTGTTGTTCTGATCGAACTGTTTTCGGTAAATTTTTAGTTTGCTTGGGTGTTGGTTTGAATTCCGTTCCGGCAATTTGCGCTCTTAGACGATCAATTTTAACTTGCAGCTCAGCACGATTTTTCTTGTTAACACCAAAATCACTGGAGAACTGTACTTCGCTTAATTGCATTAATACTTTGCCTTTTTTAAGGGTTTGTCCCTCTTTAACAAAAATATTTTTAACGATACCCCCTTCCAAATTTTGAATAACTTTGACCTTAGATGATGGAATGACAGTTCCTGTGGCTGAAGCAGATTCTTCGATATCAGAGAAAGAGGCCCAAATTATTAAAATAATAAAAAAGGCAAGCACAGCCCACAGAATATAATGTGGGAATCGTTTTTCTGAGAGTTCTTCGAGTGATTTCATGATGACACCTGTGGATTTTTTCTTTTGAGGAATTCTATCACTTGGTCTTTAGGCCCATACATCAGTAATTTTCCATTATCCATAACGATTAGTTTATCAACTAAAGATAGAACCTGTGTTTTATGGGTGACAACGACCAACGTTTTATTTTTAATTTCAGCTTGAAATTGTGAAATGAATTTTTTCATTCTTGCGTTATCTAAAGAGGTGGTCGGTTCATCAAGTAAGAAAATTTCTGGGTCTCTGATTAAAGCTCTGGCAATTGCAATGGACTGCTGTTGTCCGCCTGATAATAAATCACCGCGTTCACCGACTTGTCGATCATAACCGTCAGGATGGTTGTTTGCGAAATCATGTACACCGCTAATTTTTGCTGCTTCTATTAATGCATCATCGCTTGCATTGGGTGTTGATATCGTCACATTATCTCGAATTGTACCGTGGAAAAGTGTGACACGTTGTGGGATATAGCCTGCATGTTTTCTCAAAATACAAGGATCAATTTGCGCGGTATCTATATCATCTAAGAGTATGTGTCCTTCGTCAGGTCGATGTAGTTTGAGAATTAATTTTAACAGTGTGGATTTTCCAGATCCGGCTGCACCGATAATGCCGACTTTTTCACCTGGTTTGATGCTAAAAGAGACATCTTTTATCGCTTCAACCGGCTGTCCCGGGTAGCTAAAAGTGACGTTTTTAAATTCTATCCCACCTTGTACGTTTTCAACATTGATGTAGCTGACATTTTCATTCAGCTCCGTATCTTTTTTCATGATTTGGTCGATGGCATTTAAAGATACTTTCGATTGTTTATAGCGAATGAGTAAATTGGCAACCTGTACGATAGGTGCGATAGCACGGCCATTTAAAATGGTACAAGCAATTAGTCCGCCGATTGTTAAGGTGCCTGCTTCGATCGAATAAACACCAACGATAACGACCGCTACGACAGATAGAAATTGTGCTGAGATAGCAAAATTCATAACAAAGTTAGTGAGTGTTCTTACTTTTAAGCTCAGCTTTGAGTAGGCATCAATGATGTTATCCCATTTTCTTTGATTGATGCCTTCTGCGTTTAGGCATTTTATCGTTTCAGGTGCGGCGATGGTTTCCACCAGAGTGGCATGTTTTTCGGCAGCATGTCGATAAGATTCATTGACAAGATGTTCGATGGGTTTTTGTAGGATTAAGCTAACAATAATAATGATGGGAATTGCGATTAGGGGCACAATGGCGATAGTTGGGCTGATAAAAGCAATCACGGCGACAAAGAAAATCGCAAACGGTAAGTCCACCACTAGGCTGATCGTGGATGAGGTAATAAACTCTCGAAAAGACTCAAACGATTGCATGGTGTTTGCAAGACTACCGACGGAGCTGGGTCGGTCACCCATTTTAAGGCCTAGTATTTGTGAGAATGTTTTTGAAGACAGCTTTAAGTCAATCTTTCGTCCGGCGGTATCGATATAATACCCCCGTAAATTCCGCATTAGGAATTCGAAGCTAATGACAATCAACATACCAATACTTAACACCCATAAAGTTTCTACGGCATTGTTAGGGACAACACGATCGTAGACATTCATCACAAATAAAGGCACGGCAACGGCAAAGACATTAATGAGTAATGAAGCGACTAAGACCTCGCCATAGGTCCCCCAGGCACCTTGTACGACCTTCCAAAACCAATGTTTTCGTCGAGCGACTGAGAATTCTTTTGTTCGTTGGTCGAGTTTAAATGTGTTTTCGATAACGGCGGAATATCCACTGTAGTCTTTTTCTAGTTCTTCAAGTTCGATATTTTTGCTTTCTTTATTTCCGGGTTTTACGATTTCTGCATCGTGTTCGTTAATTTTTGTGACGACATAGGTTTCGTTATTATTTAAAAAAATAATGGCAGGTAATAATTTAGATTTAAATTTATCGAGATCTTGTTTGACGATTTGTGATCGGTAGCCACAACGCTTTGCTGCTTGCCCTAATGTTTCGGGCGTTAATTTGTTATTGATGAGTGGAAGCCCTGACAAAATAGTTTCACGCGCGATATTCACATCGTTGAGTTGATTAATAAATAAAAGTGATTCCAGCAGCGAATCCACGGGCGGCTTGCCCGTTACGTCATCTCGATTTGGCGTTTCCTGATTATCCATGTCCCTTTGCCTTTTTTGAGTTAAGGATAAGTATAGGCTATTTTTTGGAGATTGTTTTTCCGGAGAGTCATCTGTAACTACATGAATAAAATAAAGAAAAAACACTGTACATTTTTTTGTTCAGTTACAACCGAATAAAAACATGAAATTTACTGGGTTGTAATCGAATAGTTGGCGTATGCCGCGATTTATCCGCAGCATCCAAGAGTGTTTAACTTGTTCAGTAACTGCGGGCGACAGCAAAGGTGACGAGCTGGCTGAGTGCTTCTCGGTAAGCGGAGGGCGCCAAGTGATCAAGCATGGTCATAGCCTGGTCAGCATAGTTTTGTGCTTGTGCACGTGAATAGTCGATGGCATTTGTTGCTTTGAGTGTTTGTAAAATGCTGTGGAAATTTTCAATGCTCGCGTTGGTGATCGCGTGACGGATTTCATCAGCTTGTTGGGTAGGCGCTGTTTGCATCGCATAGATTAAAGGTAAAGTGACTTTACCTTCCGCAAGATCATCGCCGATATTTTTTCCCATGGTTTTTGCATCAGAACAATAATCCAAAAGATCATCTAGAATCTGAAATGCCATGCCCAATTGCAATCCGTAATTCGCCATGGCTGCTCGTGTTGATTCATTTTGTTCGGCAATCATTGCGCCGATTTCTGCTGCAGAAGCAAATAGCTTAGCGGTTTTATGATGAATCACTTGGTAGTAATCATCGATGCTAATGTCTGGATTGTTTTGATTCATCAGCTGCCAGACTTCACCTTCAGCAATCGCATTAGTCGTGTCTGCCAAGCATTTCATCACAGGAATATTGCTGCGTCGCGCGAGGATTTGAAACGCGCGTGAATAGAGAAAATCACCGACTAAAACGCTGGCTTGATTGCCCCATTGTGCATTGGCTGTCGCTTTGCCACGACGAAGTTTTGATTCATCAATGACATCATCGTGTAAGAGTGTTGCGGTATGAACGAATTCGATAATCGCAGCGAGTTCGTGATGTTCGTTGTCATTTTTTTCATAACTACAGGCACCTGCGGATAGCAGAACGAGCAGGGGTCTGAGTCGTTTACCGCCGCTGCTGACGATGTGCTGTGTGATGGTTTGGATCAGTGGGACACGTGATATGAGCTCATGGCAAATCAGGATGTCGGTCGCTTTGAGATCGTCTCTGACGGGGTGGCGGATTTGACTTAACAGATCCGTTTGGGTGGTTTTTTTGGCGTCCGTGATTTGCATGGGCTCATGCTAGGAGGGTGGTCTGCGGCTGTCAAGCGCTTGATGTGTTCCTATCACCTTAGGATTAATATTCACGAGTGTATATATTCACGTAAGGTAATCTTGATTAGTTGGTGTTAGCACAGCCAGTCCCCTCTCCCCTGGCGGGAGAGGGCTAGGGTGAGGGGGATGTTTTCACTATTTAATATTTCCTTAATATTCATATGTTAATTTTATCGAACTAAATCAAGAGTCGTATAGGTATGAGTAGATCAGATCCCATCGTCAAAGCAAACATCGCCGGTAATGTCAGCCAACGTGCACAGCATGCCCTGTGGTTGATTCGCAATAACCAAGCCATGGTTAAAGTGATCCAAAGTAATGACCACGATCAAGGTCATATTTTAAGGCAGCATTGGGATTTTTGGCTCAATCAATGGATAGATCCATGGTCTACTAGACCAGTCCCGAGGGGTAATAAAAGGGCCGCCCGCACATGGCTTTACGATTTTAAAACCCAGCAATGGACCCAAAGATGGCAAGATAATCCTGCGCGAGCTGGGCAACGCGGACGCCTAAAAACAGACGAGCTGTATCCCTTCCCACCAAAATCTCCTGGATCGTTGTTGCCATCTAATGGACGGATGCGTTTATTTTTTAGCTATCAAGTTGGTCTACTTTTTCCGCTGCCCTGGTGTGATCAAAGAGATGAACGTTTCGTATTTAAAAGCAATATAAGCTCGAATTCTCGGCCCTGGGTGTGGGCAGATAATCAAGTTTTACGCTCTACTATAGATGCTTTTTCAACTATTCCAGATATTGTTGCGCAGAATGATACTCACGTTGCCGCTAGAAGGGCGGCCCCAAGTCATAACGAGCTATTATTCCGCTTTCCTATTCCTTACGTTATTTTTGCGCATGAAGATAGCCATGAAGGTCGCCTAAATGCATTACACAAGGCGACGTATATCGAAACTAGATTAGGTATTCGTTTACCTATATTGATTATTACATCTGATGCAGTGCCAAAAGAATATGCTGTGGCAATGCAAATCGCAGATGTTAAGGATGCTCTAAGGAGAAGTTATAGTGATGAGATAGTTTTTGTTACTCATATTGCTGGTTTATTCAGGTGTAAAACTACGCGAGTAGAGAATGTATTAAGATATCGATCTGATCCTGCAAACTTTAAAACTGCACCTGATCCTAATCATGTCTATGCCTTATGTTCGTCCCAAGGTGTACCAGTTGCTGCTGTAGATTCGGATGCTGCAGATTGCGCAGCTGCTTCTGCAGCAGCAGATGCCAGAGCGGGTTCTGCATCCGCTGGCGCGGGAAAATCATCGCTCACTCCTGAAGAAGAAATAATTCGCGCTAAAGTTCTTGAGCATTTCGATGGCTTGCTCCAAAAGGCCATTAAACATAAAAACCATTATTTAATTTACCAACTTGTTTGTGCTTTTCCCGATAGGGTTGACCTTAATGCGCTTGTGAAGCATGGGACTTATAAAGAGCTGGTTGTTTTTCTGCTTCTATTCGCAGCTGAGCAGACCAATGAAGGCTTGGTTGAAGCGATATTGATCGCTAGACCTGATATGTTGACTTATGTTTTTATGAACAAAAGGACAGTCAAAGAAATTTATGCGGATGCGGGTGGTGATGCCGCTTTTATTGAGGAGATTCAATTGACAGGAGAAACCTTTAGCAAGTTACAAACTGAGGGTTGGGATGCTTTAGATCAAGCTGATATTCCAGCAGCCGCCCATGCAAAACTGCTTGCTTATGCGGTCCGAGATGAAAAAGAAGATTGGGTACAGTGGTTGCTTGAACAAAGTGCCGATCGTAACGCCAAAAAAGTCGATGGAAAAACACCGATTGAAAATGCCGCAGCTAACGCACAATGGGAAATCGTCGCACTGTTTGCGCCGTACCCAACTGATGCACATGATTCTGCAAATTACAAAGCCGCTTTCGACGCTGCAGTTCTGGCAGAGAAGCATGAAATAGCTATCCAATTAGTCGTAAAAAATCCGCATATACATCCTGGTCGGTGGGATTTTCTAGGAAAACATCAGTCATCTCTCCCGCGCGAAGCCTTTGGGCCTCTTTTAGCCTTAGCTGTTGCTGACAATAAAACGGATTGGGTAACTTGGTTACTGGAAAACGGTGCCGATCGCACATCCACTGTTATTGATGGGAAGCCGCCCATTGTGCTTGCTGCAGAAAAAGGGCATTGGAATCTAGTTGCTGCTATTGGCGCCTATATTACCGATCCTGAGGATAAAGCGGGTTATGGCATCGCAGCCAGAATGGCAATAGCGAATAAAGAAAATGACGCAGCATTCCCTGTGCTGAATAACAGTGCTGCCCGTATTAATCACGATAATTGTGTTGAAACGAGCAGTAACAAGGGCTATTACGCATTACATTTTGCCGTTGAAAATGATGATCGTGCTTTAGTAACAATCTTGTTAGATACACCGCATAAGGTAAACCCTAATCAGCGTTTTGAAGATGGCTGTCCTACTGCAACTGAGTTGGCTTTTAAAGAAAAAAAATTAGAGATGCTCCAATTATTAATGGGTCGTGGTGGAACTGTTCCGGATACAGCTTACGTTGAAGCAGCAAAAGAAGGCGATGGATGGAAATTCCTAGATCAAATCGAACGCTTTATTCCCGAGTCGGCATTGGGTCGCTTATTACATGAAGCTGCAAAACAAGGGAATGCAGAGTGGGTAGCGAAATTATTACGAAAAGAAGCTGATCATTGTTATCAAGCGGCTGATAAGACAACGCCTATTCAAGCTGCGGCACAAGGATCGCACTGGGGTGTTGTTGAATGTTTACTGAGACAGACAAATGATGCAGAGGATAACGCACATCACGGACCCGTTTTTGCAGAGATGGCAAAACAAGGGCGCTGGGAAGATGTGTTGCGACATAAGGAAGCGGGTCATATTCCTGCGACCGCATATGCGGCTTTGCTTTTTTATGCGGTGAGCGTTCAAGCCGAAACAGGCAATGGTGCCGGGCGTGTTGAGCTCGATCGTGCAGCACAGTTAGCACTGATTAAATGGTTACTTCAAAACAAAGCCGATCGTAGTGTTGTTGCTACTGGTGGTGCTGAGACCGCGATTGAAATTGCTGCTAAGAAAGCAGATTGGGAAATGGTTGAAGCTTTTGCAGAACATGCAACGGACGCTGATGATAAAGCGCATTATGTGATGGTAATGACTGTATTAGCGGACGCTAAGCAAGCTGCGTTGGCATTGAAGCTATCTAACAAGTTAGGCAGGCATGCGATACCTAAAGATGTCTGCAACCAATTACTCGATCAAGCTGTTGAAGCAGGCGATGCAAAAGCCGCATCGCACTGGCTGCGTAAAGGTGCTGATGCAACTGACAAAGTTGGTGGGAAAACTGATACACCCATTGTTATAGCGACTAAAGCAGGCAAATGGGATGTGGTTGCGGTGTTTGCAGCTTTTCCCAGTGCTGATGATGATAAAGCCTGCTATGGTGAAGCTGCATTAAAGGCAATGGAAGCTAAACAATTTGATGTTGCAATGCAACTGATTGCACAATCGGGTTCGTTTGACCATAAACTACGTTCTGCTGATGGTAAAAATATGTTGTATCACACTGTAATGGCTGATCGTGGTGATATCGTTGCGCAGCTGTTAGGACGTAGATTATCTAGGCGTAACGTTGATCAGGCTGGTTCTGGAAAAAATGCATTAGACCTAGCTTTAGAAAATAAAAAGACAAATGCGCTCTGCGCTTTGGTGCCTGGTGGAAGAAAGCATATTACTAGTGAAGACCGTATTAAAAATATTTTCTACAAGGGTAATTCACGTATGGTTGCGGCATTCATTGACGCAGGTGTTGCTGTAGAGGGCATTGTTTTTGCACGTGGTGGGTTTGATAGCAATCAGATCACTGATCCAGCACTTAAATCGATTTTTGAATTGTTATCAGCTGCTGCTGGTGCGACAGCTGCAATAACGGACCAAATTGATTTTTCTGCTAATACACCTGAAGAAATTGCTGCCTTTTTCAAAGCGGCATTTCATTTAATTCGTGCTGCGGATAATGCTAGTAAATACGATATTCTAAAACGTTTCCGTGATCATTATTTTGGAAGGTTCGAAGAATTTTTAGATGCTGCTACATTGAAGAAAGTTGACTGTATTGCTTGGTTACAATGGGCGAAAGAGCAGCCACTATTTTCCGAGCATTGTTCTGCGCTGTCGATGGGTGTAATTGTGACGCTCGTTAAGATCGACGAAAGATTAAGAAGAGAAGGTTTATCTCGACCAGAAGAAGCGGGGATATTTAAACCAGCAGCTGCAGCTGGTCGTGCGGATACTGCATCGGCGAATATTGCTGTGTTACGCGCGGTGAATGACGCGCTCGCTGCAGGAGTAACGGAATTTTGGCAGTCTCGAAATATGTTGGCATCGATTGGCTTATTTGGCGCACAAGTTCGTACAGATGCTCGCGTTGAAGGTGATGATGCTGATTACTTTGCGAGTTTGCAGGAATTGAGAATGTTTTTAGATGGTGTTACAGCAACCATGGATCATGCTGCTGGTTCAGCTGCGGATGCCGCAGCTTATGCACATGTAGCCGATCCGGCTGTTGTGGATATGGTCACGCAAGCTTTAGGTGAAGCAAAATCCGTCTTTGCTGCGATACGTTTAGCGTCTGAGCAAGACGGGCAAACCGTATCACTACATATGCAAAAATTAGTAAATGGCATTGCTAAGCAATATGGTTTAGTCGAAGATGATGTTGCTAATGCTCGCGCTGCTGATTGCACTGATGATTCTGCAGCTCGAGGATAACGATGTGTTTTAACTCGCGATACACCTTGAACGGAGCCGCGCATGCAATAAGCGGGAGCATCGAAATACTGAACCAAGTGCGATGAAATACGATAATCAATTCCGCCTCAAAAAAGCACGTCATCCCGTGGCTTCGACCACGGGATCCAGAATCACATACAAGTACACTGGATGCCGCGATCTAGTCGCGGTATGACGAGGGTTTAGAGACCACACTGGTATTCATAATCCGAATACTATCCTAAATCACCGTTTTACCCCCTTATTTCCGCCTCACCCCTGCCCCTCTCCAGAAATTGGAGAGGGGATAATGCTTTATTGTTCCCGTTGGTCACTTTGCTAATATGATGCGGTTCAGTTTAAAGCCGCAATGCGAGTTAAAGCATATCACGCGCCTAAAACACCCCAAAATCCCGTACAAAATTTAATATTTCCTTAAGCTTCTTCTGCTAAATTTAAGCTACAAAGCAAATAAAACAGTTGGTAATATGGGTTTAGTCTGCATAGAGCGGGTTTCATATGAGTAGAGCAGATAGAAAGATTAGGCCAAATATAGCTGGTAGCATTACCGAGCGAGCTGCTTTTGCATTGGCGGCAATTCGACGACAAGATGCCGTTGTTAAAACCATCAAAACAATCAGTGGTGATGAGGGTCAGCCTGATCCTTTAAAAAAGCATTGGGATTTTTGGTTGGATCAATGGAATTCTCCAGCTACCGTTCGTCCAGTCTATCAGGTTGCTCCTGGTGTAAGGGAACATGTCATTGACCCAAGAACGGGAGGCTATCAACGTAAACTAGAAAAGCGTGGCCGTGCTCGTCCTGGCCTTAAGCCACAATTGCATCGTCATGCGAAAAAAACCCCAGTTTCTCTACTGCCTGCTAATGGTCGTATGAACTTGTATGATTCTCCGCATACAGTTGGGATTCTGTTTTATGTGCCTTGGTGTGATCATAAAGATGAAAAATATATTTTTACTGGCAATATTCGATCGAATGCTAAACCTTGGTTGGGTCTGTATTGTGACACTGAATGGTTACATAGAGTTCATCGTACTTTAGCGAAGTTAAGAGAGCATAACGATAGTGTTCAAAGTGATAGAAATCCACCGAGTCACACTGAGTTAGATTGGGGTGTATCAAAAGAGTCTATGGCTGCTATTTTTGCAACGCGTAATACACACGCTGCCGTATTAAACGCGATTCATAAAGCTATTTATGTAGAACAAAGAACCGGTCTACGTTTACCGATACTTGTGATTGATCCTGGTATTACCCCGTATGAGTCTACGCCTGAAGCACAACGTGCAAGTATTCAGTGGGCATCAGAAGGTGAAACTGATGAGCATAAACATTGTCAGACTTTTTTAAAGCAGATTGCTGACTTATTGGGTATAAGTACGGATCAAGTCGCCGATTATTTTGTAGAAAGAGCAAAATCAGAAAGCTTTAGATCAGCAGACACAATCGGAAGAATCTATGATATTGCATCGCAAGTAGGCGTGGATCAATTGCCGCTTGATACTGCAACGCATGGGGCACATGGCGCTGCAGCTGCTGCATCGGCTAGTGCATCTGGCGCGAGCCAGCTAGCTGCATTGGTTGAAATGGCAGTAGCGCGCAAAAATCATATTTTACTTTATCAACTTTTATCTAAATATTCCGGGCGTATTGAGTTATCTCAGCTGCTCGACAACACTGAATACCCTGAGCTTGTCATTCAGTTAATTTTATTAGCTGTTGAAGATAAGTATGCAGACTTGCTGCAGAATATTATCAGATTAAGACCTGATATGGCGAATCACGTATTTATGAATCATCATAAATTAGTTAATTTATTACATTCGTTCATCGGCAGTAGTCTCGATTCAGATGTATCTAGTTTGGATCTTAGTGAAGCAATAAATATATTAGCTTTTGCTGATGCAGTTGATCAGGAAGACTTTGATCGTGTAAGCGCGTTATTGAAGCAAAGAGAATTTTCTGAAATTTTAGAGAAAATTAATCTATCAAAATTAGCGGTTAATGCAGCTCAAAAAAGGCATTTTGACCTCGTTGAAGTCCTTATAGATTTTCCAGAATATCAAGGTAATCCAAAAGATAATGGTATTATTTTATTAAGATTGCTACATGCAAAGAGGTACCAGGCTGCCATAAAATTCATGCGACGATTTGGTGAGGATATTCAGCATGACATATGTTTTTTAGAGGGCGATGAAACTGGTAAAACCGCTCTACATTACTTGATAGCTCAGGATGATGTGGCTTTATTGATAGATTTTTTGGAGGCTGCAGTCACAAGTGAAACGCTAGATTCAAATGAGTGTTACATGGAGCATGAGTCGGCTATAGAGATGGCATTTCGCCTTGAAAAATATGATCATGCTTCTGCGTTATTACGCCATGGAGCAAAATTTCCCGAGAATTTTAAATTTGATCCAGAAGTGCAGGAAGTATGGTCTCTTATGGGTGAATTCCTAAGCGCAGTGCCTTCTAATTTTCATCATTTTGTTCCTAAAGCTTTAGAGAAAAAATACCCTGAACTTGCCAGTGCAATAATGAGGAAAGGCTTATTAAATGACAAGAAGATTATCGATGCGATTGTTGCTGTCGACGGTGGCCTAGCATTTTTATTGGAACACAAAGCTTGCATCCACCCTGCACAGTTGCATGCTTTATTGCCTTATTTGATGGAAACATCAGACTTAGGTAATTTTCGTGCTTTATTAATGTCAGGTGCCGCGAGTCAGTGGCGTGGAGATGTAAGCCAGTTAGTAATAGAAGCTGCGAAACTTAAAAAATGGGATTATTTCAATTTACTCATAACATATGCTTTTTTTGATGACGTCCAAGCTGAAAACTTGGGTCAAGTAGTGTTCATTTGTTTAAGCGAAGGGTGTGAACAGGAGATACTATTACCTCTACTAAGAAATAGTCAGTCGATTAAGGCTGTTCATGAGGGTGGTGAAGGTGATACTAAGGGCTTTGGCCCTTTGCATCTTGCAGTAAAGCACGGTATGAAAGCTGTGTTGTTGGCATTATTACAAGCTCCCCATCGTTTTGATCCTAATAACCGCTTTGTTGATGGCACACCGACAGCAACTGAGTTAGCTTTTGCAGAAAATAAAACTGAACTACTGCTGCTACTGATGCAGCATGGTGGGACTGTCCCTGACGAAAAATATGTGGCAAAGGCCAAAACAGATGGTGGTTGGGAATTCTTAGAATCAATTGCAGCACAGATTCCTGATTCCGCTAAAGCCAGTTTATTTGCAGGGGCTGTTGAAGCTAAACAAATGGAATGGATAGATAGGTTACAGTCTGAAGTCATTACACGAGCTTATTCTTCACCAGATAAAAAACATCCTATTATAGAGGCAGCTTCAACATGGGATATGGTAATAAAACTGAGTACGTATCCTTGTGATCAGAAAGATCTTGTGGGTTATGGAAGTGCATTATTCGACGCGGGAAAAGAACAGCAAGCAGACGCAGCGCTAAGCTTATTGCGGCATAGTTCGAATATTAGTTTAAGATGGCATGATAAAACCGATGGAGAAACAAAAGGTTTTAGTGTCGCACATTTTGCAGTAAAGCACGGCATGGAAGATGTGTTGTTAGCATTGTTACGAGCGCCACATCGTTTTGACCCGAATGAGCGATTTATTAAAGGTACACCGACAGCAACTGAGTTTGCTTTTTCACAAGGCAACACTGAGTTGCTTATTATATTATTGCAGTACGGCGGCACGGTACCAGATGCCCTCTATATAGAAAAAGCGAAAACAGAAGGTGGTTGGGCATTTTTAAAAACAATCGAAGCACACATCCCCGATTCAGCTAAGGCTGCTTTATTCCCCCTTGCTGTTGCAGATGGTCAAATAGATTGGATCGATTTCTTGCAATCCAGATCTATCGCTCAACCTTATATGCCGACAGCATCTAAGCATCCTATTGTATTGGCTGCAAGCGTGGGTCAATGGCCGATGGTTCAAAAACTGAGCACTTTTCCTTGTGATAAAGAAGACCGTATGAATTATGGAGCTGCATTGCTTGATGCCTTAGGAGCACAAAAAGAAGAAGTAGCGCTGAGCTTATTGCAGCATAGCCCAAGTATTGGTTTGGGTAGGGGAGTTGTAGCTGAAGGGGAAACAAAAGGTTTTGGTGCTGCACATTTTGCAGTGAAGCACGGTATGAAAGATGTGTTGTTGGTATTATTACGAGCGCCACATCGTTTTGACCCTAATATGCGTTTTGTTGAAGGTGGGCTAACAGCAACTGAATTCGCTTTTGCAGAAAATAAAACTGAACTATTACTGCTATTAATGCAACATGGTGGCAAAGTTCCTGATAATCAGTTTGTAGAAAAAGCAAAAACAGAAGGCGGATGGGAGTTTTTGTCATCGATCGAAGCCTATATCCCCGATTCGGCCAAAGCTGCTTTATTAGCTGTAGCTGCAAAAGTTGGAAAAATAGATTGGATAGATAGATTGCAGTGTGAAGCTGTCACAGAGGTCTATTCATCAAGTGATAGCGAGCATCCTATTGTTGCGGCAGCAAACGCAAAGAAATGGGATGTGGTAACAAAGCTCAGTACATATCCTTGTGATCCAAAAGACGCGATGGAATACGGGCATGCTTTGTTATTGGCAGCTAGAGAAAATCAAGAAATAGTAGCGCTGAGTCTTATTCAGCATAGTTCAAATATGAGCTTGAAGTGGAGTTATCGTCGCGATTCCAGTAATCCGGGTTTTGGGGTGATACATTTTGCAGTACAGCATAATATGAAAAAACTGCTTTTTGATTTGTTGGTAAGTCCCAATCCTGTAGATCCAAATCATCGTCATTTAACTGATGGTAAAACAGCAACGGAATTGGCTTTTGAAATGGGTAATGTAGATTGTTTATTGATGCTTTTACAGCATGGCGGTCAACTCCCGATAGAAATTTTCGAAAAAGCTGGTTTTGATGTACTCGAAAAAATTAAAGATTTTATTCCAAGTAAGGCTGCTAGCAAGTTATTACTTCGAGCAGCAGAAGAAGGAAGGGTTGATTGGTTGAATCCTTTGTTGAGATTAGGTGCTCACTTGACAGAAAAAAATGATGCTGGAGATACAGCGATTGTTGCAGCTGCAAGAGCTGGGCACTGGGCTTTTGTAACCCGATTTGCATTTATTCCTACTGATGATGCAGATAAAGCGGGCTACGCAATCGCCCTGAAGTTAGCTTATGCAGCGGATAAAAAACAGATAGTCAAGAACCTAATTAAATATAGTGCTTGCTTGGATGCTTGCGTGTTGGGCTTGTCCGGTGATGCAGATGCTGATACTGATTTTGTGAGACGGTTACTTGAAAAAAATGAAATAGAAATTCTTACTGCATTGCTTACGACACCTGATCGTGATTACGCGCGTTATGTAGTCAGTCATGCGCTTGCATTCAAGAATACTGAAATCTTGTTAGCGTGTTCTGACCAGCGTGTTTATATCTCAAAAGAGGATGTTCTTCGTCTGATTGAAAAAAATGAGTGGGACTTTTTAGTGACGCTTCGTGAAGCTGGTCTCTTGCCGCCTATTGTTCTATTCGCCGATTTGCTTCCATATGCTGCACGGGCGAAACAAACAGAGTGGGTTGTTTTCTCGTTAAAAAACTATGCAGGCACTCACGTATTATTAGCGGGAAAAACTGCCATAGAACACGCTGCTGAAAATAAAGATTGGGAAACCGTCTCTAAATTTATTGTTTACCCAACAAGTTCTAACGATCAAGGACGCTATGTAAATGCCTTCTTGCAGGTGTTAGAAGCAGGAGAAGAAGGTTTAGCACGTGATATGTGGGAGCATGCTCTAGTGCACGTACCAAAAGCACCAATATTTAACAGGCTTGCTAAGGCAGGTCACTGGAATTTTCTAGAGTCACAAGAAAAAATGATTGATGTTGAGCATTGTAGTGAGATTATTCTTTATGCATTCAGCGCAAATCGGCTCGAACTAGCTTCACGCTTATTAGATCAAGTGGGCACCTTAGAGTTAGTGTTAGATGACAGTGGAAATAGCATCATAGTGCTAGCTGCACGAAGTGGTGACTCAGCATTGTTGGCTAGAGTGATTGGTAAATTCACAGCACGTGAAGACTTGAATGAAAGCCAGGTTTTCTTAGCGATAGAAGAAGCCATTGGTGAGAAAAATTATGGGGTTTTGAAGCAGTTACTCGAGGTTGGGGCGGGTTTCCCCTACCCAGCAAAAAATATTTCGCATCTTATTACTGCTAGTCAGTGGGACTTATTAGAAGAATATAAAGATAAGATTGTCGTCGATAAAATATCTCGATTAGCGCTTTTGAAATATGCGATACGTGATAATCGCGTTGCTCTAGTTGAAGCCCTATTAACTGCAGAAGTTCAACCTGATGATTTTTCACATATGCTTCTTCATCATCCTGAAAATGACACTGACAAAAATCCAGTCCCGTATGCAATTTCAAGGCAGCAGTTTGGAATTTTATCTATGTTGCTTGCCTACAAGGCACCTTGTGATTTTGAGGATCTTGAGAGTCTTTTTTCATTAGATAAGTGGGATCTTTTAGAAGAACAATGTGAACATTTTGATAAAGCATTGCATCCTATTTTATTATTGAGAGCGATAGAAAATAATAAAGCAGCACTTGCGCTGCAGGTAATGGCAGAAAGCGATTTTTCTTTGGATGGGTTTTTAGCTGGAATCGTCTCGCTTGGAGATGATGCGCCTAAGGATGTTCAGGACCTTACGTTAAAGGCTAAGGATATTCGTATCGTTGATGCATTTATGCAAGCAGGTATGCGCATTAATAATGATGTTGCACGTGCATTATTGACTCCGGATCAATTGCAAAATGCATTTTTGAAGCAACTCTTTGGCTATTTGAAATTTCCACAGGTGACGCCCACAACATTAGCACTGACTTTTGATGATGCATCACAAGATGAAGCGAGTGCTGCTTTGCGTGTAGCATTTAACGTTATGCAGCAGTCGAGTCATATCACGCGTTTTACGGATTTAGCGCATATGCGAGATCTGGCTTACCGGGCTTTTCAGACGCAAGTGAGCATATTGCCTGAAGCCCAGCAAGGACCATGGGTGGAGTGGGCATTGCAACAGCCGATATTTAATCAGCATTGCTCGCCCATATCGATGGGTAAACCTAAATACATCGATACGCTTGTATCTTGGCAAAGGCGTCTGACTGCGCAAGAGAGATTGTCTGGGGAAAGTGATTCAGCGGCTGCTGGTGCTGCTGTCGACGCTGTTGAAGCAGCTCAAGAGGCATCTAGAGATACGCAAATAGTTGATCCAGCAGCAGTAAGGCTTGAAAACTTAGAACAAATGCACGCTGAGCTTACTCAGAAGCTGGGTGCCTATGATCGTGCATCGAATTTAGCTCGCTTATCAGCTGCCGGTGCTGGAGCGGGTGCACAAGATGATGCTTCTGAACATCACCTTGTTAGCTTGCAGACAATTTTGATGCGACTTGATGCTGTTATTGAATTACATCCAGGTGATTCTTCTGTGTCTGCTTCTGCAGCTGAAGCAGCAAGATCCGACGAAGCTCTGATGCAGGCAATAAGAAAAGAGAACTATAGTGATATCGGTGCTGAGATTGTTGCTATGGAGGGTGGTGATGCGGCCATAAGAGCAGTCATTGATAGTATGGTTGAGCAATTTGGTTTGGCAGCTGTTGCAAAGGCGGCGCCTGCAGATGCTTCAGTAGACCACGCTGATTGTGCTGATGGGAGAGCTCCTTCTTCGACATAACATTAGCCTCTGAACTTAGCTTCCTGAACCCGAGTCAGCTCTGCACATAAAAGTTTGCCTGGGGCGGGGGTTTTCCGTACAATGGCCGGTCTTATTAGATTGGTCAGGCAAGAGGCAATAAAGATGTACGCAGTTATCAAAACAGGCGGTAAGCAGTACCGCGTTTCCAAAGGACAAACTTTAAAGGTCGAACAGCTCCCCGCAGAAGCTGGTCAATCTGTTGATTTTAGCGAAGTTTTAATGATCGCTGATGGCGACAATATCCAGATCGGTAGCCCCGTTGTAAGCGGCGCTAAGGTCTCTGGTGAAGTAGTTGAGCAGGGTCGCCATAAGAAGATAGAGATCCTTAAATTCAAGCGTCGTAAGCACCATATGAAGCGTCAAGGCCATCGTCAGAACTATACGGCGGTCAAGATCACAGATATCAAATCATAAAGCAAGATTCACTACGCACCTTCACTCCTTCCGGGAGAGGGTCCGGGTGAGGGGTTAAACTAGAGAGGTTCCAAAATGGCACATAAGAAAGCAGGTGGTAGTACCCGGAACGGTAGAGATTCCAATCCTAAGTACCTTGGCGTCAAGCGCTATGGTGGTGAGCAGGTGACTGCAGGCAATATCATCATTCGTCAGCGCGGCACCAACTGTCACCCTGGACCTGGTGTTGGCATGGGTAAAGATCATACTTTGTATGCGCTGGTCGACGGAAAAGTACAGTTCATGATTAAGGGTAAAAATAATCGCAAGTTTGTTTCTGTGATTGCTGTAACTGAGTAAGTCTTAGTTTTGATTTTGAAAAGCCTCGTTTTGACGGGGCTTTTTTTTCTTTTATGACCCCTCACCCTAGCCCTCTCCCGCAAGGGGAGAGGGGACAGATATTCGCAAGTACACAAATGTTGAGGGTTGGCACGGCCAGTCCCCTCTCCCCTTGCGGGAGAGGGTTAGGGTGAGGGGATAGATATTCGCAAGTACACAAATGTTGAGGGTTGGCACGACCAGTCCCCTCTCCCCTTGCAGGAGAGGGTTAGGGTGAGGGTACAGATATTCGCAAGTACACAAATGTTGAGGGTTGGCACGGCCAGTCCCCTCTCCCCTTGCGGGAGAGGGTTAGGGTGAGGGGTAATATAATTCATGAAATTCGTTGATGAAGCTACAATCGAAGTACAAGCCGGCAAAGGTGGTGACGGTTGCCTGAGTTTTCGTCGTGAAAGATTTATACCGCGAGGTGGTCCTGATGGCGGTGATGGTGGAGATGGTGCGAAGGTTTTTTTACTGGCCGATGAACACATTAATACGTTGGTTGAATTTCGTTATCGTCGCATTCATAAAGCCGGTAATGGCCAGCCAGGCATGGGCAACAACCGTCGCGGTAAAAGTGCAGAAGATTTAGTCATTCATGTGCCCGTGGGAACCGCAGTTTATGATGCCGATACCGATGAGTTAATCGGTGATTTGACCGAGCAAGATCAAACGCTTTGCGTTGCAAAAGGTGGCTTTCATGGTCTGGGTAATGCACGTTATAAAAGCAGCACTAATCGCACGCCACGACAAACATCAAAAGGTACACCTGGAGAATATCGCCGTATTTATATGGAATTAAAATTGTTAGCCGATGTCGGTTTGTTGGGCTTGCCAAACGCCGGCAAGTCTACGCTGATTAACGCTGTTTCAAATGCAAAACCCAAAGTCGCTGATTATCCTTTTACAACATTGGTTCCCATGTTGGGCGTGGTTCGTGTTGAGAGTTTTAAGAGTTTTGTTATTGCAGATATTCCTGGTTTGATTGAAGGAGCCAGTGAAGGTGCAGGCTTGGGGATACAATTTTTAAAGCATTTAAGTCGTTGTGGCTTGTTGCTGCACGTGATTGATATAGCACCCTTGGACGAGAGTGATCCTGTAGAAGCGTATCGTGCGATTGAAAATGAAATTGTGCGTTACAGTGAGGAGCTGGGTCAAAAAGAGCGTTGGTTGGTTTTCAATAAAATTGATTTACTGCCTGAAGATGAAATGAAAAAGCGTTGTGATGATATTGTGAAAGAAATCGGCTGGACGGGCCCAGTGTTTTACATTTCGGCGATTAGTAAACAGGGCACGCAGCAATTGTGTTATGACATTATGAAAGCACTGGAGAATGCAGGCGAAGGCGGCTCGATATTTGATAAGGAGCCGTGGGAATAGTTTTTTGACTCGTAAGGCTGGATCCCGCGATCAAGTCGCGGGATGACGTTGATTCTTGATATTAACTTAAGCGGCTTTGACTTTTTTGTTAAGGCGGCTTTTCAAGCGGGCAGCTTTGTTGCTGTGCATCAGGCCTTTACCAGCCAATCGATCGATAGAAACAATGGCTGTGCTAAGTGCGGCTTGTGCGGCTTCTTTGCCTTCGTTTTTGAGGGCCAAAAGGACTTTTTTGATGCTTGTACGCATCGCAGTTTTTTGACTGGTGTTACGAAGACGGTGCTTTTCAGCTTGTCTGGCGCGCTTTCTAGCCTGTGGTGAGTTAGCCAATGTGTTGCTCTCCTAATAATTGATGCGGACGCGAAATATGCCGCTTTTGGGGCCACTTGTCAAGGTATTGGACCAAGACAGGAGGGCTGATTTCACGGTACAATCGCGGCTCTTTTGATACATGTGAGACCCTGATGGAGCAAGATTTTTCACTCACTCTGCGGCGTAAGCTGTTTAAATCCACAAGCCTGGTTGCGGCGATGACCATGCTTTCGCGTATCCTTGGCTTTATCCGCGATATGATTCTGGCGCAGGTGTTTGGTGCTGGTGCAGCCTTTGATGCTTTTATCATCGCTTTTAAAATCCCAAATTTTATGCGGCGACTATTTGCCGAAGGGGCTTTCTCGCAGGCCTTTGTGCCGCTCTTGGCTGAGTTTCGAAGTAAGGAGGATGAAGAGACAGTCCAGCAGTTTGTGAATCGGATTGCAGGTACTTTGGGATTGTCTGTACTGCTGGTCGTTGTGCTTGGGGAGATCTTGGCGCCTTTTATTATTATGGTTTTTGCGCCTGGCTTTATACATGACCCGATGCGCTACCATCTTGCCGTACATATGATTCGTATTACCTTTCCTTATTTATTGTTGATTTCATTGGTTGCCTTTGCTGGGGCCGTTTTAAATACCTGCGGACGTTTTGGTGTGCCAGCATTTACACCTGTTTTACTCAATGTATCACTGATTATGGTCGCCTGGTTTTGGGCGCCGCACAGTACGACACCGATTTATGTTTTAGCATGGGGTGTTTTAATCGGTGGCGTTGCGCAACTCTGTATTCAGTGGCCTTACTTAAAAAAAGTAGGGCTGTTGCCGATTCCAAAATCTGGTTTTAGTGATCCGGGTGTGCGGCGCGTGATGAAGTTGATGGTGCCAGCATTGTTTGGTGTGTCCGTTGCGCAAATTAGTTTATTGATTGATAATTTGTTCGCATCGTTTTTGCCAGCGGGCAGTATCTCTTGGTTGTATTATTCCGATCGTTTAACGTATTTGCCTTTGGGTGTTGTCGGTGTTGCGCTTGCGACCGTTGTATTGCCGAATCTATCGCGCAGTCATAATGATGGCTCAACAAAACAATTCTCGGTGACATTGGATTGGGCGTTGCGATGCGTTGTTGTGATTGGTTTGCCTGCGGCGGTGGGTTTGTTTTTCTTGTCAGGACCTTTGTTATCGACCTTGTTTCAACACGGTGAATTTAACACCTTTGATGTGGAGATGACGCGTCGCAGCTTAATGGCTTTTTCATTGGGATTGCCGGGCTTTATGCTGATAAAGATATTAGCCTCTGCTTTTTATTCACGTCAAAATATTCGTACGCCTGTAAAAGTGGCTGCCGTTGCGATGGTATTAAATTTGCTGTTGAATTTGACTTTGATTTTCCCGCTTGCGCATGCGGGCTTAGCTTTGGCAACGTCATTAGCGTCTTTGTTTAATGCTTTATTTTTGTTGCGCCTGCTTTTAAAGCAAGACAAGTATCAGCCACAAGAAAATTGGTGGTCTTTTCTCTGGCGTATTGTAGTTGCAAATGCGGTGATGGCTGTGGTTATTTTATTTTTAGCAGGTGATTATCAGCATTGGTTTGTGTGGCAGATTTCACAGCGTGTAATGCACTTATCGATGGATATCATGGTGAGTGTTATTGTTTACTTTGCTACATTATATTTGTTGGGCTTGCGGAAAAGACATTTCGCGCCACCGATTTCAGAAGATTAGTCTATGCAAGTTATACGAGGACTTCATAATTTACCGAACGACTGGTCTGCCTGTGCAATGACCATTGGCAACTTTGATGGTCTGCATTTAGGACATCAACAATTGCTTGCTGCGTGTGTTGCTTCTGCAAAGCATTTGAATGTGCCTGCAGTTTTAGTGACTTTTGAGCCGTATCCTAAAGCATTCTTTTCTAAAGATAAAAAAGTCCCGCGCTTGATGGGCTTGCGTGACAAGGTGCTTGCTCTTCAGGATAAGGGCATCGATTATCTTTGTGTATTGCCTTTTAATGCTGCGCTGGCTGAACTACCAGCAGAGCAATTCGTTTTAGATATTTTGCTGGATCGCTTGAAAATGCTTTCTGTGGTGGTCGGTGATGATTTTCGTTTTGGCGCAAGGCGCACGGGTGATTTTTCTTTGATAGAAAAGTTGAGTGCTACACATCATTTTGAAGCAACACAATTAAAGACTTTTTTGCATGCAGATGAGCGTGTGAGTAGCTCTCGCTTACGTGCGGCATTGCATGAAGGAGATTTAGATTTGGCGCGCCAATTGCAGGGACACGATTATCAACTGTCAGGTTGTGTTGTTTCAGGTGATCAGCGTGGTCGCGCATTTGGATATCCTACTGCGAATATTTATGTGTCTCAGCCTTATCTTCCATTTGCTGGTATTTTTGTTGTGCGTATTGATGGCTTAGGTGATGTATCGTTGCGCGGTGTAGCTAGCGTCGGTAAAAGACCCATGTATCCTACAAAGCGCGATGTCTTAGAAGTTTTTTTGTTAGACTTTAACCAGAAGATTTATGGTGAACACTTGACGGTGACTTTTTTGCATAAGCTGCGTGATGAAGTAAATTTTGAGTCCGAAGCAGCGTTGGTTGCGCAGATTGAAAAAGATGTGGCAGAGACACAAAGGTATTTTATGTGTAATTCCCCCTCACCCTAGCCCTCTGCCGCGAGGGGAGAGGGGACTGGCCGTGCCAGTGTGAAAAAGCTAGTTCTCGCGAAATACAATCCCCTCTCCCCTCGCGGGAGAGGGCTAGGGTGAGGGGGCTTTAACCTAAAAATCGCAGTTGAATCACAATTCCTGCTGCAACATCTTGACCAAAAAGGTGACCACGAAAATTTTTGTTACGCAATCTAAATCAATCTGTTACACCAGTAAATTGCGCTCAACTGCGGTTTTTAGGATAAAAAAAGCCCTCAGAAGAGGGCTTTTTTGTTTTGCTGAGTTTATTCTACTGAGCATCATCAGCTGATGGTGCGTTATCTGAGTTTGCAGCATTGTCAGAAGGTGCTGCATAGTCATTATCACGAGAGTTTGAAGCATTTTGATTTGCGTTTGCAGGATTGTCATTAGCATCCGTAGCATTTTGTCTAGCTGCGTTTGCGTTTGCGTTTGATGCATTTGGATTTGCTGCATTAGCAGGATTGTCGTCAGCATCAGCATCGTTATCAGCATCTTGATTTGCTTTATCATAATCATTAGCACTCGCAGCTGAGGCTTGATTTGCATCAAAGCTTTCTGCTTCTCTTGCTGCAGTGTTGGCAGTTGGATTGTTAGCAGCAGCTCTATCTGCTGTTGAGTTAGGTGCGGTAAGCGCGCTGGTTTGTGAGTTTGATGTCACAGGCGTTGTTTGCTTACCTCTCGTATAAACAAAAGCAATAATTGCGATTGCAATGATAACAATGATCCAGAGTATTGGTTTTTTCATGCGTCTATTCCTTTAGGTTGATTGTGTCTTTCCTTCAAAAGGAATTGTAGTATACTACGAAAATCAACTGATTAGGAACTCTTTACTCAGTATGTTTAATGATTTTCTTGATAACGATCATAGATATGGAGACAAAGGAATGAAATTGTTTTACAGGATTGGTGTGGTATTGCTGTCGCTGATGTTACTAGCATCATGTAGCTCAAGCAAAGTAACGGGTAACGGGAAAATAACGACAAAAACTCGGGATGTCCCTGCTTTTAGTCAGATTAAAGTGAGTGGTGCTTATCGTTTGTTAGTCATGGTCGGTGGTTCTCGTTCTGTGCGAGTGACGACGGATTCGAATATTTTACCGCTGGTCATGACCACGGTTAAGGATGGCTTGTTAACGATTGCTAACCAGAAAGGCAGGACTTTTAAAGTATCTAAATTAGTGACGGTTCGTGTTGTTGTGCCGACACTGACGAAGATTACAGCATCTGGTATGAATCGCATTATGGCGACGCGCATAACGGGTGGCGATTTTACTTTTTCAACGAGTGGATCAGTGCAAGCTAAGCTTACCGGCAAAGCGAGCAAAGTTTCCTTAGACATTTCTGGTGCCGGAAACATTGATGCAAAAAGTCTAACGGCACAAGATGTTGATGTTGCCTTAACAGGTTCTGGAAATATTTTAGTCAATGCAACTAAAAAGTTGGATACTAAAATTACTGGCAACGGCAACATTAAATATGTCGGTGATCCGTCTAAAGTCGATCAAACGATTATGGGCAGCGGCAAGATTGAACGCCTGAAGTAAAATCGTTTTTTGTTGAACCTAAAACCCAGGAGTTTGTTCCTGGGTTTTTTTATGTTTAAAATGGTGGTAATTTTCCAACTATAAAGAGATGAGCAGATGTCTAAAGACAGAAAAGTGGCGAAATTTACAGTACATGTTGATCCTGCAGATCAAAGGACGGTTGTTGCAAGTCTGCAAGTCGATCTAAAGGAACGTATTGTTACCCTTTTTATCGGGCCTGATGCATTCGATATTCCGGCGTCTTATGGGCAGCAATTCTTCCATCCTGGTATTCCTGTTAAGGCGCTTAACTGGATGGGTGATGGTATGCTTGCGGCTCATGATCAGTATAAAAAAAAAGTTAAAGCCTATATTTTAAGGGTTGATGAAGCATTAAAACGTCAGTTATATGAAAAAGGAGCCCGTAGTTCTGAAATACCGCATTATCATCTGCAGGTACCGCCTGGGATTATCATGGATTCTCGTTATATCCGTGAGTTTGTGGGGTTTCTTTCAGCGTATCGAGGGATAGATTCCCATCCATTGTTCTCGCTTCTTCCTGCGTCTGAACGTTTTCATAAAAATGTCTCAGATGCTTTTAGTCGATACCTGCGGGATCCTAGTCATAATAAAATAACACTTTGTGCTTATAACAAGTTTCCTAAGCCTTATGAAACGAAACAAATTGGTCATGGAGCCTTAGATGCTATGAGTTCCAGTCGCATAAGCTTATGCTTGTTTGCAGAAAATTCTAAACCACTTTCTCCTTTTAATTTTGATGTAGCCCTTCGAAATGCTAGGAACGTTTCTACACCACATGGTGCCCAGCTTCATGCATTTGTGACAAAGGGTCTTTTGAATGCAGGTTTCTTTGCTGCTGTTCTATCGGTGGGTATGTTTTTAGGTTTGTTTTTTTTATACATGAAATGCTTTCCTGCCAAGGCGGCTGGACCAGTAGCCGCCGGCAGAGCCGATGCGGCAGCAGATCCTGCTGAAGTTCGTGGGGATGATGATAACCCTGCAGTTCGTCATCGTGCTGTTCCCGCTGCAGCTGTCGCAGATGCTCCTGCTGATGATGCGGCTTTTGTAGCAGCGGCAAGGCCTAGATCTTGAATTAGAGTTTATTAAATATTTGATCCAAATATTTCTGCTAACATTATATTGATGTCTTGTGTGACGATTTCAATATCAGGCAATGTGCCAAGTTGGTTTTTTAATCTGCTTTCCCAGTATTTTTTGAAATTTTCGTTTTTTAGATAGGGTTCAAAAATATTTAGTGTGGGTTTAAAGCCGTATTTATCTTTAAACGCACAGCACATTTTTCCCATATCAAAATTAAACCGCTCAGTTCTATTTAAAAGGAACCAGATATCATATAAGTCTCTAGGTTCGTTTCTAGTAAGATCAATGAGTAGTCCAAGCTTATTCGCAATTATTGTGTTGAGCGTCATGACTGATAGTTTTGATTTTTGGTTGTTTAAATCGGTATAGCTCGGGATAACAGTTTTATTATTTTTTTCACCAAAAGACGTTCTGTTCATTGCAAAATCTAGTCTAATTTCTTTGGGGGCGCCAACTATTTCATCATAAGCAGAGTAGCTTATATAAAATTGTGCGCGATCATCATGAAATTCGGTTTTATCATGATTTATTTCTAAAATTAGATTTATTTTATCTTTTGCAAATTTAAAACAGGTTAGTTCATTTAAAATGTGATAGATGTTGAATTTTTTACTGCTTATTAAATCAATATCTTCAGAAAATCGATGATCTTCAAAATAGATACGTTTAATCGCTGTGCCACCATAGAAGATAAAGTTTTCTAAAAGTTGACTCTGTGAAAGAGATAGTAATATCCAGCTGATGACGTAATCTTTTTCTATTGTTTCTGCTGCTACATCATATTTTTCTGCTGCGGCAGAAATTTCAGATAATTTTATCATTCCCAAATGCTCGCTTTTAATTCATCAATATTGAAGTTTAATTGAATGTGCCATTTTGATAGATATTTTCCAATTTTTTTTCCGCTTGGGTCGAAAAGGATATAGGATTGTGCTGAAGCAGTAATTTTTTGTAATGGTTTTAAAAGTTCGGTGTGCAAATTAAGTGTTTCTAAAATATAGGCTAGACGTTGTATGGGTGCCCTTGTTCGATATTTTATAGAATATGCAATTAATTTTTTGGTATCGATGTCTTTATGTTTGCTCCAAATTCCACGGATTATTTCTTTTAAGCCACCGCAGAGTTCGGGTCGTTCTAAGCTATCTAATATTGTGCGTTCAAGGTCGCTGACGAGTACGTTATTTTGTTTTGTAACCCAGCGTTTTTCGTTTCCCCAAAAATGTTTAGGTGCACAATAAATAAAATGATAATCAATATTGCTGAAGCTTTTATCACGACGTCTTTTAGAGCTTGTAATTTGAATGTTAAATAATGGGTGCGTTGTCATCCCGTGTAGACGCATTGCAGCATAATAAGAAATAAAATAGTCATGGGGTTTCGCAAGAGCTTTAGCGATGATTGGCCAGTTTTTTAGGTGAATATGTTCTTGCCCAGCTTGTAAAATGAGATAAACGCCAGATTTAATGCGGGCGACTACTTTTCTTCTGAGCAGATCATGAAGGAGCTTGATGACAGCTTGTCGATTTTGTTTTGAAAATTTTAATGCGTCATCAATGTTAAAAATAATTTTATCTTGCTTGAGGAGTGCCGTAATCAGGCTTGCAGAGGTGCTGCCTAGTGTTTTGTGAGGTGGTAATATTTTCTTCATAAATTGTATTATATGTAACAAATAAAACTCGTCAAGTCTTATTTGTTGCGCATGATGCCATTTTTTAGCCCCTTGCATATAAAAATGATATAGATGGGCTCATTATTTCTCCCAAAATTTAGCCAATCCCATGAAAAAAAGACCGAGATAGGCTGTGAAATCAATGGCTGGTGTGAGGTGCTGGCGATTTGATACACTCGTCTGTTTATTTTCTAGGAATGGCGCGGCGCTCAAATGGCAGACTACAAAGATACCCTCAATCTACCTGAAACTGATTTCCCTATGAAGGCGAGCTTGGCTCAGCGCGAGCCGAAGATGTTGGCATTTTGGGACGAGATGAATCTCTATCAAAAAATGCGCGAACGTGCAGATGGTCAGCCGAAATTCATTGTCGCTGATGGCCCGCCGTATGCGAACGGACCCATCCATTTAGGGACGGGGCTTAATAAGATCCTCAAAGATATTATCAATAAGTCGAAGTCGCTCAGTGGTTTTGACACGCCTTATGTGCCGGGATGGGATTGTCATGGGATGCCGATCGAGTTAAAGGTAGAGAAAAAAGTCGGTAAAGCCGGAACGAAATTATCGCATCATGATTTCCGTCAAAAGTGTCGCGAGTTTGCAAGATCGCAAGTTGAATTGCAGCGCGAAGACTTCCGACGTCTTGGTGTACAAGCCAAATGGGATGATCCTTATCTTACAATGCATCCGAGTTATGAAGCGAATGCGGTTAAAGTTTTAGAAAAAATTATTGCTAATGGCCATCTGCTTCGCGGCAAAAAACCCGTACACTGGTGTACAGACTGTGGTTCCGCATTGGCTGAAGCTGAAGTGGAATACAAAGATAAAGTGTCACCTGCGATTGATGTGGCTTTTGATGTTATTGATGCTGACGCTATATTTAAAACCTTTGATGTTGATCCTATTTCTGAAAAAGTGATCGTGCCGATTTGGACAACGACGCCTTGGACTTTGCCGGCTAACGAAGCTGTCGCCCTTAATCCGAGTTTGGATTATGTTTTGGTGGCTTGTGATCGCGATGATCAAACGCTGTATTTGATCGTGGCGAAAGAATTATTAGAAAATTTTGTCTCGCGCCTTTCTGCAAATAAATATGAAATATTAGGGCAAACCAAAGGTGAAGCCCTTGAGCAGATTAAATTGCATCATCCGTTTTTAGAGCGCATCGTACCGATTGTTTTAGGTGACCATGTCACCACTGAAACGGGCACGGGTTGTGTGCACAATGCACCAGCGCACGGGCAAGACGATTATCTCGTCGGTTTGAAATACAACTTACCCATGGATAACCCCGTCGATTCGCGCAGTTGTTTTGTTGCGGGTACGCCTTTGGTGAGTGGTCTGCATGTCTCTATAGCGAATGATCCGATTATGGTAAAACTTGCTGACACCGGCCATTTACTTCACACAGAAAAACTCGAACATTCTTATCCGCATTGTTGGCGACATAAGACGCCGCTGATATTTCGCGCAACGCCGCAATGGTTTATCGCGATGGATCAAAATGGTCTGCGCGATGTAGCGCTAGATGCGATTAAACAGGTGCAGTGGTTGCCAGCCTGGGGTGAGAATCGTATTACAAAAATGGTCGACACACGCCCGGATTGGTGTATTTCACGGCAACGTACTTGGGGCATTCCAATTCCTTTATTTGTGCATAAAGAAACGAGTGAGTTGCATCTGGATACACAGGATATTTTGCAACAAGTGATTGCTTTGATGAAAGAGCAGGGAATCGACGCGTGGTTTGATTCTGACCCTAAAACTTTTATCGGTGATGACATTGCTTACTATGATCAAGTCACAGATATTTTAGATGTCTGGTTTGATGCAGGTGTGTCTCATGCCTGTGTTCTGGATGAACGTCCCGAGTTGCAAGTACCTGCCGATTTATATTTAGAAGGTTCTGATCAGCATCGTGGTTGGTTCCAATCTTCATTGTTAACCTCGTTAGCGTATCGTGGACACGCACCTTTTAAAACTGTATTGACGCACGGTTATGTGGTTGATGGTAAGGGCCACAAAATGTCGAAGTCTATCGGCAATACGGTCGCACCATCGAAAGTGATTAATCAATATGGTGCTGATATTTTAAGGTTGTGGGTCGCATCGGCTGATTACACAGGTGATATTAGTTTTTCCGATGAAATTTTAAAACGCGCGGCAGATGCGTATCGTCGGATTCGTAATACGGCGCGTTTTTTATTGTCAAACTTAAATGATTTTGATGCATCAAAAGATTTGCTTCCTGCAAGTCAGTTGGTTGCACTAGATCGCTGGGCGATTGAAACATGTATGGCTTTGCAAGAAAAAATTCTATCAGCCTACGCGCAATTTAAATTTCAAAATATTTATCAATGGATTCATAATTTTTGTTCAGTAGAAATGGGTAGTTTTTACCTTGATATTATCAAGGATCGCCAGTACACGAGTAAAAAGTCGGGTATCGCAAGACGCTCTTCGCAAACAGCGATGTATTACATTCTAGAAGCGTTAACGCGATGGCTGGCGCCGATTTTAAGTTTTACAGCAGAAGAGATTTGGCAACACATGTCAGGTGATCGTGAGGCCTCGGTATTTTTAAGTGCGTGGTTTGATGATTTTCCTGTCTTCGAAAAAGAAGCGGATACGATGGATTGGTCTTCCTTGATTGCCTTGCGTGATGCTGTTAACAAAGTTTTAGAAGCACATCGCAAGGCAGGGCGTATCCGTTCTGCATTAGATGCGGATGTGTATCTGTATGCGGATAATGCTGCGTTTTCAAATATTGCCGTACTAAAAAACGAGCTGCGATTCTTGTTAATTACATCGGGGGCGAGTTTGTATAAGCTTGAAGATAAGCCGGAGTCTGCAGAAGCAACAGATATTGAAGGTGTACATATCGATGTCGTCGTTTCAGAAAATGCAAAATGTGAGCGCTGTTGGCAGCGTCGTGAAGATGTGGGTCAGCATAATGTGCATGCCACGATTTGTGTGCGCTGTATTGATAATATTGAAGGTGAAGGAGAGGTAAGAAGGTATGCCTAACAATGCAAAACAAAAAAATGCTTGGGCTTGGTTGTGGTTGAGTCTAGCTGTGGTGCTTATCGATCAGTTGAGTAAGCACGTCGTGGATCACCTGTTGCATTATGGAAAGCCCCTGCATGTATTGCCATTTTTTAATTTATATTTGAAATATAATGCGGGTGCTGCGTTTAGTTTTTTTGGTAATGGTAGTGGTTGGCAGATTTTCTTGTTGTCAGCTGTTTCAATCTTAGTGATCATGTTTATTTTTGCTTGGATGGCACGTGTTAAGCGATCTGATTGGTTGATGGCTTCTGCGCTGAGTTTAATTTTAGGTGGTGCAGTAGGGAATCTTATCGATCGCATTCGTTTGGGTTACGTGATCGATTTTTTTGATTTCCATGTCGGTGGTTGGCATTTTGCGACATTTAACGTAGCAGATAGTGCGATCTGTGTCGGTGCTACTTTTTTAGTGATTAAATTATTATTCTTTAGTAAAAAATAAATTTTACCCCTCACCCTAGCCCTCTCCCGCATACCCAAAGGGCACAGGCGGGGAGAGGGGATTGGCCGAGTAAGTGCTGACTTAATCTTCCTTGGCAAAGAGAGAAGGGACTGGTCGAGTAATTATTTATTGTTTAGTTTTATTGAGAGTTATCTAGAATTGATTTTGTTATGGACTCGCAAATAACAATCCCTTCTCCCCTTGCGGGAGAGGGCTAGGGTGAGGGGTTATTAAAATAATGAAAGTATTGTTAGCAAATCCCAGGGGTTTTTGTGCAGGCGTCGATAGAGCTATCGAGATTGTCGAGCGCGCATTAGAAATGCTCGGCCCACCGATTTATGTGCGACATGAAGTCGTTCATAACCGTCCTGTTGTCGATCGCTTAAAAAAAATGGGTGCTATTTTTACCGATGAAATTGCCGAGATCCCCGATGGATCTACGGTGATTTTCAGCGCACATGGTGTTTCACAAGATGTGCGTGAGCAGGCAAAGGAACGTAATCTAAAAGTATTCGATGCGACTTGCCCCTTGGTAACCAAGGTGCATATGGAAGTGGCACGTTATGCACGTCGTGGTAAAGAATGCATTTTAATCGGACACGCAGGCCATCCCGAGGTTGAAGGGACCATGGGGCAGTACGACAATTTTGAAGGTGGCATTTATTTGGTTGAAGTCGTCGAGGATGTTGCAAAGCTGAACTTGAAAAATCCTGAAGAATGTTATTACGTTACGCAGACTACTTTATCTGTTGATGATACGATTAAAATTATTGATGCTTTGAAATTGCGTTTCCCTAGTATCCAAGCACCACAAAAAGAAGATATCTGTTACGCAACGCAGAATCGTCAAGATGCGGTAAAAACTTTATCGCAAC
>Ga0316204_10002781_pt1 | contig 37979 bp, 32 predicted proteins | sample 6monrhotite_MG_2_FD_205661 | JGI IMG/M metagenome (GOLD analysis project Ga0316204, IMG submission 205661) | Microbial mat bacterial communities from mineral coupon in-situ incubated in ocean water Damariscotta River, Maine, United States -... | ecosystem: Environmental > Aquatic > Marine >... | reverse complement strand
TTCCTCCACACTTAAAAAGTGAAGTTAGAAATATAGCTCAAAAACAAGCTAAACATAAGTAGAATCAGATAGATGCTCTAATGGCTTCCATTAGAATTTTAGGGCTATTGGAAAATCTCGGTTCAAGTAGCCAGAATTTAACGCCTACCACGGGCTTAACTGCTTATGATAATTACCCCGCCATGTTGAATACCTCAATGTATTTGGTGCAAGCTGGTGGCATGAAATACAAATTGCTGGAGTATTCGCCTGAAACGATTAATACCGTGGTTGAAACCTCTGCTTCAGCGGGAGATGAAAGTGGGGTTTCAACAGGAAATTCGCATAGTCAAACCAGTGGCTCAACAATTTCACAAACCAACACTTATGGCACAAGCGTTACGGTGGGCGAGACTAACTCAGGTGCTACCGCATCTTATGAACACTCCTCTACTGTTGCGAAAGAACATTCAAGGACAAACGAAACAAACTCTTCAAATAATAGGAGCGCGAATTCCGCAAGATCTGCTTCTATGAGCATAAAAGATTGGGGAGCCTATGCCCTGATAAATCCAATTACTCAAAAGCCAATATGGACTTTCGGCCAAGAATCTCCTTGGGATGCTATTGAATGCAAAGATTCTACCGGAGCACTGTACGCAGGCAATACGGATCAAGTTCAACTAGTTATACCGAACTCAATGCTGGTTAATTTATACGGTGGGACAAGCACTGGAGTAACGCTGAATCCACCCAGTGAGCTATCAAGATTCGGAATTAATTTTGTGATGAAAGCGTCTTGGATTGTCGCTGTAAGTAATGACGTATCGGATGAAATTACTATTGATCACGTCATTAACTATTTTTCTGCATCACATACTCTTACTAGCTCTGGAAGTTCAAACATCGTGTCTGTTTATATTGACCAAAATCCAAATGTTCTTCAGGTTGGTAGCGACGAATCTTTATCGACGACCATTAATCTAAATTTTATGGCGCTCGACCCGTTAGGCTTGAGAAGCAATGCGGCTATTGTTGGTTTTATACCCAGTAAATTTATTACACTACCTGTACCTGCTTCAAGTAGCAGTGCATTGGCTGTATTTAAAGTTTTTTCAAGCACAAGCACAAGTAGCGGTGTACCGGTTCCATTTAAAATTATCTCAAGCACCAATGACTTAATGATGCAGGATACCACTACTTATCCTGCCGACTGCGATGCGGGAGCTGGCTTTACGGCTTCACAAACATCACTCACGGCAAACTTTGCCGAAAATTGCACTTCGTTACAAGCTACAGCCTATTTTAAAGTGATCGATTCTGTCACCACTTACATGCTATACATGAAGCATTACTTACATGCTATACATGAAGCATTGGAAAATAGATGCAACCGCAATTATGCTAACTATGGTCATAAACGGTGATACAAACAATCCAGTTGTAAAATATGTTGATGCTTTGGAAGCTGAAGGCGGCGAAAATAATCTATTAACTATCGCACTACGTAATCAGGATTTTGCGTCCATCGATTACCATGATTATTTGCAGCTCGGCCTCAATTCAATACAAATTACCATACAACCTGTTGACGGTGTTTATGCGGGTAGCGGGTATCAAATGCGCGCGATTTCAATTGAAAATGCGTAAATCAAGTTAGCTTTATAAGTTTACTGGACCTGTTGAAGCTATTCGGCATGGATGCGGGGAGCATGGTGACAAATTTGACTAAGTCAGCAGCAAAAAAAAGAGGTTAAATTCAGCAGGTGGCAAGGGGAAACCTACACTCAAGAATTTAGCAGGTGGTAAGGGGAAATCTACATCCGACATGAGTTATTTTGCAGCTGAATATGAACCTGAAAGCGAAACTGCGACATATATAGTTTCAAAAAAGGCATTGAAAAATAAAGCATTTGGAGATGGGGTTCAAGTTAAGGAGGGCGAAACACACGACAAAAGTTTATATCTGTATTTAAAGGCGGAAATCAGAAAAAATTCGCACACGCGAATGCTGCCATTGGCAATGGATTAAAAGCATATACCAGTGTGGGTAACAAGGTAGGCACGGCTAGTCCAGAATATATCAAAGAGGCGTTTGGGACTTCTGTAGTCCGGACGCTGAAAAATAATATAGACGTAAGAGCGAGCTTGGAAATAAATAATCCACCTACATTATCGCCGTCCCATACAGGACAAGCAAAGCTTGGACAGCCACGTGCTAGCACTAACATAACTACGAACTATAAGGACTCTAAAGGTCGGGGCACAGCGTTTTTTTTGAGGCAGGACGTTGATGAGTCCGTGTCGCGAAACCAAGGAGGGAGTAATTTAAAGAGCAATAGATTAATTAAAAACCAATCGGGTTTGAATGCATGGGTGAATAGTACGCTTGGAGCGACTGATCAACAGTTAACGAAGAGGGGGATGGGAGGCCAAGCAATTAAGCAATACAACGTGATTTTTAAAAATAATGATGTTGGCATGGATTAATCTCATTTCGGAGTTACGCAGTAAGGTGATATTAGTGCCTAGCTAGGGCACTGCAGCAGCGGATTTCTGGACATAGGCATAGCTCTTGAATGTTTAGTGCTCGGAATTTAGTGCGCCTCCATGATTTAGCTTTAACTGCATTGGGAGGGGACGCAGTATTTGTAGCATCTCAGTCAGTCAATCAGCTTGTCCAATGCCTGATGTCGCGTTTCAATCTACACTGTATAGTCTTTCAGATTTCAGGATTTCCCCTGCTTGCATAAGCATTACCCCGCCTCTTGTCTGCACTCCAATGCGCTTATCGCTCCCGCGCAAGCTCAGTTAAGTTAAGGCGCAAGTTCTCCGCGTTCGCGGAAATGACGAATTTAGCAGCGCCTCCCTAGCATTTTTCTGCTGTCACTTCTATGGTATCTATTAACTTTATTTTGCCACAGTTAAGAAATACGTTTTTGCGACAGGAAGTTCGTGAAACGGCACCTTAGGTGCTGGCTCTTCGTGAAAAACTTAATCGTGATGCCATACTGCGTCGTGTCACGGAATGAATTAAACATATGTGATTCAGATTTTTGTGCGAACTTATTTGAGCCTTGGTGAATAGGTCGCAGGCTGTGGCATAATTGGTAACTTCGCGCAGATGAAAAATTTAATGAACGCTCAAACTCTTTACGACAAACTTTGGAATAGTCATTTGGTTCGCACTGAGCCGGATGGAACTGCATTGATTTATATCGACCGGCACTTGGTGCACGAGGTGACCAGTCCACAAGCCTTTGAAGGACTAAAGCTGGCGCAGCGCAAGCCGTGGCGCACGGACTCTATGTTGGCGGTGCCGGATCATAATGTGCCGACTACCAAACGTAGTGGTGGTATTGCCGATCCTATCGCACGTTTGCAAGTGGAAACATTGGATGCGAACTGTGTCGAATTCGGTATTACTGAATTCAAAATGGACGACATTCGTCAAGGCGTGGTGCATGTGATGGGGCCGGAGCAGGGTGCAACTTTGCCGGGCATGACGGTGGTGTGTGGGGATTCGCACACCAGTACTCATGGCGCATTCGCAGCGCTTGCGCATGGTATTGGTACATCCGAGGTTGAGCATGTAATGGCGACGCAATGTCTGGTGGCGAAAAAATCTAAAGCAATGCTGGTCAAGGTGGAGGGTGTTCTCAGTCAGGGCGTAGGAGCCAAAGATATTGCGCTGGCAGTGATCGGAAGGATTGGTACAGCAGGCGGCACTGGGCATGCCATCGAATTCGCAGGTAGTGCGATTCGTGATTTGAGTATGGAAGGCCGTATGACATTGTGCAATATGGCTATTGAAGCGGGTGCGCGTGCGGGAATGGTGGCGGCGGATGGGACGACTATTGCCTATTGCAAAGGTCGCCCCTTTGCGCCAAAAGGTGAGCACTGGGATAAGGCCGTAAGTTATTGGCGTACTTTGCACAGTGATACAGACGCAACATTTGATGCTACAGTGGAATTGGATGCCTCGCAAATCAAGCCACAAGTGACATGGGGTACTTCGCCTGAGATGGTGGTGTCTGTGGATGCTTGTGTGCCCGATCCAGCTAATGCACCTGATGCGGTCAAACGTGCTGATTGGGAGCGTGCCTTGGCATATATGGATTTGCAAGCGAATATGCCGATTACAAAAATTAAAGTCGATAAAGTATTTATTGGTTCGTGTACCAATGGACGTATCGAAGATATGCGTGCTGCGGCTGTGGTGGCTCAGGGTAAGCAGGTCGCGGCAAATGTAAAGTTGGCAATGGTGGTGCCAGGGTCTGGACTGGTTAAAGCGCAGGCCGAGCAAGAAGGTTTGGATAAAATATTTATCGCCGCAGGTTTCGAGTGGCGTGATCCGGGTTGCTCAATGTGTTTGGCGATGAACGATGACCGACTTTCGTCTGGTGAGCGTTGTGCGGCTACTTCAAATCGTAATTTTGAAGGTCGTCAGGGGCAGGGCGGACGTACGCACCTAGTCAGTCCAGAGATGGCTGCTGCCGCGGCAATTGCTGGGCATTTTGTTGATGTTAGTGGAGAATAATATGAGAGTTGTGATGAGTTTGCTAATAATGTTGTCAATGCTAACGGCTTGTAATACCTTTCGTGCGATGAAGGGCGACTCAACAAAGGAGCGTATGTCGCAAGGAATGAAAAAAGATGCCAAGGTAACGGGCGACACTATTAAGCGCGGTGCGCATGAAGTAGGACGTGCGCTTGGTAGCGCATTTAAACATGGCGGTGAAAAATTGGAAAAGGCTTCCAAATAAGGGATGAAGTGACAATGGATAAATTCACAAAATTTGATGGTTTGGTTGTGCCTATGGATAGGGCCAATGTGGATACCGATGCAATCATCCCAAAGCAGTTTTTGAAATCGATTAAACGCTCCGGATTTGGGCCGAATGCCTTCGATGAATGGCGTTATTTGGATCACGGTGAGCCGGGGATGGATAACGGCAAGCGAGTGCTTAATAAAGATTTTGTGCTGAATCAGCCGCGTTATCAGGGCGCGCAGATTCTGTTGGCGCGCGAGAATTTTGGTTGCGGTTCATCGCGTGAGCATGCCCCTTGGGCGTTAGAAGACTATGGATTTCGAGTCATCATCGCGCCTAGTTTTGCAGATATATTTTTCAATAATTGCTTTAAGAATGGTCTGTTGCCGATTAGGCTGGATGCGGAAAAAGTGGATGCGTTATTTAAAGCAGTGGAAGCAAATGCAGGTTATAAGTTGCAGGTCGATTTGGAACTACAAAGTATCGTAGCGCCGGATGGTATGGTGATTCAATTTGAGGTGGATGCGCATCGCAAACATTGTTTGTTGAACGGGCTTGATGATATCGGGCTGACCTTGCAGCATGCTGATGACATTAAAACGTTCGAGGTGCAGCATCGCGCGGCGCAGCCTTGGCTTTTTATGTGACACGGGAAACGTGAAGATGAAGCTGTGAAATGTGAAACGTAGTGCTGTATGTTTTTCACGTTTCACATTTCACGTTTCACAGCTTTTAAAAAGAGGAATCAGAATGAAAATCGCAGTTTTGCCGGGTGACGGTATTGGGCCTGAGATTGTTGCTCAGGCAGTAAAGGTTTTAGAGGCGTTGCGTAGCGACGGTTTGGATATTGAGATGGAATACGCTCATATTGGAGGTGCTGGTTACGATGCGGCGCAAGATCCGCTGCCGGAGGCAACTTTGCAATTGTGCCAGCAATCAGATGCGGTATTGCTCGGTGCTGTCGGCGGTTATCACTATGATGATTTGCCACGCGCTATGCGCCCTGAACAAGGCTTGCTGCGCATTCGCAAGGGTATGAATTTGTTTGCTAACTTGCGGCCAGCGATGGTGTATCCCGAGTTGGTGAATGCATCTACGTTGCGTGCAGACATCGTATCCGGTTTGGATATTATGATTTTGCGCGAATTAACTGGCGATATTTATTTCGGGCAGCCGCGCGGTATTCGCACACTAGAAAATGGTGAGCGGCAAGGTTTTGATACCATGCACTATAGTGAGTCGGAAGTGCGCCGCGTAGCGCATGTTGGCTTCCAGATTGCCATGAAGCGCAATAAGAAGCTGTGCTCGGTAGATAAGGCTAATGTGTTGGATACCAGTATGTTTTGGCGCGAGGTTGTGAGCGAAGTGGCTAAAGCGTATCCGCAAGTCGAGACTTCACATATGTACGTTGATAACGCTGCGATGCAGTTGGTGCGTGCGCCAAAACAGTTTGATGTGATCCTGACGGGGAATATTTTTGGAGATATTTTGTCGGATGAGGCCTCAATGTTGACGGGATCTATTGGCATGTTGCCTTCGGCATCTTTGGATTCAAATAACAAGGGCTTGTATGAGCCTTGTCACGGTTCAGCACCAGATATCGCAGGTAAAGACTTGGCGAATCCTCTGGCAACGATTCTGTCGGTGGCGATGATGATGCAATACACGTTTGAGCGCGCGGATGTTGCACAACGTATTCAAACGGCTGTGCGTAAGGTGTTGCAGCAGGGTTTGCGTACTGGTGACATCTATGAGGATGGAATGCAGAAGGTTGGCAGTTCTGCAATGGGTGATGCGGTGGTTAAGGCTTTGTAGGACATGTGAAAGGTTAAATGTGAAACAGAGCGAAAATCAAGTTCGCATTTCACGTTTCACTGTTTCACATTTTACGATTTACTGGAGTATTTAGAATGAAAGTAGGACTAATCGGTTGGCGCGGTATGGTGGGCTCGGTGCTCATGCAGCGCATGCGCGAAGAAAAAGATTTCGATTTAATTGATGCGGTGTTTTTCACCACTTCCAATGTGGGGGGCGAGGCTCCTGTCGAGGGTAAAGGCGTGCCATTGAAAGATGCGCGTGACCTGAGTGAATTACAGGCAATGGATAGCATTATTTCTTGTCAGGGCGGTGATTATACAAGCGAGGTTTTTTCTAAGCTACGTGCGACAGGCTGGCAGGGATATTGGATAGATGCAGCGTCTACTCTGCGCATGGAGGATGATGCAGTTATTATTCTTGATCCAGTAAATCTTGGCCTTATCAAAAACTCTCTAGCGAATGGCGGGAAAAACTTTATCGGTGGCAATTGCACCAATAGTATTTTGCTAATGGCCTTGGGCGGCTTGTTTAATGCAGGTCTGGTGGAATGGGTGTCGTCAATGACCTATCAGGCTGCATCTGGTTCGGGGGCGCAAAACATGCGCGAATTGCTGAATCAGATGGGGGTTGCTCACACTTGCGTGGCAGATTTGTTAGCCGATCCAAAATCAAGCATTTTAGAGATTGATCGTCGTTTGATAGAGAAATCACGCTCTGCTGATATGCCAACAGAGTATTTTGGAGTGCCATTGGCGGGAAGTTTGATTCCGTGGATAGACAAACAGCTTGATAATGGCCAGTCCAAAGAAGAGTGGAAGGGGCAAGCCGAGGTTAATAAAATACTGGGCACTGAATTCATTATTCCAGTGGATGGGCTGTGTGTGCGTATCGGCTCGATGCGTTGTCACAGTCTGGCGTTGACTATCAAGTTAAATCAAGATGTGCCGTTAAGTGAGATTGAGACACTTGTTAAAAGTGCTAATCCATGGGTTAAATGGGTTCCAAATCAACGTGATATTTCTATGCAAGAGTTAACTCCCGTGGCCGTGACAGGGAAATTGGACATTGCAGTAGGGCGCGTGAGAAAGATGGAATTGGGCCCTGAATATGTGAGTGCTTTTGTTTGCGGAGACCAATTGTTGTGGGGAGCAGCGGAACCGTTGCGGCGCATGTTACGTATTCTGTTGGATAAATAAGAGCAAGAGTCTAACAATTCGATTTACAAAAGGTCGGTTAACGTATGAATTTAAAGGGAAGGTGATGCTTGCGTCGCTAACTCTATGATGTTAATCTGAACAATAACTGAAAATTTAAAGGGTGGCAGCGTGCGGAAATTATTTCTGAAAGCGTTCGGGTTATTTGCCTGTTTTGCTTGGACTGGTATGGCTTTTGCGGTGGGCTTCGGTGGGATCAATATCACCTCTTCACTAGGTAAGCCACTGCATGCTGAAATTGAGTTGGTGTCAGTAGAGCAAGCTGATAAAGCCAGCTTGGTTGCGCGATTGGCTACGCCAAATGCTTTTAAAGGCGCTGGGATAGACTATCCCTACACCCTGCCAAAGATGACATTTGCTGTTGAGAATCGTGCAAATGGTGAGTCATACGTTAAGGTTTCAACTACTCAAGCGGTCAATGAACCATTTGTTAGCCTCCTGATTGAATTGTCCTGGGCTTCAGGGCGTTTGTTACGTGAATATACTTTCTTGTTAGACCCTCCAGGCTTTGTTGCCGAGCAACCTGCCGTTGTCGCAGTTGCTCCGATAGCACCTGTGGTGGCTGCTGTGAAGCCTGCACCTGTGGCGGTTCCGGTGCCTGTGGTGGTGCCTGAGCCTGTGGTTGAGTCAGCGCCTGAAGTGGTGACTGAGCCAACTCCAGCCGTGCAAGAAAAGATAGAAGAAGCGCCAGCGGAAGAAAAAATCAAGCCTAAAGAGCCAATTGAAACCTCCGAGTTGCCACCTGCTAAAGATGACGCTGTTGTACCAGTTGAACCCGTTACCGTCGTATATGGTGATACTTTGGGCAAAATCGCAGTTAAGGCTAAAGCTTCAAATGTGAGCTTGGAGCGTATGTTGGTTGCCTTATATCGGGCGAATGAAGGCGCATTTTCTGGGCACAATATGAATCGCTTGCGCACTGGTAAAGTACTGCGCATGCCAAAAGCAGATGAGTTGGCTAATATTCAACAGCTTGAAGCGGTGAAAGAAGTGCATGCTCAGGTTGTTGATTGGAATGCCTATCGTCAAAAGTTGGCTGCGGCTACAGCGCTGTCAGCTAATCAAGGTGCAGATCAAGAAGTGAGTGGCAAGATTAGTACTGCTGTTGTAGATAAAACAGCTGAAGCTAAAGAGCCAGCCAAAGAGGTGTTGAAACTTTCCAAGGGTGACGCCCCTGGCGATCAGACAACGACGGGTGGGAAAACTAAGGCTGATAGAGCCAACTCTAAAGAGGAAAATGCAGTTGCCAAGGCAAAATCACTTGAAGAAGCTGCGCAACGCACTGCCTTGCTTGAAAAGAATATCAAGGATATGCAGCGCTTGGTAGCGTTGAAAAATGAAGCCGCTGCTAAAGCTGCACAGGCTGCGTCATCGGTCACTCCTGCGGCAAGCACTATGGTGGTTGCAAAACCTATTGCTCCTAAAGTGATTGTTGCGCCACCTTCGTTGATGGATGAGGTGTTGGAGAATCCTGTGCTTTTGGGTGGTGGTGCTGCGGCATTACTTGGACTGCTCGGACTGATTATGATGCGTAAGCGCAAGACTGTCAGTGCTAAGCCGGCTTCAAAGGATAAAGGCAGTGCTACGGGACGTATTACTGCTCCAGTAGCCCCTTCTCCAGAAACGGGAGATTTTACCAGTCAGTCGACACTCGACACGATAGCGACGACAACTGATGATGTTGATCCTATAGCCGAAGCGGATATGTTCTTGAGTTTTGGTCGTGATGTGCAAGCAGAAGAAGTTTTGAAAGATGCATTGAGTAAAGACCCATCAAGTAATCCAATAAAGCTCAAGCTGCTTTCTATCTACGTGGATCGTAAAGACAGCAAGTCTTTGTATGTCTATGCGATGGAAATTAAAGAGTCCGGTGACGAAGCTGCATGGGCGCAGGCTGCTGCTATGGGGCTGGCTCTTGAGCCTCACAATGCGGTTTATGGTGGCAGTGCTGACGAAGCGATTGCTCCTACAGAAGAAGATGCCGCTTTACCCGCAGTTGATTTTGATCTGAGTATGGCAGGCGAAGAGGAAGATCAAGTTGCAGCTACCGTTGATCTTGATAATATTTTGGAAGATATAGGCGAGAAAACTGCCATCATATCTGAGTCTGAGATGCTGGCAGCGCAAGAGGCTGTAATGGACTTTGATGTTACGAGCACGCATTCAGAATCAGCAGCCGTAGAGGAAGGTGAGCCTGTTCTAGATGTGGCTGCTATGGATTTCGATATTGGTGAAATAGAAGAACCTAGGCTTGACATGGTTGTTGCGTCAGAAGAAAAAGCTGAAGTTATTCCAGTAGATTCTGCTGCGGATGAGTCCAAGTTTGACATGGACTCTATGGAGTTTGATGCGGCAGTGGTGCCAGAGGCAATCGCTGAACCAGTTCCAACAGATGCTGCTGATGAAGATTCTTCTTTGAATTTGGAAGATTTAGTGTTTGAAATGCCAGTAGAGTTAACGCCTTCAGCTGTTGAATCAGCACCAGTTGTAGAAGAGTCGGCGCCTGTTGCAGAGGAATTGGCACCGGTCGCAGAGGAGGTCGCGCCTGTTGCAGAGGAAGAAATTGCATTTAGTATCGACATCCCTACAGATGAAGAGAAGCCAGAGGAAGTTGCAAAGCCAGCAGCACAGAGTGTTGATTTAGGCGAAATTAGTTTGAGCTTAGATGATCTCCCTGACGCCGCTGCACCTGCTGCTGAGGTTAAAGATGAGCGTTGGCAGGAAGTTGCAACCAAATTGGATTTGGCTAAGGCTTATCAAGAAATGGGGGATCAAGCCGGTGCCAGCGAAATTCTGGAAGAAGTTGTGCGTGATGGTGATGAAAAACAGCGCGCAACGGCACAAGACTTATTGCAGCAAATAACATAAATGTCTCATATATAAAAATCGGCAGCCAGTGCATTGGCTGCCGATTTTTATTTGTGCTGCTGGTGTACGTTCTTGCATGAGCCCTAGGGAAAACTGTTGTCCAGCGATTCAATAAATGCTGTGCTGGCAAATCACCTTAGGTTGCGCATACGCATATTCGCGAACGCCAGAAAATCTGCGTTAATCTGCGAAATCTGTGGATTGAACTGTGATTTTTGTCTTTGTGCTCATCATGGAGTAACAATAGTTGTGAAGAGACTTGTAATGATGCCGCATCCCGCAACGCAGATACTGGTATGGATTTGTCTTGCTTTTGTGGTACAGACTTTGCCGCCAGTGCTACTTGCTGCATTCACCGTGATGCTCTTGTTGTTGGCGGTAAGAATGCACGCTAGGCAGTTGTTTACCTTGATGCGTCGCACGCGCTGGATATTTATTTCCTTGCTGCTAATTTATGCCTTTGCCACACCAGGCGAGCCACTCTGGGAATGGGCTTATGCACCGACGCGCGAAGGCTTGTTCGATGGCTTGGTGCAGCTTGGGCGGCTGGTGAGTGTATTGGCGAGTTTGGCAATACTGTTAAGTTTGCTATCGACTCAGCAATTAATTGGCGGGCTGTATGTGTTGGTGTATCCCTCACGTTATTTGGGACTGTCACGCGAACGTATTGCAGTGAGATTAGCCTTGACCTTGCAATATGCTGAAAATGCTATGCGAGACACGGCTAGCGATTGGCGTAATGCGATTAATTCCGCGCTTAATCCCGCTGCAGAGACTTCTCGCAGTGTTGAGCTATTAGTGCAGCGTATTAGGCGAATAGATGTGTTTGTGTTGTTGTTGTGCAGTGCTTTTTTAATTGGAACATGGCTATGAGAATTGCGCTAGGTGTGGAGTACGACGGCAATGGCTTTAATGGCTGGCAAAGCCAGCCGGACGGTAATACAGTGCAAGACAGAATTCAGAAAGCTTTAACTCAGATTGCCTGTGAGCCCGTGTCAATTATCGCCGCAGGGCGAACCGATGCGGGAGTCCATGCCCTTGAGCAAGTTATTCATTTTAATACAGAAACAGTACGTCCTTTGAGTGCATGGGTGCGCGGCGTGAATGCGCTGTTGCCGCATAGTATTGCCATACTATGGGCGCATATCGTGCCAGAAGAGTTTCATGCGCGCTTTTCTGCGCATGCACGTAGTTATCGTTATGAATTAATTAATAGGCCGGTGCGCAGCGCTGTGCATCATGGCAAAGTGGGGTGGTTTCATGCACCCTTAGATGTGCAGGCGATGCAAGAAGCCGCAGAATTCCTGCTCGGTGAGCACGATTTTACTTCCTTTCGCGCTGCTGAATGTCAGGCCAAAACGCCGGTAAAAAACCTCGCTCAACTCGATATTCAGCAACAAGGAGAGTTGATTGTATTTAATCTTTCTGCGCAGGCGTTTTTGCATCACATGGTACGCAACATAGTGGGCTGCTTGGTCTATGTCGGAAAAGGCAAGTATCCATCAGAGTGGGTAAAGCAGGTGCTAGAGGGGCGGTCGCGAAGCTTGGCGGCCCCCACTTTTGCACCCGACGGTTTGTATTTGCGGCATATTACTTATGAAGCAAAATGGGGCTTGCCGCAGATAGGTCTTGGAAATAGTACCTAGATGCTTGGCTTTGCTTACGGGGATTTCGTAAAACAAGGCGTTTAAAATTTAATAGTTTGTCCGCTGCCCAGCTCTACTAACTCAGCAAGCTTGCTAAACAACTCGCTGTCATCGCGCTTGCTTAGCCATTGTTCACCTTGAAGGGCGTAATGAAATCCTCCTGATTTAGCTGCAATCCACATTTCTTTATTGGGTGAGTGACGATTGATAATGATCTGGGAGCCATCTTCAAATTCGATTTCTAAAACAGGGCCATTCGGGCTGCATTCAATGTCGCTGTTGTCAAAAGCCTTCTCAATGCGGTCAAAAATCACGGTGGCTTTTTGGGTGAATTCACTTTCAGTCATTGGCGTGCAAGCCTTTCCATTTATAATACGTTTAATATTTATGCGGGGTTGCCGTGAAACACAATTCAAAATTTTTTTGGCTAGCTATTATGTTGCTAGCCGCGCTAATCTTACAAGCTTGTGGACGTAAAGACTCGTTGTTTATGCCTAAACAAGTTAGCAACCACAATCAATCTGAGCAAAAGAAATAGCATGAATCCATATTTTCACTACCAGCAAGATCAGCTTTATGTAGAGAACGTCGCTTTGGCAGATATTGCCGAAAAATTTGCCACGCCTTGCTATGTATATTCCCGAGCCGCTATAACTGAGGTATACCATCAATTTGACGATGCACTTAAAGCGCGTGAGCATTTGATTTGCTTTGCGGTGAAGTCAAATTCTAACTTGGCGATATTAAATCTGCTTGCACGAATGGGCTCAGGTTTTGATATTGTTTCTGGTGGTGAGTTGCAGCGCGTATTAGCAGCAGGGGGCATGGCAAATAAGGTTGTGTTCTCCGGTGTGGGCAAAACAGAAGCAGAAATGCAACTTGCGCTTGAGGCGGAGATATTGTGTTTTAACGTGGAGTCTGCGTCGGAGTTGGAACGGCTCAACAAAGTGGCTGGAAAACTAAGCAAGATCGCGCCAGTTAGTTTGCGAGTAAATCCGAATGTGGATGCTAAGACTCACCCCTATATTTCAACTGGTCTTAAGAAAAATAAATTCGGTGTGGCTTACAGTGAGGTCTTGGGCTTGTATCGTAAAGCGGCAAGCATGGATAATTTACGAGTGACAGGTATGGATTGCCATATAGGTTCACAACTCACCGAGACGAGTCCGTTTATTGCAGCCATAGAAAAGGTTTTGTTGTTGGTGGATCAGTTGGCAAACGAGGGTATTAAGCTAGAGCATTTAGATCTAGGAGGAGGCTTGGGGATTCGCTACGATGATGAGACTCCACCTTCTATTAACGAATATGCGCAAGCACTGCTAAATGCATTACAGGGTAGAGCTGAGAAGTTGATAGTAGAGCCAGGGCGTGTAGTACTGGGAAATGCAGGCGTGTTACTGACCACAGTGGAGTGCCTCAAGTTGGGTGAAGAAAAGCATTTTGCAATAGTCGATGCGGCTATGAATGATTTAATGCGGCCCGCACTTTATGATGCATATCATGCTATTCAGGCAGTGCATCTTAGTGATGGCCCGAAAAGATTATATGAGGTGGTAGGGCCGATTTGTGAGACGGGAGATTTTTTAGGTCATGATCGCGAGTTGGCCTTGGATGAAGGTTCGCTGCTGGCATTGATGTCCGCTGGTGCATATGGAATGAGCATGAGTTCAAACTATAACTCACGCCCGCGTGCTGCTGAAGTAATGGCGGATGGAGAGCAAGTGCATCTCATCCGAGAGCGTGAAACGATGCAGCATTTGTTGGCAGGGGAAAAAATCATTGAGTGAGGAGCATGGAGCTAGCATATTAATGCTGAGTAACTACGCAGAATATGGCGCTTAATTTACTGAGTGGCTTAGCTTACTATTCTGAGTTAACAAGGTTTTTGTAACTATCTCGGCAAACGGTATACTATCAACCTTTATACAGAAGGATGCGGTCTGTCTTACTTCTGTTACTTTTATCAAGAGTGATTGCATGCATAGTAAAAACTGGAATTTATTGCTGTTGTCCTGTGTGTTTATGCTGGGATGCAGCAAGAAAGTCGATGAAAGCAAAGCTACGCGACCCGCTACGCCTGTCACTGTAGCGCAAAGTGAGACGCACGCAGTTGAACTGTTGGAGGAGTCTGTTGGGACCTTAGAAAGCTTTGACGATCCAATAGTATCTGCTGAAATTCCTGCTAAGGTATTGGAGATTCATGCGGTCGCTGGTGGCGCAATTAAAAAAGGTCAATTGTTGGCAGTTTTGGATGCGCAAGATGTGAATTTATCACGCAAGGCAGCTCAAGCTGAATTACATCGTGTCGGAATATTAATTAATAATCAAACTAAAAGCCTGATGCGCTTGGAGCAATTGCGTGCACAGAATTTCATTTCTCAAGCGGCCTTAGATGATGCCGTGGCTCAATCAAAAACACTGCGAAATCAAGTGAGAGCAGCGCAGGCGCAGTTGGCCCTAGCTGATCGCATGGTAAGCAAGACACAAGTTTATTCTCCTGTTTCAGGGCGAGTCGAGAGCCAAATTGCGGTACCTGGGCAGTATGTAAAAGTAGGCGACCCCATGTTTAAAGTGGTTGCTTTGAATAAGTTGCGAGTACGTTTACCCTTCCCTGAAAAATTTTCTGCGCAATTGCAGCGAGGCATGACAGTAAAGGTTTCTGGCCCAGCGGATCATCTGGTGCTGACAGGTGATATTGTGGAAATACGTCCGATGGCGGAAACAAATAATCGTAGCTTTGATGTATTTGTCACGCTAGATAATCCGGGCGACTGGAAGCCTGGCTCAAGTGTGATTGCTAAAGTTGTGCTTGGCGAGCATTTGAATGCGGTGGTTGTACCGGAAAAGAGTGTGGTGTTCCGGCCTGCGGGTAAAGTTGTTTATGTTGTAAAAGGTGACATGGTTGAACAGCGGATTGTGCAGGTTGGTGTCGAACAAAATGGAATGCTTGAAATTCTCAATGGCTTGCAAGCAAATGAGACAGTGGTAGTGGATGGTGCAGGGTTTCTCACTGATAAAACGAAAGTGGCAGTGAGGAATATTGGTAAGCCAGTTGTCGTCAATGCAACTTCAGCAGTTATGGCTACTCAATAAAGTGTGCCTCATTTTTCCAGCGTTAAGAATCGAGAGTTTTTCATAATATGAATCTGCCTGAGTTATCAATCAAGCGTCACGTGTTTGCTTTCATGTTGAGTGGGGCATTGATGTTGATAGGTATTATTGCCTATCAACGGGTTGGCATAGACCAGTTTCCCAAAATTGAATTTCCTATTCTTTCCGTGACGACTACGTTACGCGGCGCCAATCCAGAAAGTGTGGATATGAGCGTCACCAATATTATCGAGACGGCAGTTAATAGTGTGCCGGGCATCGAGCACGTTCAGTCTAGTTCTTCACCCGGTGTATCAGTAGTCGCGATTACCTTTAGTCTGGAAAAGAATGTAGACGTGGCCTTCAATGAAGTTCAGGCCAAGATTAATCAAGCCGTTAGGCGACTACCTAGAGAGGCCGATGCGCCTATCGTCGCCAAAATGGATACGGGTTCCCGCCCAATTATGTGGTTAGCCTTGCAGGGTGACCGTACGCAACAACAGCTTAATCAATATGCCGCCAATGTTATCAAGAAAAGGTTAGAAACCATTGATGGCGTGGGAGAGATTCGCCTTGGCGGGCGCCGTAATCGGACTATTCGGGTTCACCTTGATCCAGCCCGCATGGCGGCACTCGGACTGACTGCTCAGGATATTTCCGGCGCATTTTCTCGCGAACATGTGCAGATGCCAGGTGGTTTTTTGGTTGGCAAAGCTAGTGAATATTTGCTGAAACTCGATCTGGAGTTTCATCAAATAGAGGATTTACGCCACATGACCGTAGCTAATCGGGATGGGGTTGTTATTCAACTGCGAGATGTCGCTAAAGTCGAGGATGGGCTGGCAGACTATCGCCAATTAGCACGTTTTAATTCTAAGCCATCAGTGGGTATAGGTATCGCCAAGGTATCAAATAGCAATACGGTTGCGATTACTGAAGAGGTTAAACGTAGGCTGGAAAAAGACATTATCCCCTCGCTGCCGCCCGGCATGACGCTGCGGGTTGCGACCAATGATGGCATCTTTATTCAGGAGATGATTAATTCTCTCAAAGAGCATTTATTGGAAGGTACATTGCTTGCCGCCGCTGTGGTATGGATTTTCCTGCGCAGCATTCGTTCAACACTCATTATTTCTATGGCAATTCCCGTGTCCTTGCTAGGGGCGATTGCCGTTATTTATTTCCTTGGCTACACCTTTAATGCCATGACGATGTTGGCTCTGTTGCTGCTCATCGGGGTGGTGGTGGATGATGCTATTGTGGTGCTAGAGAATATTTTTCGACATCGCGAAGAAATTGATGCGGATCCGATTAATGCCGCAGTTAACGGTAGTAATGAAGTGGTGTTCGCAGTGATTGCGGCCTCGCTCTCGCTGGTATCCATTTTTGCGCCGGTTATATTTATGAGTGGCATTATCGGCATGTTCTTTCAGTCATTTGCAGTGGTGGTGACTTTTGGTGTGCTGGTTTCTTTGTTTGTTTCGCTGACATTGACTCCCATGTTGTGTTCGCGCTTTCTTAAGGTTGAGAAGCAGCATGGCAAGCTGTATTACCTCTTGGATAGGCTGTTTCAAAAGCTAGATAGCTTTTACCGCCACATATTAGCTTGGTCGTTAAAACATCGCTGGAAAGTAGTGCTGTTAACAGTGCTTGTCGTTTTATCCAGCGGCTTCTTCTTCAAAAACGTGGGTAAAGCATTTATGCCCAAAGAAGACCAGGGACGCTTTATGGTGTTCACCAAAGTACCTTTGGGCTCGTCTATCGACTATACAAATTCAAAGCTAGCTGAAGTGGAGAAGATTCTGGCTAAACATCCTGAAATTGAAACTAATTTCAGTGCCATAGGACTTGGCTCTGCTGGGCAGGTTAACCAAGGATTTTCTTATGTGCGTATGAAAGCGCGCAATGAACGCACTTTATCTCAACAAGACTTACTGGTGCTGTTGCGTAAAGAGCTATCTGTGTTGCCCGGTGTGCGGGCGTTTCCTGCGGCTATATCGACTGTCGGTGGGCAGCGCGGGGAACCCTTACAGTTTGTGCTAACGGGGGAGAATATAAACGAAGTGGCTAAGCTGGCCAATGAGTTGCAGAGAAAACTCACCAAAGATGTTCCGGATATGGGGCGCGTTGATCTTAATTTGCAACTTGATTTGCCGCAATTAGCCGTGAAGATTGATCGTGCAAGAGCTGCTGAGCTAGGTGTGTCAGCGCAGGACGTGGCCCTTGCAATTAATGCGTTTACTGGGGGAGTAGATGTCGCTCAGTACAATGACGAACCAGGTGATGGGGAGCGCTACTACATTCGCATGAAAGCTGGAGATGGTGATTTCCTGAAGCCGGATGATATGCGGCTAATCTATTTACGTGCACGCGATGGCAGTATGGTGCGTATGGATAGTGTCGCTTCTTTTGAGCAGAAGCTAGGTGCCGCAGTGGTCGGGCGTTATGACCTGCAATATTCAGCGACTTTTTATGCATCTCCGCTGATGCCTTTGGGTGAAGCGGCGGCAAAACTTAAAACGATAACGGATGAAATGATGCCTAGTGGTTATCGCGTTAAGTTGATTGGACAAGCGGAAGAATTTGGCAAGACAGTCGGCTATATGATCTTTGCTTTCACGCTTGCAGTAGTGCTGCTTTACATGGTGTTGGCGAGCCAGTTTAATTCCTTTATTCAGCCTTTTATTATCATGATGGCGCAGCCGCTAGCAATTGTCGGTGGCGTGGCAGCTTTATGGTTGTTTGGACATACCTTGAATATTTACTCAATGGTGGGCTTGGTATTGTTGATAGGACTGGTCGCCAAAAATTCAATTTTGCTCATTGACCTCACCAATCAGCGTCGGACAAGTGGGATGCAAGTTGATGAGGCATTGCTTAATGCCTGTCCGATACGCTTGCGTCCGGTATTAATGACTTCAGCAACGATTATTTTGGCACTTCTACCGGCAGCGCTAGGTTTGGGGGCGGGTGCGGAAACTAACGGCCCATTAGCTGTTGCAGTAATTGGTGGCATGGTTTCATCCACCTTGTTGACATTAGTCGTTGTGCCGTCAGTGTATTCTCTAGTTGAGGGGGCGTTGCTACGCCGGAAAGTACGCCAAGAAACAGCGTCTGATCTAAATTGACTATGGAGAGCTGCAAACTTTCAAATTAGGGGTTTTTTTGCCCTTTATTTAAAAGTTTGTTTTTCGTCAGTAGTTCTATAGTGGAGGCTGCTTATATCGCTTTAGCGTTAGCTCTCTTCAATTTATTCGGAGAACACTATGTCAACAATTAGCAGCGTTTCAAATATGCGTGAGGCTACTATGCCTAACGTTAAGTCAGCCAAGTCTCATGCTCGGCATCCGTCGCATGCGGCTGCACACAAGCCTGTATCCACTCAACAGAAGTTGAGCAATATGTTTCAGCAGATTGATACGGCTGGAAAGGGTAGTATTACCAAGCTTGAGTTCCACCAAGCGTTTAATAAATTAAATCCGCCTGAAGCCGTTAAAGCAATGGGCGCTGATGCAGCTTTTGCTAAGATTGATTCCAAGGGAGCAGGAAGCGTTTCAAAACAGGATTTTATTCATGGAATGCAATCCATTTTGGCTCAAGCAAAAACGAGTAGTACTGCTGCGGTTCATGCGAAAGCTGCGCCAGCTGCTACACCTGTTGCCACTGCCGCAACGCCGAGTGCACATAGCGCGGCACCGATGCCCGCGCAAGCCGCACATGGGCCGATTGGCAACAACATTAACATCACAGCCTGAGCGGTTTGAGATTCAAATGTTTTGTGGCTAAAGCGCTTCCTCAGGCTAGAATTTTTGTATTATTGAGCGAGTGAGTTGTTCAAACTCTTGCAGTTGTATCGGTTTGCTGAATAAATACCCTTGAAATTCCTGGCAACCGTGCCGGCCTAAAAATTCAAGCTGGGCCTCTGTTTCAACTCCTTCTGCAATGACGTTCAGGCCGAGCGCTTTACTCATCGCAATAATAGCCTGCACAATTGCCGCATCGTTAGTATCGGTAGTCAGGTCACGCACAAATGATTGGTCAATCTTGATCTGGTTGAGCGGCAAGCGCTTTAGGTATTGGAGTGATGAATATCCCGTCCCGAAGTCGTCCATAGAAAAACTCACTCCGTAGGATTTCAGTTCATGCATCCTAGCGATGGTGTCCTCCATATTGACCAGCACTGTACTTTCCGTTAATTCTAGTTTCAGATGTTCAGGTTTAGCCCCAGTTTTTTGTAGAGTACTTTGTACACGTGTAACGAAATCGGCCTGTCTGAACTGTTTTGCGCTGACATTGACAGCGAGAGGCAGGTCGCACATCAATGCATCGCTTTGCCATTGACTTAGTTGTTCGCATGCCGTTTCTATTACCCATAAGCCGATGGGGACGATAAGTCCGGTTTCTTCTGCCAGTGGAATGAATTTTATGGGGGAAATGAGGCCGAGATCAGGGTGTTCCCAGCGTAGCAATACTTCAGCGCCAACTGGGTGGCCTTGCTGGTTCACTTGAATCTGGTAATACATGCGGAATTGGTTTTTCTGTAGCGCAGTGCGTAGTGCGTCTTCAAGATCGGCACGCGCCTCAATCGCTGCTTGCATGGCTGGATCGTAAAATCGGATAGCATTACGCCCAGCAGTTTTAGCCTGATACATCGCGGCATCAGCATATTTCAGCAAATTGCCTAGGCTTTCCTGATGGCCTCTAAATAATGTGATGCCGATACTAGGGGAAGTGAAGAGGGTATATTCATTTAAGAAAAATGGCAGATTTAGGGCATTATGTATTTTTTCGGCAATCACCTCTGCCTGCGTAGCGGCTTCGGTGGGGCTAATACTTAATGACTCCATAACCACGATAAATTCATCCCCCCCTAAACGTGCCACTATATCCCCCTCAGAGATGCAGGAATTAAGACGTTTCGTTACTTCAATGAGTAGCAAGTCGCCTATATCGTGGCCCTTGGTATCATTAAGCGTTTTGAAGTGGTCGAGATCAAGAAATAGGATTGCACCATGCTTTCCAGTGCGCATGCTCAGAGAGAAGGCTTGGGGGAGGTGTAGCATTAGCTGCTGACGATTAGGTAATTGGGTAAGCGAGTCGTAAAAGGCTAATTTGTGAATTTTTGCTTCTGCTTCTTTGTGCTGACTGATATCGGAGAACATTCCAACGTGGTTGACTAGTTGGCCTGTTTTGTCGTGTATAGAATTAATGCTAAGCCACTCAGGATATATTTCCCCATTTTTTCGGCGGTTCCAGATTTCTCCCTCCCAATGCCCGTTGTTCTGGAGATTGTTCCACATGTCTTCAAAGAAATGGTGGTCATGCTGTCCAGAGGCTAGTAAGTGAGCTCCTTTGCCCCAAACTTCTTCTTGTGAGTAGCCTGTGATACGCGTGAAAGCAGTGTTGACTTTGATGATTTTGCTAGCGGAGTCCGTTATGATGACACCCAAATAGCTACTCTCGTAAATTTCTGCGAATAAGTCTCGTTCCGAAATCAGCTGATTGGTGTGCATATCATTGTTGCGGCACAGACCAATGGCCTTGGATAAATGGGCCAGAACGGGGTGAAACATGTGCGTTAAAGGTTGCTCAGAGTCAGGTGCTTTTTCTGCCAACAAAATAATTACGCCGCAATTTTCTATGGGCAGCCTTAAAAAGCTTTGATAGTGCGTCCGGCGGCTAGCCAAGTTGGATAGCAGTTCTGCTTTATCAGTTTCTCTAGTAGATGTCCCACATATCAGTGAGCACGGTAAGAGCATGCGTTTGCCAATATATTCGATCAAATCGTAGTCACCTACTACGGCATCAATTTGAACGTCTACGTCCGAGTTACTGCAAGGCGGAATATCTAAACAAATGAAACCAGCCGGAAAAGAGGTGTGGTACAGCAAGCGCTGCAGGGTATGCGTCAATAATGGCTGGAGGCTAACCTCACTACCAATGGTGACGGCGAGGTCATAAAGTACTTGTAGGATTTTTTCGCGTTCCATTGTGTGTTCCTAAATTCCATCCCATGTGGATGCCACTAGTGTGGCATTTTGAAAGAGTGGGTAGCCGTGAATAGTCGAACTGCCTAACTCTCCTAGTGATACTGCTCCAGATACCTGTGCTGCCTTGCTACGGGTGGAGAATTCACGCAATTTATCCGTGGCTTTTTCAATTCCGAGGTGCAAGCGCCGTCCAGCGCAATAGAATAGAAGTAATTCTGTTCCTTCAGGCGCGCCATGCCCTCTATTAATACATCTAAGGTTTGAGTTGTGTTAACGGTGGGCGCTTCGAGCAAGGTTAACATTGAATTGGCTGGCACTTCACCAACGCAGAATAGTGAGCCATCTTCATGTAGTGCAACCGGAATACGTACTACCACATGATGATTGGCTCGAACAATGCCGAATGGGAAATGAACTGCGCGCTGATAAAAGTTTTCCGCCGTGATTTTTACATGGTATTGAGCTTGCACCAAGGCTTGATAAACTTCAAAGGCGGGGCACCAGTCTATTTGTGAAATGCGGTTACCCGATGTGGATGTCGCATAAACTGAATTGTCTGGCGCGCGGTAGCCGTGTTCTAGAATGGCCCCAAAATGTGGCTTTATGAGAATGAGTAACACGCCGCTGTCAACGATATGTTTCCCGTCGAACAAACAGGGCATGGGCTGAAAAGTTTCGCTGCCGGCATTGGCACCTGCGTAATAAATTCGATTCGCTAACTGCAGATAGAGCTGGTCGAGTATGGTGGCGATTTTTGGCACCATCGCGTCGAATAGCATGAAAAGCGTTACATCTGGTGTTTGATCTATCTGCGCACGAAGACCTTTGGCTATTTGCCCCGTTAACAGCTCCAACTCATGGGGGGATGTAGGTATGTCGGCATGTAGAGCAAAATAGGGCATTGTAGGAAAACATAACAGCCAGACACCCTCAGTGAGAAATACTCCGTCTTTTAGTAAAGCAGGAAAAATTCCGCCTACTAGTGGGATGTTGTGCTGAGTGCAGACGGCTTGTAATGTGGCGACCGATTCTTTTTGCGACTCAGGGAGAAGGGCGAATAGCCCCATATTAGGAAATTGAGATTTCCAGTTGGATAAAGTTTCATCCAGCGTCATTTCATCCAGATTTGGAAGATAGAGCATCTGTTTAGATTTTATAATCTTTATCCCCTTAGACGAAGTATGACAAAGTTTGGATTGTGTATCTGCTTTAGCCACAGGGTCTTAGTTAACCAGAAAAATTGTGGCAAGTCCAAGGAAAATGAAGAAGCCGCCACTGTCTGTAATCGCTGTTAATAAAACGCTAGAACCGATGGCAGGGTCGCGTCCGAATTTTTGCATGGCGAGTGGGATGAGCATGCCAGCCAGTGCGCCAAGTAGGAGGTTGAGCAACATCGCCAACATCATGACAAGTCCGAGCGGTATGCTTTTGTAAAGCAAATAGGCAAAGCCACCCGCAATACCGCCCCATACTAGACCATTCAAAAAGCTAATAGCCAATTCTTTGCTTAATAGCCGTCGTGCATTGTCTGTATTGATCTGCCCGAGAGCCAGAGAGCGGATGATGATGGTGATGGTTTGATTGCCTGAGTTTCCTGCAATACCTGCCACGATAGGCATTAGTGCTGCAAGCGCAACAAATTTTGCGATGGTGTCTTCAAATTCTCCGATCACGCGAGAAGCAAAAAAAGCGGTGCATAAATTGAGCGCCAACCATAACCAACGGTTTTTGGCAGATTTCCACACGGACGCAAAAATATCTTCCTCTTCACGTAAGCCTGCCAAATTCAGCACGTCACTTTCAGATTCGGCGCGAATGAAGTCTAGCACTGTATTTACAGATACCCTGCCTAGCAATTTGTTGTCTTCATCAACAACCGGGGCAGTGATAAGGTCGTAGCGTTCGAAAGCCAGTGCAGCCTGTTGCGCTTTATCATCGGGGAGTAGCGTGATGGAGTCACACACCATTAAGTCGGAGACGTTTGCATCAGGCTCATTGATTAATAATTTGTTGAGTGGCAATACGCCTTTAAATTGATCGTCACGATCCACAACAAATAGTTGGTCGGTATGGTCTGGTAAGCTGTCAAAGCGTCGCAGGTAACGTGATACGACTTCTAGTGTTACATCTTCGCGTATGGTGACCATGTCGAAGTCCATTAGCGCTCCAACAGCACCTTCTGGATATGACATGGCGGAGCGTAATTGCTCGCGCTCTTCGATGGAAAGAGATTTGAATACATCGCGCATGACAGATTGCGGAAGATCGGGGGCGAGGTCGGCAATCTCGTTAGTGTCCAGCTGTCCTGCCGCATCACGTAATTCCTCGCGACTCATGCTGGCAATTAGCGACTCGCGCACCGCGTCAGATACTTCAATCAGAATATCTCCGTCGCGATCCGCTTTAACTAGCTCCCATACCAGCAAACGCTTTTCGATGGGAAGAGCTTCTAAAATGAATGCGACATCAGAAGAATGCAAGCTGGCGAGCGTGTCTTGCAATTCGCTTTCGTGACGTTTCTTTAACAGTATGTCGACTAATTCGTGGCGTTCTGCACGAGGTATTTCTTGCTGATTTGCAACAGTTGTGACAAGGGCGTGTTTTTCCAACAGACGTAGTATCTGTTGAAGATGCTCTTGAACATTTTCTGTGTAGTGCGGTTCCATGCCGATTTTAGTCATCTCGTCAATTTTTTGTAGGTATGTGTATTGTAAAGAATTCGTAGCATAGGAGGTGAGAATGTAGCAGGTTTTGTAGATCTCGGATTTATTGAAAAACTAGAATTAGGCTGAAAAACTCCCTCTAATCGAACATTTAATATTTATTAATTAGGATAAATTGTAACCATTGCTAGCTTTCGTAAAAGAAGTGATTTGCTTTGATCTGTTGCATCACAGATTGGAAGCTTGGCAGATGTAAAGAAAGGGGCATTTGTTGAATGCTCTGATAACTGGACCAATGGCAGATGACCTGCCTTGTAACCAAAAATTGGAAGCAATGGCAGTAGTGTCGAATTAATCAAAGCAAAGTTAAAGGAGAAATATAATGCCTTCATTTATTAATACCAATATTGCGTCCTTGAATGCGCAGCGCAATTTGAATTCATCGCAGGGTGCTTTGAACACTTCCTTGCAGCGACTGTCTTCAGGTTTGCGTGTAAATAGTGCGAAAGACGATGCCGCCGGTATGGCGATTGCCACTCGCATGGAAAGCCAAATTCGCGGTCTGAATCAGGCGGTGCGTAACGCGAGCGATGGTATCTCTCTGGCTCAAACGGCTGAAGGTGCTTTGGGTGCCATTCAAAACAACTTAGCACGTATGCGTGAGTTGGCAGTGCAAGCAGCTAATGCGACATCTAATTCAGATGTTGGGGCCATAGATGCTGAGTATACGCAGCTCAATGCTGAGAATCTGCGTGTCATTCAGGCCACGTCGTTTAACAACATTCCATTGCTATCTGAGGCAGTTAATCAAACCTTTCAAGTGGGTGCTAATAGCGTTGCGGGTGTTGATGACATTACAATTACAACGCCTGTGGCATTGGCTCCGACTTCAACAACGCTGGGGGCGTCTTCTGCGTCAGCTCAGCAGGAAATTTCCAAATTAGACACTGATATTGCAACAGTGGCTTCTCTGCGGGCGACTTTCGGTTCGGTACAATCGCGCTTTGAGTCAGTTATTAATAATTTGCAAATTGCTTCTGAGAATCAATCTGCATCGAGGAGTCGTATTATGGATGCTGATTATGCCGCTGAAACAGCAGCGCTCACTCGTGCTCAGATTTTGCAACAAGCAGGTACGGCGATGTTGGCTCAGGCGAACCAATCACCCAATTCAGTCTTAACGCTGTTACGATAGTACTTGACGTAAGTTATTAAGCGAGTTGGGACGCAAGTGTTAAGCAGAGGGTGTTTGCAAAAAGCTGGACATTTGATATGGATGCGGAGGCATGAGCATACATGTGGAGTGTAGATGATTTTGCCATTTCCTTAGATGCGATGAAAACGAGCGGCAAAGCTCGGTTGGGTGATGCGCTGAGTCGGTGTATATTGCCGCCTTGCGAACAAGAAAAATTCATACAGCCAGTTTGAAAAAATGAGACAAGATTTTAGATATAACATACTTGCCGTATTGGGTTTGATTTTTTGTTTGGCAGGGATGTCGATGCCAGTGCAGGCGGCTAAGTCTAGATCGGCAGCTGGTCATAGCTTAGCTTATGAGTGGGAGCCAAGCTACGAGCTAAAAACCTATAAGCAGAATTATCTGCTTATGTATGCCCATTCCTCAAAGCCCAACAACCTACCTAGTAGCCCGAACCTCAATAATCAGGTGTTAGTGCCTTACGCCTTAGACAATCGAGATGTCAAATTTCAAATAAGTCTGAAGCTTGCCTTGGCTGATAACAAAGAGTTTGGTTCTTTGTGGTTCGCCTATACGCAACTATCGTTTTGGCAATTTTATGATCGAACTAATTCGCAACCGTTCAGAGAAACTGACTATTCACCGGAATTCATTTACTCAGTCCAGCCTTTTGAATCAAGCATTCTGAATGTAGGAGTGATACATCAATCGAATGGCGAAAACAATCCTAGGTCACGTAGCTGGAACAGGTATTACATCCAACCTGGATTGGATGTAATCGACTCTGATGGGATAAGATTGTTACTGCAAATACGGTGGTGGAAACGTTTCTTAGAGGCTCCTGCTGGTGATAATAATCCTGATATCACAGATTTCCTTGGCTATAGGGAAGTTGAGTTGCGTTATGAATATAAAAATAGCTGGCGAATTTCAGTGACAGGAAGAAGCAAGTCGGGTCAGTTGGACATTGCAGCGCCGTGGACATCATTGCTTATGTTGGATGACGAATACGAACAAAGTGCTAACGTTCACTTTCAGTATTTTAGAGGCTATGGTGAAAGTTTACTTGATTACAATCAATTTCATGAGGCATGGGGAGTAGGGCTTTCTCTACCATTTTAGAGAAATGTCACGCTCTGTGCTCTGAATATCTAAGACTTTATAGGGCATCTCTATAAAACCAAGCTACGTCGCGATACTGCGTTGCACAGAAAATTTTAACCCGTACACATCATACGTATGCGGCGTGCTAAAATTTTCTGCGCGCCTTGTCTCATTTAGTATTTTTTGAATTTATAGAGACATCTTACAAGCGTATTCTCCCCCCCATCGGAAAGATAGTCAAAAAATGCAAGAGAGGCGGCAGAGTTGCTCCATAAATAGCAAGTCAGCGCTACAATGCTCGCACTTAATTCAAACTTCACCCCATGAAAGATATTGTTCGCGCGCTGCTGCTCGCATTTCGTACCCTTATTCACCCTAAAATGCTTGCCTTGATGCTATGGCCTATGCTGGTGGCGGTCATGGTATGGATCGGTGCCGCAATATTTTTCTGGGGCAGTTGGATTAATAGTTTGACTAGCTTGGTGCAGGCGACACCGCTAGAGCAATGGATGATGCAAGGCTTCTTCGCTGTGGTTTCTCATTACTTTATAGTCATCATCCTTACAATGTTGCTGCTGCCAGCAATCTACGTAACGGCACTGCTTATTACGGCAATTTTTGCAATGCCGATGATGGTCAGCCATGTAGCAAAGACCGCCTACCCAGAGTTGCAACTCAAGCAAGGTGGCAGCAACGTCGGTAGTGTTGTTAATGCAGTGATTGCTATTTTTGTGTATGGCGCAGGCTGGGTGTTGACGATGCCATTGTGGTTGTTTTCGCCACTTGCCTTATTGTTGCCCATCATTCTGATGGCCTATTTGAATCAACGCCTGTTTCGCTATGATGCGCTAGCCGAACATGCCAGCAAAGAAGAATATGAGCAGCTAATGGCAAGTATGACAATAAAACTTTACCTGCTTGGCGCGGTACTGAGTTTGTTGCAATTTATCCCCTTACTTAATTTGTTTTCTCCTATCTATGTTGCTTTAGCATTTGTCCACCTATGCTTGACCGAATTGCAACAATTACGTCAACAGGCTTAGAGAATTAGTTTTCAGGTATTCATCCATGACCCGTATCGCTAGTTTGGGCAATCTTCAGCCTCGTCCTGTCTGGGCGCATTTTGCTACGCTGTGCGCCATACCTCGTTCCTCTCGACATGAAGGCTGAGCTGCGCAGTCATCTAATCGACTGGGCGCAGGCGCGTGGCATTGTCGCGATTGTTGATGAGGTAGGGAATTTGATTTTGAAGCAGCCCGCGAGTCTCGGTTGCGAGGCAATGCCGGGTGTAATTCTGCAAGCCCACCTCGATATGGTCTGTCAGGCGAATGCTGGAACAGCACATGATTTTGAACGTGACCCTATCAATGCACAGCTACTTGATGGCTGGGTGGTGGCAAAGCATACGACATTGGGTGCGGATAATGGTGTTGGCGTCGCGCTTGCGCTGGCTGTGCTAGAAGAGCCAGGCTTGGCTCACCCTGCGCTGGAAGTACTGCTCACGATTAACGAAGAGTCTGGCATGGACGGCGCGCGCGGGCTGATGTTAGGTGCCTTAGACGGCAAGCAACTCATTAATCTGGATAGCGAGGACTGGGGATATTTCTATTTGGGATGCGCAGGTGGGGTCGACGTGGAGGTGCGTCAGGATTGTGAACAGGAAGAAGTGCCGCCAGACTATGCGATCTTGCGCTTTGATGTGTCTGGATTGCGCGGAGGTCACTCTGGTCTTGAAATTCATTTAGGACGAGGTAATGCGATTAAGCTATTGGCGGAAGCATTACGCGATCTATCTGCGCACACTGAGTTGCGTTTGATCGAAATACAGGGCGGTACGGCGCGCAATGCAATCCCGCGCGAAGCCTTCGCGGTCTGCGCTATTCCTGTCGCGGCTGTCTCAGGTATTCATGAATGGCTTGAGCATAGGCTTGCAGCTTGGAGGCAACGCTTTGCAGGAGTGGATGCGAAAATTGCATTTAATTACGAGTTGGACGAAATGCCTGTCGGTAAAGCCATCCAATTGTCGGGTCGTGATCGTGTGCTGGCATTTCTAGATGTCGTAACCAATGGTGTTGTACACATGAACGATGACTTCCCCGATGTGACCGACACCTCGTGCAATCTCGGTGTCCTTGCACTTGCCCAAGGGGTGCTCAAGGTGACGTTTAAAGTGCGATCCTTGCACGATGATCGTGCCGATACATTGGCTGACAAGTTGATCTCATTTGCCGCCAGTTATCAACTGAGGGGATACAAATATGGCGCTTACCCAGCGTGGACGCCGAATCCGTCTTCTAAGTTACTGGGCTTATGTCAGCAAGTCTATCTCAGACAGTTTGCTCAGCCTGCTGGTTTACAGGTGATTCACGCTGGACTGGAATGCGGGCTGTTTGCCGCTAGCCATCCGCATTTAGATATGATCTCTTTCGGGCCTGACATACGCGGTGCGCATGCGCCGGGAGAAAAGGTTGAGGTTGAATCAGTAGCGCGCTGCTGGACTTTGCTTAAGGCGCTATTGCAAGAACTTGGGAAGGCTTAAGGGATATGTGTGATGTCCCTTAAACCTAAAAGCTTCACCACAGAGACACGGAGACACGGAGACACGGAGACACGGAGACACGGAGACACGGAGAAAGTCAAAAGCACATGAGTTGCTAATGTTTAGTTGCTCAATTAGTGAATATCAGATCGTGGCAGTGTTTTGTTTTTACTCTGTGTCTCTGGTGAAACTACTAGCCAATCGACTAAGGCTGGCAAATACACCAGCCAAGTCGCTGGTTATGTGGTGATGTTTCAGGATTTATATAAGCACCCTTAAGCGATGCTACATGCCTTATCAAATGACAGACGCGGATTGCGCGGATAGACACCCGATATATCGCCATAGCCCAGGTTACACAGAAAATTTGATTTCACATTTGTTCCTGCAAAGAACAGTTCATCCACTTTTGCATTATCAAAACCACCCATTGGGCCGCAATCTAATCCTAAGGCTCTCGCGGCAATGATGAGGTAGGCGGCTTGCAATGTGCCGCCACGGAAGGCATTCATAAAGGCCACTTGTTCGTCATAATCAAACCAAGTACGTGCTCCCGGAGCATTGGGAAATAGCACATCCATTTTTTCGTAGAAGTGCAGGTCGTAGCCGATGATGGCGGTAACGGGGGCGGTCATTGTCTTGGCGCGATTGCCTTCTGCGACGGCAGGAGAGAGTTTTTCTTTTGCCTGCTTTGATTTGACGAACACAATGCGCACAGGGCAGGAGTTGGCAGCAGTTGGCCCCATGCGTAATAAGTCGTAAAGGCGTAGCAGCAGTTCATCTGAGACGGCTTTGTCTTGCCAGGTATTGTGAGTACGAGCTTGGAGAAAGAGCTGATCGAGAGCGATTTGGTCTAATGGCGTGTTGGGCATGTATATCTCCTATGTTTGTTTGGGTGTCAGGGAGGTGAGATAGGAAGTTTATACCATTAATCAACCCTAAAACTTTAAAGCCTCACCACAGAGAAAGTCAAAAACTCAATGTGTTAATAGATTGGCTTGCTTGATTGCACTGGTATATGCCAGAGATATGTTAATTCCGTCACTAGAAATAAAAACCGCTAGTGCTCGCACTAGCGGGTTCGCAGTCAATTATATAAACTGAACGTTCGAAATATGACTATTGAGCTTATAAATTTTGCTCTGATAATCTTTAATTACTGCTTACCTTTTATCTCCACCTGTTAGTAAGACCAGAGCGGGAAAGAGGATAATTGAAAGTAAAATCCATTCTGTGATACCCATAATTAAATCTCCTTTAAAGTTTAATAACAAATCAGGAAATCCTTGGTGCCTTCTTATTCCCACTAGGAATTCATATTGCGCAAATCGAGAATCATGAATTCCAATATCGGGAATGATCCAAACAGACCGGTAAGAAATTCCCGCAGTGTTTATACACCCAAATTTAAAATGGTTATAGCTAATGTTGTGATTATTTTGAGGTGTCGCATCTCAAAGCGCTAACTGATCTATTGTCGTTGCTGGATGGATCGCAGGTAATACCGTGCTGCTAGGGTATAATTACACAAAGATTTAATCAATTTGCTGTTTTCAGTGTAATTCCTGCATATTTTATTGTCAGCACAATGCTGGCAGTTGTCGTGTGAATTTCCATATTTGTTTTTTCTGCCTGTAGCAATAGGCAGTGTTTCTTATTAGGGTAATCGAAATGGATGTAAAGAATTTTTCCGAAGCTAAAACCAATATTTTAAGCGGCTTAACCGTCGCGCTGGCATTGGTTCCCGAGGCTATCGCTTTTGCGCTGGTCGCGCATGTTCATCCGTTGGTCGGCTTGTATGCTGCATTTATGGTGAGTCTAATTACTTCCTTAATTGGTGGGCGTCCGGGCATGATCTCTGGTGCGACGGGTGCGCTGGCGGTGGTGATGGTGGCCTTGGTAGTGCAGCATGGCGTGGAGTATTTGTTCGCGACCGTAGTGTTGATGGGCGTGTTCCAAATTTTCTTTGGCATGGCTAAGTTTGGCAAATTTATTCGCATGGTGCCGCACCCCGTGATGCTGGGTTTCGTTAATGGCTTGGCGATTGTGATTTTTCTGGCACAACTCGGACATTTTAAAGTCAGCAATCCCGACGGTAGCTTAAGCTGGATGCAAGGTGCGCCGCTCTACACCATGCTGGGCTTGATTGCTTTGACGATGGCAATTATTTATCTACTGCCTAAGTTGACCACCGTGATCCCTTCTACGCTGGCTGCGATTGCAGGTGTTTCTGCGCTGGTTATTTTCTCCGGTATGGATACCAAAACGGTTGGCGATCTCGCCTCTATCAAGGGTGGTTTGCCGAGTTTCCATTTGCCTGACGTGCCTTTGAATTGGGAAACTTTACGCATTGTTTTGCCATACAGTTTGATTCTGGCGGGAATTGGCCTGATTGAATCGCTGTTGACGCTGAATTTGATTGATGAAATGACTCAAACGCGCGGTAAGCCGAATCGGGCCAGTATTGGGCAAGGTATTGCCAATGTGGTTACCGGATTTTTTGGCGGCATGGGTGGCTGTGCGATGATCGGGCAGAGCATGATTAACGTCACTAATGGCGCAGTTAAGAACCTGTCTGGTATCGCGGCTTCCTTGTTCTTGCTGAGCTTTATATTGTTTGCCTCGCAGTGGATCGAGATGATTCCACTCGCTGCATTGATCGGCTTGATGTTCGTGGTGTCAGAAAAAACCTTTGAATGGGCTAGTTTTCGATTGTTCGGTAAAGTGCCTCATGCGGACTTGCTGGTGGTCGTCACCGTGGCAGCCGTTACGGTTATGACGGATCTAGCGATTGCCGTCATTGTAGGTGTCATTATTTCGGCATTGGTGTTCGCTTGGCAGCATGCTAAAAACATCGAAGTGAATGTCTCGACAGACGAGCATGGCTGGAAAGTATATGACTTATCAGGCTCCTTATTCTTTGCTTCGACGCAGAATTTCCTGACTTTATTTTCCCCCAAGGATGATCCGGCGGAAGTGGTGATTGATTTCAAAAATGCGCGTGTTAAAGATCACTCAGCTCTGGAAGCCATTGACCTGCTGGCGGAACGTTACACGCAACAGGGCAAGAAGCTGCACCTGCGGCATTTGAGCCCGGATTGCTTGGAGTTGCTTGATAAAGCACGTGGCATGATTGAAGTGAATGTGCTGGAAGATCCCTTATATCACCCAGCAGATAATCGTCTCGGCTAATTATTAAGACCTCACCACAGGGACACAGAGAAAAGCGGTGGATGCTGTTGTTTTTACTCTGAGTCTCTGTGGTTTAACTGCGAAATTAAGGTTGATCCTCAAAAAAGCAGTTCTCCGCAGATTACCTCGAAGAGGTTCTTGTGCTCTATGGGTACACAGATTAACGCCGATTAAAACAAACTATTACCTTGATACTTAGGTACACCTTTTAGGTAATGCAGTCTATGCGACTAACAGCTTTAAAATCTGCGTTAATCTGTGTAATCTGCGGATAGAGCTGAGGTTTTTAGCTTAATCCTTCAGTGAGAAAAAAGGGGGGGTAGTCAGTTTGAACACCACCCTTTAGACCCTAATTCGGAATCAAACGACATTGAATTGTCGTTCGTGGAAAGCAATAATCAAAATGTAATTCTTGGCGTAGGATGTGGTGAAGCACGAACCGCATTAATCGCGAGCGATGCGCTTCCTTTGTCAGTACATCCTACCTGTGATTTTCTTAGAATCTGAATATTAATAGCGCCGCACTTTTCATATCTATTCTGTCTGTAAAAGACGAAGCTAGTGTTGCGCTTTTATATCTATCCCATGTTAAGCGAAGACTTGCGTTAGGTGCTATATCGGCTTGAACGCCATAACCCAAGGTCACGCTTACTATCGCATCAGAGCTTGGTATTGCTGTTGTTGAACCAGGGAGGGCGCTTATACGTGTTTCTACTCTAGCAAGACCGGCTTTAACATAGGCAGAAAACGTAGTAGACATCGGCATCAACATCACCCCTGATATTGCCAAGCTTTTTGCCGTGACTTGCGCAGCGCTCAGCGTGAACGTGCCTAGATCAATGTATTCTGCTTCAACGGAAAGGTATTTGCCTATTTGGTTGCCGGCAATCAGACGATAAGCAGAGCTAGAGACTGTTGCCGGTCCGTTGGCACTGGGTATATCGGCATAGGTGTTTCCCAAGCCAACTCCCATGAAGCTGCTCAGTCCCGCAGCAAAAGTCAGTTTGGACAGGGATGCAAAAACAACTGCACTTGCAATTGTGACTCGAGCGTTCTTCATTCGAAATTCTCCAGTGTTCGTGCGTGCTATTTATTTTTGAGTCTTAACTATGCTCATGGCAGTTGCTACCATGGTTCCCATTTCTGCTAAATTTCCCGGCAGGATAAGCGTGTTGCCTTCCTTTGCAACATTGCCAAATGCTTCGACATATTGTTCAGCGACTTTGAGGTTGACTGCCTCCATGCCTCCGGGAGATTGAATCGCATGTGCGACTTGCTCAATCGCCTGTGCCGTTGCAGCGGCGACCGCTTTTATAGCCTCCGCCTCGCCTTGCGCGGTGTTGATGGCAGCTTGCTTTTCACCTTCCGAACGTTGAATAAAGGCTTCGCGCTCACCGGTGGCAATATTGATTTGTTCCTGTTTGCGTCCTTCTGAGGCGGCAATCAGGGCGCGCTTCTCACGTTCAGCGGTGATTTGCGCCTGCATGGCATGCAGAATTTCTTTGGGTGGTGTTAGGTCTTTTATTTCGTAACGCAGTACTTTTACTCCCCAACTAGTCGCCGCCTCGTCTAACGCCGCAACGACAGAGCGATTGATGTCGTCACGCTCTTCAAATGTTTTATCCAATTCCATTTTGCCGACGACCGAGCGCAAGGTTGTTTGGGCAAGCTGGGTAATCGCCATGATGTAATTGCTTGTCCCATAGGAGGCTAGACGAGGGTCAGTCACTTGAAAATACAAGATTCCATCAACCTGTAATTGCGTATTGTCTTTAGTGATGCAAATTTGACTGGGTACGTCCAGCGGCACTTCTTTGAGCAAGTGCTTATAGGCAATACGATCAATAAACGGAATGACAATATTGAGGCCAGGCAATAAAGCGCTATGAAACTTGCCAAGACGTTCAACCACCCAAGAGTTTTGTTGAGGCACAACTTTGAGTGCCTTCATGATAAAGATGATTGCTGCGACGAGTACGAATAATGCGATTTCCATATTGCCTCCTTATTTATTTTGCGGATTGCGATCCGTCAAAACTAGATTTGAACCGTGTACTGCCGAGATATAGAGCGTTCCTTCATGCCGCGTATCGGCAAATTGCACTTCTGCATCCCACTCTGTGCCACGGTAATGAACACGCGCCCGCCCGTCGTCGTGCCACTTTAATACTTTCACTGGCTGACCGATATCAAGACTTCCGTTGACTATTTCATTTGTTTGCGTACCTTTCCTGCGGCGCAAATACATCGTTCCTGCAACCGCAGTGAGCGCGCAAAGCAGCAACTGCGCAACAATGTTTGTCCCTAGCATGGCAGCGCTTCCGCCGACTACCGCTGAAATCGACAATACCAGTAAATAAAAAGTACCCGTAGCCATTTCTAAGGCCAGTAGTAGCAATGACAATAAAAACCAATAAACGTAAATTTCCAAAATAACCTCCACAAACTCTGTGCAACGCTGCTAAGTCAGCGCAGTCCGTAATATACAGTGCTAGCTTAGCAAACAGTGAGAGAGGAGTGAAATTACTTAAAAACAATTACCACAGAGAAAAGCAAAACATCAAGAGCTGACATTAAGTTGCCTTGCCGCCGTGGTGTATTTACAGTTTTATGGCTTGTATAAACTAGGGAATAGTTCTTGTAATTGTGCCACTTTGGGTTGGTCGTTGAATACGATGTATGGCTGGTAGGGGTGAAGTTCTAGATAGTTTTGATGATGCTCTTCAGCGGGGTAAAAATGTTGCAATGCGACGACTTGAGTGACAATAGGTGCATCAAATGTATTTTTGCTGCCTTGCTCTTGAATGTAAGTTTGCGCGGTCTTTTCTTGCTCGCTACTGGTGTAAAAAATGGTTGAGCGATATTGCGTGCCGGCATCTGGGCCTTGGAAATTGAGTTGAGTCGGGTTATGTGCCACCGTAAAAAATACTTGCAGAAGCTGTTGGTAGGAAACTTTTTTGGGGTCAAAGCGTATTTCCACCGACTCCGCATGTCCTGTGTTGCCATTGCTGACTTGCTCATAATGAGCGGTTGCCGCGCTCCCACCGGAATAGCCGGACACAACCTTGGTGACACCTTTGACGTGCTTAAATACCGCGTCCACACCCCAGAAGCAGCCACCTGCAAATACGGCGGTCTGCTCGGAGGCGATCGCCGCATTAGAAAAACCACCAAGCGAAAGAGAGAGAGCAACACTGCTGAAAAAATAAGAGCGTAGATGAGTAATGCTTAGCATGGTAAGACTCCTTGTGGTTAACCGAAGGTGAATGCGAACGCCTCAGCGCCAGCATCCAAAAATTCAATACGGAAGATTCGATCTTTGATTTCACCGTGTTGGCGGACAAGTTGATATAAACGTTGTTCATGTATTACGCCGTAGCCTTGCGTGTCGGTATCTGTACCGTGACTCTCTCTAGGTGCTTTTCCGTCCAGCGTGATTTTAAAACGTACTGGTTTACCATTCGGTGAGCCCAATACCAGATGTAAATCGCGGCCTTGAAAGTGGAAGCTGATTGTTCCCTTTGGCTTTTTTAGAGTGGCGGACTCATGGGATATTTGCCATTTTCCACTAAGGCTCCATGCATCCACTTTAAGCTTTTGTGGCGAACTATAGTTGGCGGGCATGTCCTTCTGGATTGCCTCGGGTGAGGCGAAATTTTCCTGACGTGTATAACCCAGATAGGTTTCGGGTGAGCGTTGGGTGTTCGCCGCCGCTGCGCTTGCACCTAGGCCTTGAGCGTGCACGTAATCGGCTTTCAGTTCTAAACCCTGATGCGCTTCTTTGAGTAAGGTCTGAATCATCTGCTCGGTTTCTTGGTATGCTCCCTCGCCGAAATGTTGATGACGAATCTTGCCCTTTGCATCAATCAGGTAATGCGCAGGCCAATACTCATTTTTGAAGGCATTCCAAATCGTGTATTGATTGTCGAGCGCGACAGGATATTTAATGCCGAGTTCACGCACTGCGGTTTCGACATTGCGCGGATCTTTCTCGAAAGCGAATTCCGGTGCGTGTACGCCAATGATAATCAAACCTTGCGAACGATATTTTTCATCCCATGCTTTGAGGTAGGGCAGGGTGCGCAGGCAGTTGATGCAGGAGTAGGTCCAGAAATCCACCAGCACCACCTTGCCGCGCAGTTGAGTGTTGCTCAGCGGTGAAGAGTTGAGCCACAGCGTAGCACCGTCTAAAGCGGGTGCATCTTGCGTCTTGCTAGTTTCGGTTTTATCGCCACGTTGCGCTAAACGGTCAATTAACTGCTGCTCGGTATTACTCGTGTTGGCTAAAGAGAATTGCGCCAGAAAACGGGTGTCCCAGCCCAGTGCAATCACCACGATACCAACAACAACCAAAACCCCCAACCCGCGACGTATCCACTCTTCAATGCCGAGATTACGCTTCATCCATGCAATGACACGTCCGCTAGCCAATAAAGCCACGCCTAAGGAAGTTGCCGCACCAGCAGCGAAGACTAGCAATAAACTGGCGCTGTAAAGGTTCGCGCCATTCAATGCCGCGCCAGCCAACACCAATCCCAAAATCGGCCCAGCGCAAGGTGCCCATAAAAAGCCGACGGCGATACCAAGTAGCAATGATCCTTTGATGCTGCTGTGTTGATCGGCACGTTGCTGCAAGCGTCCGCCGATGGCAACGAAAGGACGCATGATGCGTTCCGACCAAGAGGGAAAAATTAGCGCCATCCCCAGTAGTAAGAGCAGCAACATAGCGGCATAGCGGCCATATTGATTGACTTCGATCAACCATGCGCCGCCAATGGTGGCGAGGCTGGCGAGTAGCGCGAAGGTGAGCGCCATGCCCAGCAAGATAGGAAGGCCGGAACGGCGGAAAGATTGATCCGCGCGCAAGAATACAAAAGGGAGCACCGGCAATACGCAGGGGCTGAAGATGGTGAGCAGGCCACCCAGGTAGGCAAGTAAAAAAATTAACATATCGGCTTAAGCTGACTTGGGAATAAAGCGGAGAGCAACCGTATTCATGCAATAGCGTAATCCAGTCGGCTTCGGGCCGTCATTAAATACATGACCAAGGTGTGCGTCACATTGCGAACATTGGACTTCGGTGCGCGTCATGCCATACATCTGGTCTGAAATCTCATGCACATTTTCTGCTGCGATAGGCTGCCAAAAACTAGGCCACCCCGTGTGGGAGTCATATTTCGTGTGGGCATCAAACAGCGCGTTATCGCAGCATACGCAACGATACAGTCCCGGCTCATGCCGGTCGTAACCCGCAACAGAGAAGGCGCGCTCTGTACCTTGTTCGCGGGTGACTTGGTAAGCTAATGGTGAAAGTGTTTTCTTCCATTCGGCATCTTTGTAGACTTTATTAACACTAACTCGTCCCAATGATTTTCCAGCGTCGCTAAACCGTATGATGCTTACTTTCCCGCTGCTGGATAGGGCGAATGAACGTGTGCTATAGGCCAAAGCGAGGCCTGATAAGGCGAATAAAAACTGTCTGCGATGCATGATCTAGCTCTCCTGCAAATGTTTCATGGTTAAGGGCTTCTTCAAACCATCCTAATACAGACACCGAAATACAGATTAGTTCAAAACATCAGCAAGCTTGTTAAGCTTTTGCCAGGTGAGCTTGTAACACCTGAGAGCCTTGTGACTACTCCGTGTCTCTGTAATGCAGTGAGGCTGTTAGAATGGTTTCTCAAAACACCATTGTGTCGCTTGTACAGGTATTCGGATGAGTTTGATAAATGGTTACAACAAACCTGAAAATTTTTGTGTTGAGTTTGCTGTTGCCGTCATTCCCGCCTTCGCGCACTACTGTCCGGAATAAACTCATGCGAACAATTCTTTCTGCCTAGCAGCGCGTTCAGCTTTCGCTTCTGACCTTCGTCGGTATCGCTCTGCCTCTACAGTTGGGCGTTGAA
>Ga0316204_10002780_pt1 | contig 37987 bp, 42 predicted proteins | sample 6monrhotite_MG_2_FD_205661 | JGI IMG/M metagenome (GOLD analysis project Ga0316204, IMG submission 205661) | Microbial mat bacterial communities from mineral coupon in-situ incubated in ocean water Damariscotta River, Maine, United States -... | ecosystem: Environmental > Aquatic > Marine >... | reverse complement strand
TATTTGGTAAGTCATAAAGGGCGACTAAAGCGCCATCAACAGCGCTTTTAACACCCAAAATAACGTTGTAAATTCCGCCTATCGCCTGACCGATGATTTTTAGATAGGGATTAAAGAAGGCCCGGAGCTGCCCATAAAACACAGTCCCAATACCAGCCACAGACTTCCACGCACTGTCCCATAGATTTTTAACCCCGTCATACAGTGCCTCAGGGATTGTCAGTAAAGTATCGTAAAACCCCTGCCCAAACGCAATTACTTTCGTATAGATATCACTCAAAAACCGGATCGCCCCATGATAAATTCCAGTTAAGGTCTTGATGCCCCCATCTATATTGGTGACCATCTCCCATATCCAGGTCAGTGTCTTGGCGATCTGGCTAAAAATGCCTTCCTCTTCTCCAACAACTTTTACCTGCGACTGAGTCTCGGTTTGTAAACTCTGGGCTTCACCTAAAACGCTGAATTGACCCTGCTGATCGTTGATTGAGCTCAGCTCACCAGCGACCAAAGTCTTGGCCCCTTCAAGACCAGACACCACGGCGTCATATACGTCCTTATACCCCGCAGAGCTGCGGAGCTGAGCCTTGGCATTATCCAAGTAGCCGGTCGAAAACTGGGTCAACTCGCCGACCCGCTTCTTTCGCTCATCAGCGCTCACTCCGGTTTCCTTGGCGGCGCTGAGCAACGTGGCAAACTTCTTCGCTTGCCCCGCAAAATCCAACCCCTCTGGGTTGTACTGAGCCCCGGTGATCTGATCCAAGGTGGTTTGCAACGTACCCAAAACCCCTTTCAGCGTACTAGCCGACTGCTCAGCAGTTTGTTGGATCTTCTTGAGGGTCTCAAACTGCTGTTTCCCAAGTTTAATGTATTGGTCCCAATAGTCAGCAGACCCCTTATTGAGCGATAATTTTTCTGATTCAAGCCGTTTGTATTCTGCTGTCCAGTCTCCCGCCCCCCAGTCTTTGCGGTTTTGATCTGTGATCCAGCCACCGATGCTTTTAGCTAGGCTTTCTAAGGCCTTGGTCTGAGTTTCAGATTGCGCCCTTGGGGCTCCATTAAACAAGGTGTTAAAAGCCGCATCCAGACCGGAAACCAACCCTTTGATAATTGCGGCTTCAAGCTTCCCAAACGCAATGTCCTCAAAGAAGACAATAATAATGTCGGCCAATCCATGGATGGCGTTCATCAGAGCTGTCGGAAGTTGTTTCACCCACTGCCCTACCTGTGACCCGATCTTTCCCCAAGAACTCAAAATCTGGTCCACCATACCCATGACTTGGGTCACCATCTGGGGGATCATGGTGATCATCGAGGTCATCGAGGAGGCAGCGCTCATGATCCCTTGGCCTGCCTGCATAAACCCCGATTGGCTGATCCCATTACTGATCGTCTTGCCTAACTGCCCCAAGTCTGCGCCCTGTTGTCTGGCCCCCGAGACGTCCCCATGGTCGACTGCCAGAGAAAGCTTTCGACTCGCTTCATATTCCTTCGCCGCTTCCGGCCCCAGCTTGGACACCATTTGCAAAGCTTCTTGGTGCGCTTGTTTTAGGTCACGAGTATAACGTGCGTGGCTATCTAACACTGAACCATTGTAAAGATCCTGCAGCCTTTTGATTTCGCTCTTCGCCCTTGCTTTCCGTGCTGCAAGAGCATAGTCCGTCGGAGTACTGGCAACCAAACTCTTAGGCTGAGTGAGTTTATGCGTTGTATGAGGTTTTATCGGCATTCTCTGAGCTTCAACACGCAGTTGAACCAGCTTCAACTGCTTCTTGGACAGCTCCACCGCCACTTCATGTTTGATCCCGATTGCCTCTAAGGTAGGCACCAAACCGTTTTTATAAGCATCAATCGTCGTTTGCAAAAACTTCGATCGCATTTGCAGGTCATGCATCTCTTTCGAGTTGTTCGAAAGCCGCATTGCCTTGTTGGTCATATGCAGCTCTCTAGCAAGCTTTTTTGACGACATACCCTTGTATTTATCCGCAAAGTCCTGCCGTCCCATCGCCTCCACGGTCTTCGCCCGGTCTGCAGCCTGAAAGGCAGTCAAGCTCTTCTTGCGCCGCTCCATCTCTTTGTCATATTTATCCAACGCAAACTTGCCGACCTCAATGGCCGCCAAAGCAGCCAGCCCGATACCGGTGGCCGACATCATCCCCTTCAAGGCGAACGTCAAGCCTTTTGTAGCGATCTCCATGCCTGTAAAAGCAGCCTGCGCAGCCAACGCAAACCCCGTGATTTTTTTGATCACAAACAATTCGGCCAAATAGGGTGCGATTGGAGCCAAGGCCCGGCCTAGCTCATAGGTACTCTTCGCCAACTCGGCCATGGTCTGTGCGAATCCCTGGATGCCTCCCACGTTTTGGGACAGGAAGTTGGCAAAATCCTGGTAAAACTTCGCCCTGATTGGATCCAAAGCTGTCCCGATTTGGGCTTCCGCTTTGAAGATAATATTCTCCAGCTCCTTGGCCCGGCCAGCCATCCCCTGACTCCTGGCCTCGAAAGCCTTCAGGCGAGAGCCTTCAGCCTGGGCAACCTCTTTGGTTTTTTGCGCAACAACGTCTAGATTGGCTGCCAACGCCTGAGCTGCTTGCCCCGCTTCCGAGCTGCCAAAAATGCCCATCAATCCTTTGGGCCCCGCCGCAACCTTAAGCTTCTTAATCGCCCCAACCAGTCCAAATTTATCGATCAATTCCTTACCGGTAGAAACACCGATCCCTTTCAGGGTCTTGCTCAGTGCCCCAGCAGGCTTGATCATTTCGAGGAATAACGCTTTAAGCTGAGTGATACCGACTCCGGTGGTCCCGGCTGTCTGGGTGATGGTTGCGATCGAGCCGCCGAGGTCGTTAAAATGCACCCCTGCCGCCTTGGCGACAGAGCCAACTTCGCCCAAGTAAGGGACCAACTCGCCCACCGAGGTCTGGCCGAGCTTTTCAACCTTAAACATCCAGTCAGAAACCTGCCCAGCGCTCTTAATCTCGTCGCCATAAGCGTTCATCGCCTTGCTGATCGCCTTGATCGCCTCCCCTTGGGTGACATAGACCTTGTTGACATCGTCGGCAGCCGCAACACTGGTCTGACTAGCCACCACCACCATATCCATGGCGTCTTTAGCCCCAGCACTGATTGACTGGTAATAAGCCGAGGTCAGTTCCGCCAGGTTACCTAGTTTCGGGCTGAGCGATTGCATCTTAACGTCGATCTGAGCCGATGATTCGTCAGTGACCTTGACCATCGAACGCAGGGAGGAATCATAAAGTGTAGCCGCTGAGAGGCTGTCGTTAGTCAGCTTAGTGAGACCAACACCCAAGGAACCCAGGCCGGCCACAGCGGCGATCCGCTTGATCGAGTCGGTCAACTTGTTTGCCTGACCGCTTGCTTGACCGGCTTGTTGCTTCCATGATTTGAGGGTTTTTTCACTGACACCGATTTGCCGACCAAATCGTGCTGCTTCACGGCCAGACAGGCCCATGCTTTTTGATAGCTGATCGAAAGACCGGACCGAGTTGGCCAGAGCCTCTTGCTTTTTTGCAACCTCGGTCATTTTGGCCTGGGCATCAGCGGTCAGCTTGACTTGCCCCTCTAAGCCTTTGAGCCCAGATTGCATCAGAGAAACCGCATTGCCCGCAAGCTTAGTACCGCCTACAAATTCTCCGGTTTCTAAGACCAGCTTTGCTGTCATCTTGGCACTAGACATCGTCCTCTCCCTCTTTTGATTCTGATTGTTTGACCAAATGGGGATACAAAGCTCGATCGATCAGCAGGACCTTGGCCAGAGTCTCCCTACTCTCGTCCAGTAACGCCAAATATTGCGCCGCTGCATGGGCCGGAATCATCCCCAACCCAAACCCGACAGGGCGAGTGCTACCTAGATCAACCCAAAACCCGTAAGCAGGGCCAAAATAAGCAGCAAAACGCTCGTTGACCCCGTAGAACGGACAGGTTTCACAGGGAGGCTCGCCCTGGTACACGTCGAAACACTCTGGGCAGTCTGGCTGTTCGGTGTCATAGTGCCAGTCCGCCCATGTTTCTAGTTTCCCTGCTCTTCCTCAGCTGCGGTTTTTTCAAGTTCTTGGTGGCTGTCGGTGGCGTCCAGTACTGCAGCAACAAAATCAGGGTTTAACTGATAGACGACGGCCTTGGTTTGGTCGTCACACTTAAGCTCCTGGCCTTTGTTATCAACAACCCCTTCCCAGCCTTTTAAAGCCCCCATGTACCTTTCCCTTGCGACCTCGTCCCAATTGGTCACCTCGCTTTTTTGGTGATTCTTCCAGTCTTTTTTTGTGTATCGCTTCACCAGATCCTGCATCTCAGAGCGAAGCATGGGCATCAAAGTAACTTTGATCGTTTCACCGTCGACGGTGATTTCTGTGGTGAATTCGTTTGACTCGGTTCTTAAGCACAACATAAGGTTCCTTTTTTTCGTTTAAACGTTAGGTGAATTTTAAAGTGGCTGAATCGTTGCCGCTGGTTTCCAAAGCTTCAAAGTTATTTGCTAGCACCAGCGTAGGTCCGTTTTCCTCTTCCTGAGCTACCTCCATGGGTACCCGTGGCATGGTCAAAATCATCTGACGCCCAGCAGCAAGCCCCAGGGTCACCACAATAGGCCGCTCCGTCCCGGCGTTATCGGCGATCAACTCGTCGCTCCGGTCCCTGCGAAAATATACCTTGTATGACCCAGTAACCTTGCGCTCCCCTTCGACTGATTCGGTGGGGTATGGATTGCTGGTGATTTCGTCCTCAATGGGCTGGACCGCATCTGACAAAGTGGCATCAAAACCAGTCACAGCGCCTTCAACTCCACCAAAGGAAACCACAGCATGCCGCTTTTCCAGCGGGGTGCCGAGGGTTTGACCAGCAGGCAAAAACCCTTTCACTTCCTCACCGACTGCCCAATTATACGCTAGATGAGTCCCTAAAATCAGCTGATTTTGTGCGGTATCCACAGAAATCACAAGATAACCAGCACCAGCATTGTCGTCAGCAGCACCGCCGTTGGCGGCATTTGCAGGGCAATATATTCTAGCACCAACCATATACCGCTTGGCTTCCGTCACCGTCACCGCCGCCTGGAGCTCTGCAGCGATCACGGTGACAACATCGTCGCCAGCAGTGATTTTCTTGAGGAATTTACCCGAAAACTGAACCTGAGCAGGTCCTTTTTTGTCGCCCAAGCTCAACTTCATATCCGCAACCTTCGCCCCGCTGACCCAATGGACCGCATGACCTTTGCGGTAGACCAAACTGAGGCTAGGCCGGGTTTTGGCCTGGCTGTATGTGACATCAACCCCAGCGTTCACCGTTTCAGTGCCCATTAAGCTGTTAAACAAAGGTGCTGCCACCGGTGCCGTCCCGGCAGCGGCTGGCCGCAAAACGATATCGGCGGTGAAGTCACCGGCTGCCAAACCATCCTGGAAACGGGCAGATACCCCTCTGGAATCCTGCATTTCAGGGCTGTTTGAGTAGCCCGGGGCCTGAGTGGCCTTGATACCACCAACCACCGGGACACAATCCGCAGTCGTCGGATATACCAACGTGCCCTCTGTGACCTCTTTCATCATAAAGACCAGTTGGTCTGTCTTCCTTGCGATCATCGATTCTCCTATACTAGTTCTTGATGACACTAAACTGTGCGCTGTACAGCCAAAGGTTTCCCTCTCGGCCAGATAGCTTGCTAAATAATGGCTGCATCTCTAAAAACCCTCCAGGCCTCCAGCCAGATAACTGACTCACAACAGACTCGATCAACACCAAGCCGCCGCCCCCACCATTAATCCCAAGCGACGCAACCAGGATCTCCAACTTAACTGCCGACCCAACCGGATAATCCGCAGGGTCCGCAGCAGGCCCGATTTCGTCCGGGTTAAGATACTCTGTACCTAAGTAATGCACAAAAACGCTGCCCTTCGCCCCAGTCATCATCGCCGCTTCAGGTCGGTCAGGGAAAGGCTCAACCTTGACCCCAGGCAACGCCGCTTTCAGCCGGACAATCACCTCATCTTGAAGTCCTTTGATCATCTAGCCCCTTTGGATAATGATCGAGCCAAGGCGGCCAAGTCAGACCTGATCGCCCCTTCCTCGTCCTTACCCCAACCTAAAAACTGCCGTTTCGGCATCACCACCTTTTGGACCATGACACCCCCAAAATGCAGGCTTTTTTTTCCAGACTCTGGCCTAGGCCGAATCTCACCACCATAATTATGGATCGCCGCATATTCCAGCGGACTCCCCACAACCAGATCCCCAGACTCGTCAATCCTCCAGACCAGACTGTTGTATAAAACCCGGCTGTCTTGCAGTGTTTTGAGTTTGCCGTCCGCTCTCCTCGACTTCAACCAGGGACTACCGTCCGGTGCTTCCTCCGCTTTGAAGTGGTCCCTTGCGACTTCCACAAGACCGACCCCCAGCGACTTAAGCAGCCGCCGTTCATTGCCAGCGAACTGATCTAGAAACTCTTGTAAAGCGACCCCAAGAGCCGCTCCACCTTCTAAACTCAGCTCAGCCATCTAAAACTCCGATAGCTTGTTGATTGGGTAACACTCCGACCCTGGAGCCACCACCTTTGCAAGGGTTGTGGCCGTCTGGCCGGCTGGCAAAACCAAACCAACCAACTTCGCTTTACCTTTGGCCAGTTCGTCCAGATGCTTCAAAATATCCGCTCGCTCCTTCGCCAAAAACTCCGGCAAACTCGCTGAAGACCGCCGAAAATACAACTCAGCCAGGGTCAACTTGGCCGAGTACTGCGTGATCAGCGCCGGCACCGGAGAAACCGGCACCGGCGCTAGATTAGCTAAATAACCATCAATCCGCTCATCCACCCTTCCGATCGCAGCATCTAAGACCGGTTGATTGATCGCCAGACCTTGATCGTCAGTCAACTGGATCAACTCTTCATCACTGACTAACTGTTGGATGTGGAACAGGGTAGAGTAGCTCATGGATTACACCGGAGTTGCGTCAATCACACACTCAGGCCGCATCAAGACCGGCAAAGGTCTGACTTCAACCTTGATCCACCGGCCCGATGGATCTTTAACCAGCCAGCTTTTTGAGAAGAACATATCGCCTGGCTTGCCCATGCCAACCCCGTTTGGAGATTCCAAGTCAACAACAGGGGCAAATAGCTCAGCTCCATGGTCTCCAGTCAAACCGATCATCCTGAAATGTGTCGGAGGAACAAGGTCTTGCCGTGCGCCGTTTGAGTCAATGTAACTGCCTTGATACTCAACCAGCTCGACACCAGCTAGATTGATGATCCGGCCTTCTTCTGCTGTCTCTTTGCCGTGGGTATACTTCAGCAGCTCAAGCACTTTGGTATGATTCATCAAGGCGTCCATCACGTCAGTGCCAACGAAGGCAACATACTGACTCACGTTCCCTGCCGCTTGGCCAATGAGCTTTTTCCAACCCCGAATGTCTTTGAGCGGGTCACTGGCTGGGTCACTCCATCTGTTTGTTAAAGTCAGGACCGGCTTTTGCGCAGCACTGAAACCGTAGTCAACAAGGACGACGCCTTTTGCATCCACAACCTTGCCGCTGAGGCACATTGCAGCCTGAAACTCACGGGTGATATCAGCTTTTCGCTTCAGGCTCGCAAGCACAGCTCCAATTTTTGTAGTCAAAAGCTGGACAGAAACCTGCGATCCGAAAGCCCTCATGCCATTGAGATCAGCAGCACTGATCATCCGCTTCTCAGAAAACCTTGGACTTTGACAGGTCACGGTCTTCATACCTTCGTTGTCTGACACACTGGCTTCCGCATAGACTGAGATATTCGGCATAATCCCTTCGGATTGAGTCTGAATATCCCAGGCGAACCGGTCCGTAAGCTGTGGTTCTTTTCTCTTGAATACACGATCCAAAATAAGGGTCGGTGCAGGTCTGAGCTGATTCAATGCCCCGGTTAACGCCCGGGTTTTAAAGAGGTCGTCCATATGGTATCCTAGGGTTGCGCACTCAACATCCTTGAGTGCTGTTTATCTTTTGCTTGGCTGGCTCTTATGCAGCCTTTTATTTCTTTTCTTTTGCTTTAGGGGCATCCAGCTCTTTGCCACCTCGGGTCATCACATGAATCCCCCGGGCTTCCAGTCGACCTAAGGTGTCCGGCTGGCATCCATCAAGCAAAAGCTCTTCGGCGTAATACACTCCCGCAAAGCCAACCCTGGCCATGCCTTCTTCCGGTTTTGACACCAGGATCGTTGTTGGACCCAATTTGTTAGCGGCCTTGTACTGAACCAGACAGCCTTTATCGTCCCGAGCCAAGATCATACCTGGCTTTAACTTGCTCTCTACCCGCCTTGGGATGACCGTGGAAGGGAAAGCTTTGTTGTATTCAATGGTCATGTTTTCCTATTTAAAGAAGAAGCCGGCTGCCGATAAATCGACTTTACCAGCGGCATCAAGCCCGATTAAATTTGCTTCGATCAACACACCAACAACGCCCACTTCGGCGTTGACCACAGCAACCGAACCATCGGCGTCTTCGATCAACACCGCAGCCGCAACCTCAGTACCGTCGACCGCCGCATTGTTATAAGCGGTGTATTGCCCGTTCGCCGTGATCAGACCCAACACCTGCCCCCTCAAGTAAGGCCCGCCTGTAATGACGCCGTCCTGTTGCACCGGCCCGTAGTTTGATTGAGCAAAAAGGGTTTTTCGTTGTAACACCGCCTCCGTGGTGCCTAAAAGTCCAGCCATCTGGCCTCCTGTTTAAAGTTTAAAAAGACTACGATTTTTGGGGGCCAAATCCGCTGGCCTCTGCGATCGAGTTTGCTGTCTTGTCGTCTTCTGCGAATTCTGCAACCGCCCCGGGGCCAAGTGGGTCCAAGTGCCCTTGCTTCGGCAGTTTTGACAGAAACTCGCTCAAGAAGTTGGCACCTGGCTTTTTGCTGCCATCAGCAAACTCAAGCACCGTGCCCTCTGCCTCTGTGCTGGCCATGTATTCAGCCAACCCTCTGGACTGATCCCCAGTGAGCTGTCCGTTAGACACCAGCCTTTCCACAATTGAATCTGCTTTGTCTTTCCGTGCTTTGGCTTCAACGAAGTCCAACCTTCGGGTCAACTCGATCTCACGTGCCGTTGGCCCTGAATGGTCCGAAGCAGGCCCGCTTGACGATTGGCCTTTTTGTCCCGTCTTCTTCCAAACCAAGGCTTTTGGTTCAGGTCCAGGCTCACTGTGGTCGCCGGCTGGCTCCTTATCGTCTTCGTCCCCTTCCGGCTCGTTGCCGTCTTTGATCCAAGCTTCGTATTCGGCGTCGCCGTCTTCAACGAGCTTGCCTTTTTCTTGGTCAAACACTTTCCCGTTTGCGAGTAACAAGTATCGCTTCATGTTGTCTTCTCCCTTGCTATTATCGTTGTTGTTTGTATTGTCCTCAGGGTCACTGAAATCAAAGACCAACGCTTCCCCTGCACCGTGTTGATCACTAAAAGATACGTCCTTGAGCCCTTTAACGGCGGGCGGCATGGCCCCTAAAAAACCCACATGCCGCAAGGTCATGTCTGGGTACAGACTGATCGAGCGTTTTTTGTAGGCCCCCTGATTGACCAGTTCGCCAAAGGCTGCGTTGACTTGCCTCGGCAGCCCTTCGAGCACCTCACCGGCCACTCGCAGCGCCTTGATCCAACCGTAAGCCGGGTCGTTGTCCTTCGGGTGCCCAACAACAAGCGGTGCTTCGTGCTTGCCTTCGTTGTATTTGCTGGCGATTGTTTCTAGATCTTGCTTAGACCAAACCCGTTTTTTTCCGCTAGCATCGGTGTGTGTCCCCGTTCGAAAAAGCTGCATCCAGTTCATCTGCTTGACTCCATGGGTCGTTCGTTTATAATGGCCTCAGGTGCTGAAGAACTCGTTAAAAAGCTACCCCGTGCGGGTGAGACTAGCCCCGCCTGGCACCTACTCGCCTTTCCGTAGTGTTTTTTTGACCGCTGCGGAAAGGTCTCTCAAGTTCACTTTGTGATAACTGACCAGCAGCAGCCGGCCTTGGTCTTTCCTCACAACAGCCTTCCACAATTTCTTTTTATCCCCCCTAACACGGTAAAAATACTGCTTGCCTTCCTCTGCATTAACAATAAGGTCCGGGCTTGTTTTTAACGTCTTACCCAACGGACCCAAATAGGCGTCTGGCCCTATCTCTGGATGATTCCGCCACTGCTTCGCCGCCACTTCGGCTTTCAAATAAACCACTTGGGTTTCAGAGCCAAGCTCTGCCGCAACTGCCGAATCAATCACTCCGATGGGCCGTATCTCATGAGGCAAACCCTTACCTAAAGTGAAGTGCTGAAAACTCGGATCTCGTCTGTTCTTACCCAAAATATACCGACGAGCAAAACCCGCCGACACAGACCCCAGCTTCTTGGCTTCCAAACCCGACAAATAAGCCACCTGGTCCTTCGCCTGATTCCCGTTCCACCCAGGGTCAGGAGCCGGCTGATTTTTCGGTTTGGCCTGACTCACCTTTAATCCCTTTCGGTCCAGCGATTCCCTGGAAACCTGCCGCACGTTACACCGACACCGAAACCCGTTCGGTGGGTAATGACCTGACCAAAAGGGGCTATCAACTGGATACACAACCCCGTCCAACGCTTGGTGCGCCGGTCGAGACCGGCCATCGTCCAGAGCGTCATACTGCAAGTAGGGGTAGTCGTCCTTCGACTCGTTGATCCCTTCCCACCGCCCTGCCATGTACGCTTGGTGCACGTTGATCCTGTAGATCAACTCAAGCCTATTGTCTGACAAAGCCTCCTTGAGCTTTGTTGATACCTGGGCCTTAAAACTACCTAGGCTCTGCCCCTCGCTGATCGCTGTTGCCAGGTCTTTTTGCAACCGAGCCACTAAACTCAAACTGCTGAGCCCAGAGGCCGTAAACGCCGCCGCCGTGGCCTGATAGTCCACTGTGGCTAGATCAACAAACCCTTCGGACGTCAGAGGCACCTTACCCAGCAAAGCCTCAACCACAGCGGGTGGTGCGCCGGTCCCGCTAGCCTTGGCCATTTTTCGCCTCTCCCCGGCCTAAAACCCGTCCCGCTGCGAGGGCGATTGCCAAAGGTTCTGCCGGGCCGGCTTCAGCTAAGCTATCCAAAGCTGCCCCAAGCTCTTCAAAATTCTTTGCCGATGTGATCTCTTCCCCCAGCATCCCCAATAAATCCGCCTCCTCACGCTCCGCTTCGCTCATCGCCCATCTGGCGATAGGCTGTAAATCTCCAGCTAACTCACCGATCAAGTCCCCTTGCTCCGAGAAATCCCCCGAATTTGACGATTCAACCGGCCCTGAACCGGTTTTTTGTTGCGGTGGCTCAACTACATCGAGATCACCCTCAGAAAAGCCGTATCTGTCCATTAAGTAGCCTTTGGTGAACCGAACACCTAGCTTACTCAAAGTCTCATCCCGGTTGGCCCATTCCGCCTGTGGGTCTTCTTCCTCAAACCAAACCAGCTTTGGAGGCTCAGCGGACTTGTCGTTCAAGTCCCGATAGGTCCGGGCGATCTCAGCAAAGGTGTTGCGAACCAGGGCCATATCCGCCTGCTGGATGCTGCCCATCACCTGCAGATGGGTCTCTGACGCCGCTCTGCTGCCGCTTTGCCCGATATCGTGGGTTAGGGTCTGGCCGGTAATCACCCGGGCGAGCACCTTGTCCATTTTATCAACCAAGCCTTCATGCACTCCAGCCCCGCTACCCTTGGATGACGTGGTCACCACATCAACCTCAACCCCTTGATCGACCACCGCTGTCCCAGAAACACGGGCCGCTGAGAGGGCGCTGAGTAAAGATACCTGCTCCGATTCAGGGGTGCCTGATTGATACTTGCCAATCATCAACGGCAGGTTCATGTCTTCGGCGAGCTTCACCCAAGCCTTCAGACCGCCCTTCTTGAAGGCGACCGGCCACAGACAACGAGTCAAAGCCCGTTCGCCGTATGGATTGGAAAGCGTCTCCCCAACCCGGGCCAGCACAACCTTGTTGTTTACCACCGGTACAGGCACTCCGCCTTGTTGGCGAAACATCAATGACCCGTCGGATTCAAACCCAAACCAACTTCGCTCCAACGCCTGCACCTTATCCAGACGTAAGCTCAACCCTTCCGCACGCCAGCACAGCTCTATGGGGACAAAACCCCAGAGTGCCGCCCCTAATATCTGCCCAATGAGCCCGTACAGGTCCAAAGATGCCAAGTCTGCTTTGAAGTCAGCAGCCAATTTTTCACTTGCTGGACTCGCCTCATCGCCAGTCTCACCAGCCACGATCCGAAATTCCCGGCTCAAAACCGCCGATTTTCGGGTCTGAATCAAGCTGAAAACGATCCCGTCTGCCGCCGCTGATGAAAGCATCGCCTCGCCACCGTCTGACAGCCTCGCCAGCACCGGATCAGGATCAGGAAGCATATCAAGCACACCATCGAGCCAAGCGTCTGGTCGGTTCGTCGCTAGACTTGGCCCCGTCAGTGTCCCTGCTTGCTTTTTTCCTTTTTTGCCTTTCTTACCCACTTAAAACTCCCCGCAATCAACACGTTGAACACCCGCCCCAGAGGGCGCAACCAACACTCCAACCCCTGCGCTGAACCTGGTGTGTGCCTGTGCAAAAACCATTTGCAGCGCATCAGGGCCATCATCGTGGTCTGCCTTTGGGTAAAAGGTCAGTTGATCGATCAAGGCCTGCTGGTTGCGACTAAACAAAATCACGCCGTTGTTTGTGTGCGGCTGTATTGACTCAATCCGAAGCCCTTTGTCTGTCGCAGACCGAACCCCTCTGGCTGGCACCGGAACCCCTTGCTCAGCTGATTTTTCTACCAACGTGTCCTTAAAAAATTCCTGAAACTGGTTGATTTCAACCACCCACAACTGGCAGCGATACCTAACCTGTAACTCAATCACTCGCTCAATGATCGCCGAGGGCTTCAGCTTCGATATATCCGCCACAACCACATAAACCCAACCGGTCACCGGATCCTTCCCCACCACAATGATCGCCGAAGGGTCCGCACTTCGGCTCTCCTTGCCCATGGATGGATCAACCGCCCCAAAATAAACCAAATGCGGAGGCAGCTGCTCGTAGTAATACAGCTTGTCAAAGATCCGCTCCGACTCGTCAATGGGGTTGTTCTGGTACTCACTGCTAAACGCCGCCTTGTGCTCCGCTCGCTTAGTCATCAACCAACGCAGGGCCTGAACCTGAGGCCATAAAACTTGAGCCCCTCGGTCCATTTCTTCTCGGCTGTCGATGTAAAACTCAACCGCTTCGGCCAACCCTTGGGTGTGATACAAACGCTCATACTCGTCCCAGAGGTCCATTCGAGCGGGCATGGTCAAGATCGCCCTGTATGTCCGGGCTGCAAACCCTGGGTTCTTAGCCAAGCGCACAAGCACAGCGTCGTAATGCAGCACAGTACCGAGCATCAATAAATCCATCGAGCCGTCTGGAGGGCCTAAAGGCACAACAGACTTCAACATCCAGTTTTCCCCTTTTTTCCGCTGACCTGGATTACCAACGTTCTCGTCGTTCTCCAAGTCGTCCACGATCACCAGATCTGGCCGGTGGACTCCATGGGTCACCCCACGCAGTCGCTTCCCGCTGCCATAAGCCTTGATCTTACCACCAAGATTGGTGACCGCTGTCCCCTGGTTCCATACCGGCCCGGCCCCACACACGTCTGGGAAGTCCGCCTTCAGACGACCGTTGCCTTCCAATTCAATCTTGATCGCTTCCAAATTCTCAACCGCCTGATCAAGCGCATCAGAAATCAAGATCACAAACTTGCGCAACCCAAACACCAGCGCATACAGCGCAATCCCCTTGGCGATGGTGGTTTTTGCGTTACCTCTCGGTGCCGATCGCACCAACCTGAGCCCAGCGCCCTTGTCGCCAGCAAACATCAAGTCCGCATCACCGAAGAAGTCCTTGTGCATCGAGCTGTAGTCCCGTTTGCCCGCAAAGTAATGAGGCAAATAAGTCTCCAAAAAAGACTGAAAACTCGCTCTGGCTGCAGCCCTACGGCTATCGGCATTGACGGCATCGAGCGGGGTTGCTGCCCGCTCGATCTCCAGCATCAGGCTAACCTTCAGCTCAGCCAGCCGTTCGCTTAACGCTCGTTTGTCTAGTTTTGCCATGACTTCTGCCGCTTGAAGATTTCCGCCTTGATCTGATCCAAAGACTCAACCATCACCTGCGCCGCTTCTGGATTGCGCTTGGTCAACTCAGTAGCGACAATTTCTAACACCTCGCCAGCCACCACTTCGAGGGCCACGTCTGGGCTGTATGCCTTGGCGCTGCTGATCGTTTTTCGTAAACTATCCGCCAACCCAGCCAACAGGCTTGCCTTGGCCGCTGGCTTGAGCTCAACGTCGGCTTTGATTGACTCCAGTGTCGTGCTGATCGAATCCACAATCCCAACCACGCAGGCCCGAAACATATCATCCGACCCCGTTGTGCTGGCGATTTTCGCCACTCTAGCCTTATCCCAACTCACCCCGGCCTTTTCGTCCGCCGCCTTGTATTTACGGATACTGGACTCACTCTTGCCTAGTTGTTCGGCGATCAAAGCAATGGTGATCCCTTCGTCCACAAACAAACGCCTGGCGTTGGCTTTGGCGGCCTGTGCTTTGGTGGATGAGCCCTTGGCCATGTTATCCTCGTAGCTTGGAGAGGCTGCCTATCAATTCAGCTGTTTTTTGGGGAATATCACTGATTTGCTTCTGCAAATCTTTGATGTCCCCTTGAATCGTCCCAATCTTGTCATCAATCTCTTTTTCTAGCCCTTCAATGGCCTGATCATGCCCATCAAGCCGCCGACCATGCTCCCCAACCCGCCCCTTCAGTGCGCCGTAAGTCACAGCAACACCAAGGATAGAACCGCCAACCCCAAAAAATATGGCAAGCCAGCTTGAATCAAGCGTAGACGGGGCTGTGTTTGCCGCAGTGGCCGTGCTGCTGCAAAGCAACACAGCGATCAACACCAAAAACAAGAACAGCAACCCTGAAGCGATACCCTTCAATACCTTAGACAACATGATCCCCTCTTTTTTCTTCGAGGCGAGTCAACGCCTGCTCAACCGCATCATGCCCCATCTGAGCCGCCAACTTTTTGATCTCTTGGTTGGCAATCGGCAGTTGATCAAACAAAGGTGCCACCTCAGCCAAGACAGTGTGATAGCTCCGGGTGAGAGCAGCCCGCTTGACTTTGCGTAGCGTCATCACTGCCCCGGCTGAGGCGGGAAAAACGGCGACCAAGGCAAACAGCCCGACGTCGATCAAAACAGAGACAATTTCTGGGTTTGATAAAATTTGTTGCAGGGAATCTTGCATCTTGGATCTCCGTTCAATTAAAAGCTAGATTTTGATTATCCTTAAGAGTAGATTTGAATATAAGATTAAATAATAACAAATAGAAGACCCTAGGGTCGGGGGTAGGAACAATGGGTATAATCATTACCTGAAAACTTGACCGAAACAGGATTGGTGATTTAGCAGCTTGTAACCTTGGTTACTGACTTCTGGGGATTTTTTATGATGTTGTCTTTTTGCAGGACACTTGATATTTAAGGACAAACAAATCAATTTTTGCCCCTAGTGGGCTATTTCTATATATTTTTTTTCAGAAAAGAGCTTCATGAAGATACTTATCGCCGTCGCAATCCTTGCCTTGTCTGGCTGCTCAACAATGTTTAACTCCGGCTCTCAACCCATTTCTCTGCGGCCAGATAGCCCAGATGGAGATGGGATTTCCGTGGAGGTCCGGCAAAGTGGAACCTATTTTTCCGCAAAATTACCAACCACGATTGACGTCAGCCCTGGATGGAAAGAGGTCTCTGTCCAGGTTTCAGAAAAATGCTTCGAACAACGGCCCGTTCAGGTTCAACGGAGTGTTTCAGGTACTTATTGGCTGAATATTTTTAATGGTGGATGGGGCTTTATTCTTGATGCAGCAACAGGCACCATGTGGAGTTATGACAATGCAGTTAGAGTCCCAATCAAAAAAATAGACGGTTGCTCTGATCATGCATCAGTAACCGATACAAAAACAGACAGCTAGATACACACCCCTAACCCATCCCTGGGCTAGGGGTAGACCTCTCACTTCCCTTCTGTACCCAATAGACTAACCTCGTGCAGCTGTTTATATGCCATCTGCAAGGCCAGCCATATGGCCTTAATCCGAATGCTTACCGGTCCTGTTTGAATCACCACCACTCCCTCCAGTAAGGCCTCTTGGAGGTCATCAGCGGGTGACCCGCCTATTCTACAAAAATTCGAATTCTCCCGGAAGACAGTTTGAGTGAAATCATCACCATCCCGGCAGTCAGGAAAAGCTTCAAAAAGATCATCCTCGATATGAGATTTCATTGCTGATTTAGCTTCAGTGGGTTCATCATTCATGAAAAGCATCACATTATCTTTAAATGCTTGGATAGCACCGCTTTGCTCAAATGTGCACAGAGATTTCCTGTTCGCAGGTTTACCTTCGCTGGTTGCTCTGATTTTCTGCATGAAGTAATAAGAAAAATCATTCAAAGACCCCCAACCTTCAACACCATCACCCCGGTTTTCGATCACCGCTTCACCTAGATCACCTGTAACCGAAAGCATCCCGTTAAAAAGGCAGAAATACATAGCGCTAATTGATGACCCAGGTTTGGTCCAGGTCATCGTTTCAACCCCATCTGCATACCTCCTGACCGTGGCAACATGCTCCTTAAAGTCGCCTCTAAGCCAAACCCATTGTTGTTCATCTACTGCTTCATAGGATGACTTCATATTAACCCTCTTTAGATTCAATCATCAGCCGCTTTGTCCCCTTGGGAGAGTCGACTTGTTTATTGAGATGGATGCCCTTGGACGCTTCGATCCCGCCACCGAAAGCGGACTGATTCCGGTTGAACTTTTTGGTCAGGGATTTACTCAGGTTGTGATTCGCTCCGTACAACTCTTTGGCTTTTTCTGACTCACTAATCAAGACCAAAGCGTTTTCTTGCTCGAATTGTGATCTTTGAGCCTTTATCTTCATGATCAAACCAACAGTGATGCCTAAGTAGAATTCATCCCTCTTGGCAGTGGTATTTTTCCGCCGTGCCTTGATTTCCGCCGCCAAGAAGATCTTCCACTGCCGTTCAAACTCCTTGTTCAACCAGCCCCACAAGGTTTCGGCGAACGCCACTGACTCCCGGCGACCAATGAAGGTAACCCCCCATCTCCCTTGCCCTAAATCCAAGCTTAAGAAAAATACATCTGCAGCCAGCCCAATCAGTCTGCCCAGGTACCGACGCTTGTTGGTTCTCCACGCTGGTACCCGAAACGCTTCACCTTCAAAGGCAAAGTCTTCGTCTGTATCTTTATGGAGCTGGCTCTGCTCGATGCGGTGCTTGAGCATCAACTGCTGAGCCTTGCCAAAAGCGGCCTCTCGCTCTGCTTGGTTCGGGTTTTTCTCTGCTAATGCCAGGAGCTTCTTGATTTTTCCGATCATCTCCGAATTTGCATCGCTCATCCCAAATCTCCAACACAACCTAAACCGCTCAACTCCGCCTGGAGCCGGTGATAATGTTGCAAGAAGATCGACCGGCTGTCCCTGGGACACCAAAAACTAGGCCGAATCTTTGAATCCCACGCAGCCCAACCGACATCAGTTTGAATTTCAGCGTTCCAAATAATTTGCTCTTCGATCTCCTTTACGGCTCGATCTGCAGATAAGATATTTCGCAGCACCACATGATATTTAGCCTCCGAGATTTCAGGAAGCAGGGCACCGAATATGACCTTCATCCAGTCACCTTCAATCCGCCGGATTGCCAGACCATTAAGTTTAACAATGCCTTTGATTGGACTGGGTATATCTAATTGCAAATACACTTCAGGGGCGTCATGCAACAGACCTGCAAGTAAAATAACCTCAAACATCCCTTTGTCGAGCTCTTCCTTGTCGTAGACATATTCCAACAACTGCATCACAAACACACTGTGACTCGCATTATTGTACCAGATTCCATCCGGCAACACCCCGCCATACCGACAGGTATTCGCTAACCCAGTGGCGATATCCTCGATATCCACAATCCCCTGATCCGGCTCCAGCGGATTAAATGCAACCCGCTGCGAGGTGCGGAAAAGCGGATTAACTGACTGACTCATGCTTCCTCCTTAGGAATATCTTTCGGCGGCATGTGAGCCACCAACAAAACCGACTGCCGGGTTGCATCCGCCCCACATTTACATTGATAATAATGGATATTTCCGCAAACATTGTTCTCTGTTGTGTGAGGTAGATATCTCTCCCCACAGGCAGGGCAAGTGTAAGACAGTGAGCCCAACAACACCGACGCATCCCTTATCATATTTTGCAGTTTTTCCAAAGACTGAGTCACAGCCCAATCGGCGGCCTTAATCTGGCCGACTAAACTATCACACACAGATCACCTCCCAGCCCTGCCCGGCGGCATATTCCTTGGCCTCTGCGTGGCTCTCTGCCTTGTACCTTTTCCTGCCTGACCGGACCAAAACCCAGCGGATGTTTTTGTCTTTGTCGGTAACCAAGATCGAGATTTCGAATTTCCCACCCCTTGGGTTGATTTGCGCTTTTGTCTTCACGATTCCTCTGTAATTTGATAATATTAAAAACAAGTTTGGTTTGGGTCCACTTTCTCAGCGAACCACTTCTGTAACGTATTGATCGACACCCCGGTCGCTTTCACAATTTCATTGATCTTCGCCCCATCAGCCCGCATTTGTTTGGCTGTACTTTTCGCTTGGCGGCGCTGGTATTCATAACCAAGCGGTAGAATCACCTGCTCACCACCAAACCCCTCGCAGAGCCCCAGAGCCGCCTCCTTGCCAATCACACCCACCAGCCAATGGTCATCACGGAGCTTTTGGGGAATCCAAAATTCTTGGCCACCTTTGGCATGGACCAGCATTTGGGTGGCCTCAGGTCCGATCGCATTCAGCAAGTTGGGCACGCCGATCCCAGACATCACACCTCCAAGCCAGCCATGTACGGCCACAAGCTTTTAGCGTGGGAGTCGGGCCGTCTAGCCCAGGCTGAGTTGGTCATCTCCTCAGCCGCTTTGGTTGTTTCACCGGCATGCAGGGCACTGAGCATCTGTTTGAAACTCAGCAAGCCGGCTAGACCTAATTCAGCGTACATTTCAAGCAAGGCATGCTGTGGCCCAGGCATCAAGCCGGCCACCCAAGGCAATTCCTCGATCAGTTCACCAAACCGGTGCACCTTCCGGGCGTTTTCATTCGCCCGCTCTGGCGTTTGTTTGGCCCAGTTGCTGTCCAGCATTTCGGCTGCCCCCTCGATGTATCTCTTGGCTTTCAGAGCCCCTAGAGCCTTGCGAAACCTCAGCAAACGACTGACCCCAAGCTGATACCCCATATCCAACAACACCAACCGAAGCCCCAAAGGCATCCCCTCCCACCAAGGCAAGTGTTTGCTGAGTTCAGCGGAGACCTTCTTCAGCCGGTATTCCAATAAGAAGGCTGCCTCGTCTTCATCCAGCCCAATATCAAGGTTGGTGCCATACCCAACGGTCAAAACCCCCTCGCTGCACTTGTATGGCTTCGAGCGGTACCCTTCATGCCGCTTGATGTTGGGTAGGCTGGCGATAATAGTTAATAGCTGTGCGTTCTTCATTTGTTCTCCATTTAACTGGGTTATAGTGCTGCAAAATCAAGAGAGAGTGCCTGCCATTGCCCGTCTTCCTCGGACCGCTCATAGACTCGGATGTATTTTTTGGTTGATTCAATGGTGATGGCGTCAGTCAAAATCTCCATCGCCCGCTTCCACCGCTCATCCTTGATCGCCACTCGGCGCAACCCAAGCACTTTAGAGACCGAGACTTTCCCTTGGTCGTCCACCTGGAATGCTTGTAAAATCAAAGCCGATAGGTTGACGTTGACCCCTTTGCTCCACTCATGGATGCACGCATCAATGATCGCCTTGGCTGCCGATATCTCTTCATTGAAGGTGATCAAGTTGGCCACCTGTAACTCGATCCTGAGGTTCCCGGAGTAATTGCGAACCGTGACGTTGCCCTTCTCGCCACCGTGGTTGACCCCATGTTGGGCCAACATTTCGCTCACGTAGCCGTAAAATTCCTTAAACAGCTTGGTTTTGAAAGCTTTCAGCCGTGCCTGCTCCTTCTTCCAGTCCGAAACCCGCTTTTCCACGAACCTGTCCCGCTTTTTGTCCGAATCCTTAATCATCCGAGGTGGCACCGGTATCTCCTGACTGTTGAGCCAACACTTCACCCCGTTAATTTCTTTAAACCTTGCCATTTGCCTCTCCAATTGGCTGTTAAACGCTCAGCGATACCTCGATGCACCGCCGTTTCAAAACGGTCGCAACCGCTACCTGCTCATAATTCCCCAACACAAAAGCCGCCGGGCCTCTTCGCCCAACCAAGATCACCCGACGGGGCGCTTCTTGATCAAGCCGGTCAATCAAGACCGCCAATTCCCGGGTTGACCATTCGGTCTGCCCCACATCATTGAGCCCTCGGATCACCGTCAGATCGCCAAGCTTCATATCATCGGCGCTAGCGACCTTCTCCTTGCTGTCAATCGAACCTTTCTGGTCCCCTAACCACCGGCTCACATCAATGAAAACCACCGATGCATCCTTTTGTTTTTTCAAGTACCCCGTGGCCATTTGAGTCACCAAATTGACCGCTGACAACCCATCAAACGCCCGAACCCAAATCCACTTCTCTGCCCCCAAGGACCATGCCTTGCGCATTTCATCAGCCTTAGGGTGGCTGAGTGGGTTCTGCTCCAACACCACCGCCCTGGTTTGAAAACTCAAAGGCCAGCCGGCTTCCTCCATTCGCATCAAAACCCCCGCAACGGATACCGGGTCAACAGTGGGATAGAAAGACCGTCGGTAGGTCTTCAAGTCCACCACGATATCTCGCCCCTTCTCGTCCTTACCTAGCCCTTCCCGCTCAATACGTTTCTGCTGTAACGCCGCTAGGTAGGCCGGATCTTTCAGCCTCTCCCTGGCTGCCGTCAGAGGGTCAGACTCAGGCATCGAAAAATCCGCCTTGGTCGTCTTCTTCCGCTCACCCAAGCCACCCCCCTCGTTCTAATGCTGTGATCACATCGCTAGCCCGGCTTTTGCTGAGCTGCCTAGAAGTCTTGACCTGGAATTTGCCTTCTAGCCACGCTGACAGAGCCTTGAAGCTTGTGTTTTTGGCTTTGGACGACCACAGCGCCAAGATCTTGTTGTTCTGCGCCTCGGTGATCCCGTCCGGCCTTTGCACCCATGGCTGCTTTTTCTTCTGTGTACCCTTGACGGTCGCCATGTGCCGGGAAAATTGGGCCTGAGTCATCTCCTTGCTGCTGCCTATCTGAAAATTCGCCTGGAGATAACCCCGGTAGGCGTCATCATCTAGCCCAGATTGCTGTTTCCAAACGTGCATCGATGCAATCTGGTTTCTGCTCAACATTCGGTCCTTATTTTGGCCTGCCATCCCGCATCTCCTTGATTAAAGCCTGAGCTTGTAGCTCATAGATCCAATCAGCCCGCCTGATCTGGTACCGGCTGATCACTAATTCCGTTAGATTCACCTGACGTAACGCCGCCAGCTCTTTCAACTCTGCCAATTGCGCAGGGTTTATTTTCTTGGCGACCTGTGACCGGGGCTGCCGTTTTTGCTGAGGGAAAAACTCACCCCAGCTTCGCTTTTTTCGGGTCACGCTTTTTTCTTAGGTGGCCTGTGTTTTTCTTTAAACTGAGACCATGTTCCAGGTAGTTTTTTGATCACCTTGTAGTCCGTCTTGTACCCTGTGCCAACCTGCCTCAGGTACCCAGCCTTTGTAACCTCAGCGACAGCTCGCCTTGTCTGATACACCTCGACCTCCGCCAACCGGGCGACTTCAGCCACGGTGATGCCCTTGGGTGGCAATTTGATCAGCACATTATAACACCTCTCCACATCAGGCAGTTGGCTTCGCTTATCGGCCATTCGCTGTCGAACGTCCTTCTCGATGCCCAGCAAAACACCAACTGTCAGCGATCCACCCTCACAGGCATCAATGGCACTTCTCCAGGCTCGATAAACCGCATAGGCCCCAACTCGTTCTAAATCCCGATCCCGTTTCACTTCAACCCCTTCAAATCAGCCGCCTCACGAACCAACCCCAAGGTTAAATGCCCCGTTTTCTTGACCTTCATCTGAGTCGATAGCTTGTCGATCAGGTCGCTGAGCCTTCGGAAATTCCCCTTGGTTAAGTTGTGAATCATCCGCAGAGCGTCCCGGTCATGTTCACCGTCTCCCTTGGGTGGCAGGGCAGCTTGGATCACCGTCGCCACGTCGATCTCGGTGAGCGGCGCAAACTTGACCGTCGCACTGATCCGAGATTCCAAAACAGGATACCGCTTCAGCTCATTCGAGACGTCCTGCATCCCAATCAAAACGATCTTCGCCCCTGATTCGTCGCTCAGGTCCCTGAGTGTCTCGATCAAGTCCTTGTTGCTGATCACATGGTCCAGCTCGTCGATATAGACAACGATCTCTCGACGCATCAGCTCGTCCTTGATCTGCCCGTACAACACCTGCGTTCGCCCGCTAACAGGCAAACCCAAGGCGTCCGATAATTCGGTCAACATCCACCGGATACTCCAGGCTCGTTTGGCCCGGATCATCGGATGCCCGTCTTTGGCGCTTCGGTTGATGATCGTCTCAGTTTTGCCGAGGCCCGGCTCCCCATAGACCAGCCCAAAATTGGCGTTGCCTGTGGTTTTGCTCATCAAAGACCCAATGGCCTCGTTGAATTTATTGATGTTCGCTAGGTCAGCGACAAAAGGTAGTTTGCTCATTTCACTCCTAAGCAAGATTGTTTGTAATCCTTGACCGCCGGGGTTTTCTCCAGCCGCTCCATCCAGTCTAAGTCGTCATTATCCAGCTGCTCGCCTCGCTGGATCTGCGCTTCAAGCTCTTTGTACAGCACCAAGAACCGGTCTGGTCCCTGCACTTCCGCCGGGGCAGCCGCTATGGGCCCCAAATCTTCCACCACCACTTCCTCTTGGGTGGAGTCCGCTTCTTGTTTATCGAACTCTTCCCCTGCAACAACAGCCAACTGGAGCTGGCTTTGCTGCTCGATGGAGGATTGCTGGTGAATCTTGCCAATCACCTGATCATGCCGCTCCAAACCGACCACAGCCCGCTGGTCCAACGACTCAATAAATGGATCGTTCTCTTCATATCCAGCCCGCTTGATCAAGGCTTGATAATAATCAATCTGAGTACTCACCTGCTCCAGAGCCGCTTCCCTCATAGCAATCGCCTGCTCTGAGTTGATTGCCCTGTCGTAAGCGGTGAACAGATACTCCCCTTCCATGCTGAAGGCGTGGATCTGGTGGGGGTTCTGATCGAAAAACACCCGCACTTGATGCCCAATATAAGGGTCATAATCAGCGCAGCTATAAACCCGAGTTTCCCCAAGGGTTTTGTACCGAATCCCTTTAGCAGTGACCTGCCGGGTCTGCTGCTCGTTGAGTAAAATATCCAACTCCCGAACGTCTGGCTTCACAATCACAGCCTGCGGCAACAACTCCTCCAGCCGCTGGTTCGGCGTCTTCTTAAGCCCGCTGTGCTCCTCTTCATGGTATACAGCCAGAGCCTTTTGGATCAGCTCGTAAAGCTCTGTATGGTCCAACTTGACCCGGTAATAAGCCTTGTCCTGCGCCTCCTCATCCTGCTTTTCGATCTGCCTTCGCTGGTCAAACCGATGCCGGGAACGGATGTTCTGAGCATCGGCAACATTGTGCCCAGAGTACCCAGGCAAAACCTCAAACAACCCACGGGTCAAGGTCCCAAAGAACCGCTCCACAAAAGGCTTTTGGTCGCCAGAGTAGGGCATCGCCGGGCTGTTGAAGATATCAAGGGAGTTAAAAATCCACTCCATATCGCTGTTGATAAACTCAGACCCCTGATCCCCTCGGAAGCTCTTAGGCTTCCCCCAAGCCAACAAGATCTGCCGGAGCAAAAGCTTGGTGGCGTAGGTGCCAGAGGACGGAGCCAGGATCACTTGAACCTGACGTGTCGCCACGTCGATCCCGGCCATGAGACTAAACCTGCCGTCCGTGCAATGCACATCCGCCGGGCTACCGTCCCACTCAACCCGGTCCAAAAAGCCCATCCGCCGCCAGCCTTCAGCGTCCCCAGGAAAGGGCAAAAACCGCTTGGCCTTGTCTGGATTCGCCAAAAACGCAAACAGCCGTTTGCTGAGGCTGTTCTTCTGCTTGTTCAGCCAGTTCAGCATGGTCCTTTCAGAGATAGCCACCCCAGCCTCTATCTGCACCACCTCCGCAAGCCGCTTTGGCCGAGCATCAGGGCAATACACATACAACATCATAATCAACTCACTGAGTTCATGTGTAATGATAGGCTTCCTCCCGCTGCTGATCCGCCCGTCCAGCAGCCCCACCGCCCCTTTTTCGTCTGTCTTCTGTGACCACCACTGGATAGTCCTGAGGGCGGGCACCGCCTCACCCGCTTCCTTGAATTGCCCCAGCATCAATTCTATCTCTCGTGACTTGAACCGGTTCCGCTTTTGGGTATCATACCAGTTGATCCACGTTTGTTTGTTCATCGCCCCATCCCGCCGGGCTTCGTCTGGGATACGTTTCTCAGGGTCCGCCCGCTTGGCGACAACCAGCGAAGCCGGGCAGGGCAGGGTAACCCCAGCCGCTTCCATCTTCTCTTGCCATGCCAAGCTAGCCGGGGCTTTCACCAGGGGAGTGGTGTCCACCCCGACCAACCTGACGGTCTTTTTCGGTGCCTGTTTGGCCGTCTTTTTTGCGGCCTTCTGCTGCGCCGTCACTTGGTCCCGGTGTTGGATCATCTCGACAATCCGGCTTTCCAGGATGCCTGAAACTTCATCGCTCAGCCCATCGGCCATCGACAACTTGATGACCCACATTTCAGAGGCTTTTTGGGCTATTTCTTTTTGGGTGTCGATTGGCAGAGAGCTATAGTTGTAGTGCCGCTCAAGTCGACCAGAACCCCCTTCTTCTCTAAATAACCAATTGTTGCGTCTAGCTTTAGCCGACAGACTAGATATAGACTTTAAACCCATTAATTCGGCCATGTGCTTGAGGGTCACCTCTAACTCAGCCATGTTCCCTCCTGTTTTTCCCAAGCATCGCAAAACACAAACTCGCTCCCCAAAGTGAAATCACCGCCTCTAATTGGCAACCACGCCCACCCGCAAACCCAGACAACCAAACAAACCCCACCATGAGCCCGAAATAGATCAGCTTAGATTTCATCCTCGGCCCCTGCCAAATAACCAAGGCCCTGGACTTTCTTGGTGAAAGTGGAATAAAATCGGCCCAGTCTAGACTGTTTTTCACTTGAATACGGAGCCACAGATGCCAAAGAAAAAATCTCCTGATAAATCCATAGAAATGGACTTTCACTCATTCCCTCTCGATCTGTTATACTTGGCCAACAAGAAGGGTAAGAAATACATCCTTCGCAATTCCCTTCGATCACACAGCGCAACAGTTCTTCGAGAAGAGGCAAATATAGAGATGCCCCAGGACCTCCTTGCAGACCTACTCCACGCTCATCAAGAAGTTCATTTTCGCATGGCCAAGGCAACACGATTGGGACGACAGGACCGAATTTCGGGGATGCGTCGCACCCTTCAAGTTGACCTTGAGTACGAACACTCTGGAGCCATAGGAGCCAGTCTTGCGGACTGGAAGAAAGCGAAATACCCGCTCCCTGCAACAGTTTCGGCTCTCGTTTTAGTAACTCAAGCAAATCATCGACTGTGCATCGACCTGGACAAACACCCTGTTGACATGGGGTGGCGCCGCTATGATCTGCAAATTTCTCTTTCAAGTTTCCTGTACTCATTTTCTCCTCCAAAGTGGATACCCCTGACAATCCTTCCAGATGCGAGGGCGGCTGTTCGAGCCGTTGTAAATTTCAATGAAATCATCGAAGCCTGCTTTGAACAGGGCTTCTTTATAACTGCGATCGATTCGTCTCAAGTAATGACAGATGCCTACCTCAATGAAACCCCGTTCATCACCCTCTAACCTCTCTTAACCAACCGGCGAACCTGCGATTCATTCTGAGTTTTTAATACCTTCAAGGTCCGCTTGAGCTGCTTGCTCGCCGGATGTTCGTCCAGCTCTTTGACCTCTTCCTGTTTTGGTTGTGACAAGCTATGTGCCAACAGACCGTTGCCCGTCTGAACCGCAAACCGGATCAGGATCGTCAAACCCATCAACAACAACCCAAGCAACCCAGCGGGCTTCTCTTTATCCTGAGACTCCATCAACCGATCCTCAGCCGCCCGCCTACCTTTGATGCTAAGCGCAGTGTTAGTCCGCTGCCCCTTCACTGCCTCGATATCCCTTGCCCGGCTTTCAACAATCCGTTCCAACCGTTGTATCTGCTGCTCCTGTACCACATGGCCTTGCCATTGCTCCCAACCCTTCGAGGCATCTCTAGCCGAAGCCCCCAAAACCACCACCAAGAACAACAACCCGCCAGTCGCCCGAAACCCAAGCCGCAACCAAGGCCGCCCCGGCAACCGCACCGCCAAAGCCAACACCAAAAACACCTCCGCCAAACCGGCCAAAGCATAACCCCGCCAAGCTTGAGCCCCATAGAACCCCGCATAATATTCGCCCGCCTCAACCGCCATCAATAAAGACGTCACCATAATCAATAACAACCGCATTTCAACCTCCCCATTGTTTCCACAGCCACCTGTGTTTAATCTTCATCAGTGGCAATAACCTTCAAAAGCCCCTCGCTCAACCCCTTCAGCTTATTGAACTGTTCCAAGAGAGCCTGAGGATTCACGTCGCAGAACTGCCCAAAAATCTCGGCCACCTGCGCTTCCCTGCTAGAAGGATCTCCCAGCAACCAAGCCGCCACCCGCCGCCGGATACTTAAACGGGGGTCATCAAAACCCAACGAGCTCAGCACATAGTCTTGATACTCGGCCAATTCACCCGTTAAATCTCCCAGCTCAACGCCACCTTCAGGCTCCTCCAGCTCAGCAGGCTTTCGCTTCTTCACCTCAAGAGTTGGACTAGCTTTCTTTGGCCGGCTGCACGTAAGCCCCAGGGCTTTGCATTTCAAACTAACCCCAGTCGTATGAATCCCAAGAGCCGCCGCAATCTCCTTCTGACTCTTCCCTGCACCAACCATCCGCTTAAGCGTCGTCAACCGCTCAGCCGTCCACCCTTGTTTTTTTGTGGCACCTTTTTTAGGTTCGATCGTCAGGCTTGCTTGATTTTCTCCCGACTGAACCGGAACCCCGACAACCTCAGCTGTGGGATTTGCGATTCCATTATTCACCTCTGGAGCAGACCGCCCCGGATTTAAACGAACAGTATATGAAGGACCAAATACATCCTTAACCTTGTTGATCTGCCGCAAAATCTCTTCCGCAAATGTAGATTCGTCCAAATCAAAATCCAATGAAACCTTCATCACTCCCCCTTCACCTTCAACACCGAACCTTTCTGAGGATGGGCAAACGCATATTCAACCATCTCCCGGAGTAAACCGGCATTCGTCTCGTTACCTAATAAAATCCGGTTCAGCCGATGTTTTCCAACCGGACGCCCACCTTCGGTATTTCGTCCTGCCTGATGCATGATCAATTCATAGGCATCAGCCAGTGCATTACATGTCCATTGGGTCAGTGATAAAAGCCCCTTGAAATCCGCTTGCCAATCGACAAGCCCCTCTTTCAATCGAGCGTTCTCTGCGAGCAGTGCATCCATGCGGGTTTGGGTATCGGTCATTAGTTCCTCATTTACGGGTTTAAAGCTGTGTGATAAAATTTTAGACAGTCTGTTTTCATGGGCAGGTTATTTTTTTTCTGCCCTGTGGATTAAACGTTGACATTAAAAATAATAAACGAACAAGCGTAAAGTGCTTTTAGTCTGATTAATTTACTGATTACAAAGGCGGTTTTTACTTTTGCGATTGCTCGTTTACTGTTCGCTTACTAAGGAGAGGTTTTGCGTTTATTATTTTCTGTTTCGGAACTGTCCAGATTAACAGGGCTAGCCCCCCGAACTATTCAAATTAAGGCCAAGAACCATAGTTGGCCGACAATTAAAAAACCGGCAGGCAAAGGTAGGCCCAAGCATCTATATGACCTGTCAATAATGCCTGATAATATACAATTGCAATGGTCGTCACGGACAGGGTTAATTGAAGCAAGCACAGCACTAGGGTGGCCGATCAGGGAGAGTTATTTCTTGCCGAATAAGGCGATGTGGGATGGCGAGAGCCAAGGGCTATGCCTAGAAGCTCAGCAAACCCTATTAAAGAGGTTCCCTGATTTGGCTGATATCGAACCTGGTTCTCTTGAACTGGAGCCAATCAGAGCAACCATCGACCCAGAGGATGCAAAGCAAGAGAAGATCGAACAACTCAAGAGTCAGATAGCTGATTTAGGACAAACCGGGACCGAAGAAGAGCAGCAGGTGAATGATGAGCTGATATCTGTGAGGTATTTTGAGGATGTTTCTGCCGCTGCGGGCTCAGGGTTTGTAAACACGGACCATCAGCAATCAGTAATGATGCAGATGACCCCAGGCATGCTGGAGATGCTCGCACCAGGGTTGCCAACCAAAGGCCTAACCATGATCAAGGCCCATGGCGATTCAATGGAACCAGATATTTATAGCGGAGATAAGCTACTGTTAACATCGACCGATGGAACAGTGAAGGAAGGGGCTGTATATATAGTGAGGGTCAGAGATACGATCATGGTCAAACGTGTCTACAAGCACCCTATGGACAAATCAATCGAGTTGGTCAGCTCCAACCCAAGGCATAAACCAATCATCATCACCGGCCCAGACACCGATGACGTAGCAATCCTAGGCCAAGTAGTAGGCCGCCTACGCATAGACCAACTCTAACCCTCTCACCCCGGTCAGCCAACCCCCCTAACCACCAACAAACCCACCCGAACGCAGGACCGACACCAACAAACCCAAGCCAAACCCAGAGCCGAGACACCCCAAGCCCCTCGCACGCTACCCACAACCCACCAGCGTGCGACCCCAAAAGCCCAACTCTTCCACCCCATGGGAAGACTTCACCCAACCCCCCCCCTTACTCTTCCACTTCTGCGCAACCTTTTAGGAACAAAACACGCAAACTATGACAATTTCACGCAATCTATTTCCACCCTCCAACCTAAACCCCAATCCCCCCTAAACCCAACACCCACACCCTCAAACCCCAACTCCCCCAACCTCCATTCTCACGCAACCTTTTCCAGACCCCCACACTGATTGCAAGATTGTCTGCTTATTTGTCACACAAATAAGTGTGTTTTGATCAATAGGTTTATAAAAACAATCGTTAGGTGGATCGCAATGGTGTGCTGATATCGCTGACGGCTCGATGCCCATGAATCACATCTAAAGCGACTTATGCACGAAACACTGTCCAAAGCTTGGGGACAAGTCTCAAGCAAGTTTCAATGCTGGCGAGCCCAGGTGTTGGAGTGGACCTTCCAAAGTAAACCCTGAAAGACCAGAGCGGCTTATTTTGTTCGATTGTTTTATGCCGAGGGCTATCCCTCGCCATGATGCAAATGAATGTTCTTTAAGGCCTCAATTGGAGCTGTACTGTGGCAATGGCTCGCATGGTTGCCTCGATCGCTGCAATTTGCCGCTTTTTAGCGAATTCAGTAAAAATACGTTTCTCGATTTTAAAAATTTTACCTTTGCAAGTATAGGTGCGGTCTTTTTCCCAGTAGAAAAACCATGATTTTGGACCAAAGGTATTGCCGCTTTCTCCGTAATGTCCAAAGCCTGTTGTTGGGTCAATGGCACCATCCCAAAAACAAGACCAATCAGTAGCTTGATTATTTGCCAAGCTACGTTCAGTGGCGGCTACATTTTCTTTCATGATTTGCTGCAAAGAGACCGAATTAGAGTCCGCAGCTAGTGCGTCACAACCTAAATCCTTCGTTGAGATGTCTACATCGAATTTATCGAAGGTATCCCCCTTCGGCAAATGAGATGAACTGAACACGGGATGAAAAATAGGAATGACATGAGCGGGTACACTCACGTCTTGGATGTAATGAATGGTCTGCCCTAATTTTTTGTAGATGAACCCACTATTTTGTGGTTCTTTTTGCAATAAACCATTGAGTTCACCGTCAACCATTTGATCGAAATAGGCATTAAATGAAGTTGCCTCAACCTTGTCCCTCAAAAACTGAGGCATCCCTTTTGAACCCGCTTCATCTAACTCCCGTTCATGCTTATAAAAATGCCAAAGTTTGGCTCGATCTAGGACCGGTTGGTTATCTTCCCCTAAATTTCCTGCTACGATAAAGCCTTCGTCTGCTTCCGTAACTTTTTTGTCCTTCGTGCTTTGGCATCGGTTGTACTGCTCTACCGCTAACTTAGTGAGATTCTCATGGTTGCCTACACCGAACCCAAAGCTGTGACCAGTCATGAGAAGGATAAAACCTAGTGAAGAAATGATAACTTTCATAATAAATTCCTTAATATTGAATGACATTTGAGTGTGATATCTTTTGTATCAACTGGTTAGCATGATGACTCTTGGAATACAATGATTGAACATATTCTCCCGATCCATCCTTCGCTCTATGGCTGCCTGAATGCCTGCTGCTGGTAACCTGTGTCATATTGTACAACAGTTTTTTCTACACCATTCCCCACAACTCGGAGAGAGTGCATGTCTTAAAGTTGTCTCAAAAGCAACGCCCCTGATTCATTGTAATCAGTGATCATCTGGGTTTTTTGGGGCTTCCTTGGCAGAAAGGATATTGTTGTCTTGGTTCAGGTGTTTAAAACTGAAATTGCATCATCAGATTCCCGCCGTCCCATTGCCGCTGGCGGAAGGTATCCAAATCCCAGGTGCTGTTGAGGTACACTCGGTACTGGTCTTGGGTGTAGACCAGGAGCCCGCAGGTGGCCTTGATCTGAATCGAACCCTCTTGTTCTTCAGGCTCCTCACCTTGTTTCACAAACCAATCAATGGTCCCCGCCTGAAGGGAAAAGAGGTAGCTCATCGGGCTGTCAGGATGGAGTTGCCATTTGCCGTAGACTTGCTTGCTTTTTAAGTGGTGGGCAAAATCATCTGACCGCTTGCCTTGGTCCCGGTTGTTGGTGAAGGAGCTTTGCTGGACCCCTAGAGTGGCCCTCCAGTCTTGGTTTCCGTTGATTTGGTGGTACACATCAACCCAGTGAAAATCAACCTGTTGCCGTTGGTCTGCCTCGGGTTGATCAGGGCTTATTTGCCGTCTCCGGCGAAGCTTTTGTTTGAGTTGCAGGCCAAAAAGGGATTGTTTTGGGTCTCCGATCTCGGCCAGGAGTTCTCCGCTTTGGCCTTGGTGGCTTTTTTGTAGTGCCGGTTGAAAAACCTGCAACCTCGACTCCTGGTCATTGGATACATCCAGAGAAACCAAAAACTGCCTCGGTACGACCCATCCCCATTCTAATCGGTAAGCCACCGGGGTATTGATGTATTGATCTTCAATTTGATGGCCGTAATCAACCACATTCTTTTCGTTGTACAACGCATATTGTGAGAGTCGGCTGAGCCGGAAGCGGAAGTCCTGGCTCCGGTCACCATACCCCCCTGCGTACCCCATATGGCCAAGCCGTTTGTTGTGGGCCGGGAAGCCTATGATCGAGAAGTTCCACGGAGCCCCCACCCAGAAAGAAGCCTCTTGAAACGGCTGGCTTTGCCGGTAAATGGATTCTTCAAGGTACTCATAGGCGATGCCCAGGGTCTTTTGGATGGGCACATTGAGCCGCAACTGCTGAACCAAGTAAAACCGCTCCATGGAGATGCTGCCGACCGTGGCAAACATCCCGGAGTCGGTTTTCGCCCACTCTCGTTGCCAACTCAAAGGGGGTTGGTAGGCTTTGATGTCAAAAAAGTTTTCTGTGTCCAAGTAGTCGTTTTGGATTTCATAATCACCGTCGAACCAAGCCGTAACGGGTGTGGCCCAACTACAGAAAAATAACAAAAACCCCAACATACAGCGATACACGGCCCCTCCACAGGATAGGGTGCCTTTTGGCTTCTGTGTATAGAGTACAACTTTCGGGGCAGTCTTTCAATCAAGGGGTGTTTTACCTCAAAGGTGGAAGGGTAAGAAACGCTAGCGTCAGCCCATCCGTTTTCTGAAGTCCAAAATATCGGTGGCTCAAAGGCTGCTTAATGGTATAAACTGAAACCGGAAACCTGTACTTTGCGCCAAACCAGCACAAGGGAAAGACGGGATAAATACAGAAATTAAGGACACCCAAGGCGGGAGGAACATGGGCAAAGTAGGCTTGGGGATTGTCTTTGACCTGTGGCTTGCTGAGGGTCTAAAAAAGCTGGGCGGCGTTGTTGTGTGGATGTTGTTGCTTTCACTCAGTCTGGCCCCCCATAGGGCCAGGGCTACAGAATGGGAGGTTCGTGGTGAAGTGATGAGCTACGCCACCGCTGTCGAGGGCGCAGGGCCGGTCGGGGTCTTTCGTTACTTGCCGACCTTGAAAGCAGAAGGTAGTGGTGTCGCCGATTGGCAATGGGACAGCGAGGCGACTGGATTTTGGTACCAAGCAAAAGACCCAAGCTTAGGGGCAGAACAAAAAGGCGAAATGCTGCGGGCTTGGGTCCGGGTTTATGACCCCCAAATCGAGGTCCGCCTTGGGCTGCAAGAGCTGAGCTTTGGCCCGGCGGTGCTGCTTCGTAGTCTGCAATGGTTTGACACCAAAGATCCGCTAGACCCGACCGGCTTCACCAAAGGAGTCAAGGGTGCCCTGGTGCGCATTTCAACAGACTCCAACGCCCAATATTGGGTCTGGGGACTGGTGGATAACCAAGATTTATCGGCCCAGACCCGTTACGTGTCAGACACACAGACCCCGGAGTACGGAGGCCGGGCGCAGTTTTCAAAGTCCTTAGGGGAGTGGGCTGTGACGATGCACCAAAGGCAGGTACAGCTCAGCGCCGAGCAGAAGACCATGGAGTCTCGGGTTGCCTTTGACACCAAGCTGGACCTCCCCTACAACGGGCTCTGGTTAGAGATGGTACAGATCAATCGGCAAGCCGAGCAGGCCCAGCAAACCATCACCAAAGAAGGGCGACTGACGTTGGGGGCCGATTACAGCCTAAACCTGTATGATGAGTCTGCTGTGGTCACGGTCGAAAAAAATTGGAACCATGCTGCGCTGGCCGGTGGCACCTTGTCCCAGGTCGAGGACGACTCCGCTTTGCTGGTGAGCCTGCCGATGGGTTTGTTGGATGTCTACAGCCTCAGTTGGTTTGAAGAAGCCCATTTGGGGCTTTCGACAGCCAGCGTGGATTGGCAGCGAACCTATGACCGTTACTTTTGGGATCTATCCTTGTTTCAGGTCAATCAAAGGGGTGCTGCACCCTTGGCTGGGGTTGGGATACTCTTTCAATACAACCATTAGGGAAGAAAATGAAAGAATTGATTCGGTTAGAGGGGTTAGATAAAGTCTACCCGATAGGCGGGGAGGACTTTTACGCCCTCAGGCAAGTCAACCTATCCCTGGACGCTGGGGAGTTCACCGGGCTGGTGGGCCCTTCGGGCTCAGGTAAAACCACCTTGCTCAACATCATCGGCGCTTTAGACCAACCGAGCCGAGGCACGGTCTATATGCATGGCCAGCCCATATCTACCCTCAAAGCGACCGAGGCAGCAAGGCTGAGGCTGCTGAACTTTGGGTTCATTTTTCAGACCTACAACCTGCTCAACGTATACACCGTTTATGAGAACGTCGAGCTTCCCTTGACGCTGCTGGGGATGGACAACAAACAGAAGAAACAGGCGGTACACAAAGCGTTGGAATGGGTGGGCCTGACCGACAAAATCAACAGCAAGCCTGGCAAGCTCTCCGGCGGGCAGTGCCAAAGGGTCGCCATCGCACGGGCGATGGTTAAAAACCCCAAACTGGTGTTTGCTGACGAGCCCACCGCAAACCTAGACAGCGAAAACAGCCACAACATCTTAAAGACCATGGCGCAAATCAACCAAGAAACTGGGACCACCTTTTTGTTCTCTACCCATGACCAAAAGGTGATCGACTACCTCAGCCGGGTGGTCTACCTCAAGGACGGCCAAATCATTGAAGAACAGCTTCAAGAACCCAAAAGGTAGGTGACGAGATGATGGTCTATAAAATTGCCTTAAAAAACCTGCTTTCCGCCGGGGTTCGCACTTGGCTGACCGCTTTTGTGCTGTCTTTGACCTTAGCTTCCATGATTTTCTTGCAAGCGTTGATGACAGGGATGCTTGATGAAATGAGCACCATTCGGGCCAAAGAGGAGATCAGCCAGGGGCAGATTTGGCACCCCGATTATGACCCTTACGACCTGACCCAATTAGACCAAGCCAACGGCGCTGCCCCTTCAGAACTGCTGCCCCTGATCACTTCAGGGGAACTCTGCCCTTTGTTGCTGATCCCAGGTGCAGTGTACCCCAAGGGCCGGTTTAGGAACCTGTTGATCAAGGGGGTGGACCCGGCCCAGAGCTGCCTCGATCTCGACTTTTCCCCCCTTGGAACTAAGGGGGAGGAAGGCCTGCTTTCGGTGATGATTGGGGCAAGGTTCGCCAAAAGCTTGGGGCTGAAACAAGGGGACCTGCTCACCGTGCGCTGGCGTTCCAAAGCCGGGGCCTTTGATGCGCTGGACGCCCAGGTCGTGGCTATTTTTCACACCCAAGCGCCGGTGATGGACATGGGGCAAATCTACCTCAGCCATGATGCGGTCAACCAAATGAACGGGACGTTGCAAAACTCCACCTTCTTTTGGGTGAATGGGGCCTCCCAGCCAAGCCTATCCTCTGGATGGACCTACAAAAGCTTCAACAACTTAATGGCCGATACCCTCGAACTGGTGAAGTCGAAACAGGCGGGGCAGTCTATCTTTTATGGGATGTTGCTCTTGCTTGGTTTGATCGCCGTGTTCGACACCCAGGCGCTGGCGGTTTTTCGGCGCAAAAAAGAAATCGGCACCTTCATGGCTCTAGGAATGAGCAACGCCAAGGTGGTCTATCTCTTTGTGGTCGAAGGGGCGATGCATGGCGTCTTAGCCACCGCCCTCACCGCCCTTTGGGCTGGGCCGTTATTTTGGTGGGCCAGTGAGGTAGGTATCAGCTTTGGCGAGGTCAGCGGCGAGGAATGGGGCATGGCTTTTGGGGACCGGTTTTACCCTGTCTTTGGCTTTGTGAAAGTGATGGGCGCCGTTCTTTTTGTGAACCTGATGGTGGTCTTTGTCAGCTTCTGGCCCACTCGGGTGATCACCAAAATGTTGCCCGCCAACGCTCTGCGAGGGAGGCTCTCATGATTAAGTTTTTAGCTAAAGGGCTGCTGCGAGACAGGGCACGTAGCCTCTTCCCCATCCTGGTGATCACCCTTGGGGTTTCTATCGTGGTGTTGATGAATGCCTATGTCACCGGGGCGATTGGTGGGATGTATCGCAGCACCGCTCGCTTTTCCACCGGACATGTCAAGGTACAAACCCGTGCAGCGATACAAGAAGACGTCCATGGGGTGGCCGAACTGGCCTTGGTTGGCAACCAAATGACCTTGAAACAGCTGGAGTCTCTAGCACCAGAAATGAGCTTTCATGAACGGATCTATTTTGGTGCTCTGTTAGACGCCCCGGACGATTCAGGGGAGACCAAGTACCAAAGCACCGCCATGATCACTGCGGTGGACCTCACTTCCAAACGAAATGAAATCCATACCCTGGGCCTGGACCGCTCTTTGATGGATGGCCGGTTGCCTCGGGCACCTGGAGAGGCCTTGATTACCCAGACTTTCCAAAGGAACATTGGCCTGAAGCTAGGGGATTCAGTCACCTTGATCGGGGCCGATATGGACGGCGGCATGGCGGTAGGTAATTTTACCCCGGTGGGCACCATCCGCTTTGGGGTGGCCCAACTAGACCGCAACACCTTGATCATAGGGTTGGAAGATGGCCAAGAGTTTTTGGCCCTACCGGATGGAGCAACCGAGATTTTTGGTTTTTATAAAGATGATCAATACACCTATCACCGCCCTGAAGCGTTGGAAAAACAGTTTAACCAACAACACTCAGACCCAAAGGACGAATTTTCTCCCCAGATGAGGTATTTGGAACAACAAAACAACCTAGAGAGCGTCATGGTGATTTACAAAGACATGATGGTCTATATCGATAGCCTGTTCATCATGATCATGGCCATTGTGCTTTGGAATACTGGCTTGATGAGCGGGATTCGCCGTTACTCCGAGATGGGGGTGCGGCTGGCGATGGGCGAGACCAAGCGGCATGCCTACACCAGCTTGTTGATCGAAAGCGTCTTTGTGGGAATCGCAGGAACCCTGTTCGGGACGGCGCTGGGCCTGTTACCGGCTTACTGGATGCAGGAGGTCGGCATCGACATCACGGGGATGCTCTCCGGGGATATGTCCGTCATGCTTGAAGACCGGATTCGGGCCCAAATCACCGCAGCAACATACTTTTCCGGTATTCTCCCTGGTGTTGTCGCTCCCTTTATCGGCGCTTTGATCTCGGGGTTAGGCATCTTTCGCCGGGACACCTCCCGGCTGTTTGTTGAACTTGAAGTCTAGAGGAACCATGAAAGTACCCATCTTGACCCTAGCCCTGTTTTGGCCCGCTGCGGACCTCTTTGCGGGCCCCAATGCCATGGAAATCATCAAACAAATGGACCGCTCACAAAATGGGGACAACCAGATCATCACCTCCTCAATGACCATCAAAGGCAGGCGGGCGACCCGGATCATTGAATCAAAAAGCTGGATTCAAGGCAAAGACAACTCCTTCACCGAGTACCTCTCCCCGGCTCGTGAGCGAGGAACCAAGATGTTAAAACTAGGCAACCGGCTGTGGATCTATTACCCCAAGGCCGACCGGGTGGTGAACATCTCTGGCCATATGCTGCGCCGTTCTGTGATGGGCTCAGACATGAGTTATGAAGACATGATGGAACGACGTTCGACCGAAGAAACCTATGACGCTGTGATTGAAGCCGAAGAAGAGGTCGCCGGTCGGATGACCTACCGTATCCTGATGACCGCCAAGCTAGAGGATGTGGCTTATCAGAAAGTAAAAATCTGGATCGATAAAACCCGGTTTGTTGCGCTAAAACAAGAACTCTACGCCGCTAGCGGCAAGCTGCTCAAACAGCTGGACACCCTAGAGGTGATGCAAACCGACCGGGGATGGTACCCAAGCCGGATGAAGTTTAAAGACACCTTAAAAGAGGGGGAGGGGACTGAGTTCCAAGTCACAGAAATCTTATTCGACCAAAAAATCCCCGCCCGCCGCTTCCAAAAAGGCCAGCTACGCCGGTAGTGGTGGAGAATCTCCTTATGACTTCATAGCTATTGGCTCTGAGGCAGGATTTGTTGGGCGTGCGCTCGGTTTTAAGGACAGTTAAACTGGACAAATTTCTTGAGACAATTTTTTGCTGGTCGGTATTTCCAAGTTCCTTTTTTGTTCAAGCTGCTTTCCATTTTCCTTGTTTACGGGTGTCTGGAAATTCAGGTTCATTGTGTATTTTAAACAGTAAGACGAACCATCCCCCTCTGAGTTTGATAAATTTTGTTTATTCGGGTAGTCTTACAATAATGAATAAACAAAAATACCAATGGAATAATATGTCGGTTGTAGGAAATCCAAATAAGTTAGTTGATTTTGATGACGTTGTGGATGCAATCACGATTTTGATAACAAGTATTTTTCCGCAAGAATCCTTTGAGGCAGTTCAAGAATTTACAGATGGTAAGTCTCAAACAAGAGTTTTTTTAGTCAAAAATACGGAAAACCAAGCAATTTTCCATATTTTTAAATGTGGTGATCAAAAACATCGGTAGTGTAAATTTAATTGTGTGAAATTGATCTGAGCTAGAAAAAAAGGTATTTCCCCCCTAAGGTTTGATTGCCACATCAACAATAGAGGAGAAATACCCATGCAATTAGAATTGAGCGTACCG
>Ga0316204_10002779_pt1 | contig 37996 bp, 38 predicted proteins | sample 6monrhotite_MG_2_FD_205661 | JGI IMG/M metagenome (GOLD analysis project Ga0316204, IMG submission 205661) | Microbial mat bacterial communities from mineral coupon in-situ incubated in ocean water Damariscotta River, Maine, United States -... | ecosystem: Environmental > Aquatic > Marine >... | reverse complement strand
AAGGGCAATCGGTACTTGATGCTTGCGCAGCGCCAGGAAGCAAAGCCTGCCACATTTTAGAAATAGAACCCAATCTATCTAAATTGACTATGCTAGACAAAGATGCTGAGCGTCTAAAAAAAATAAGGGAAAATATCACCCGCCTAAATTTAACGAATAACAATGCGCGGTTGATCACATCCGATGCCACAGAAATAAAAACTTGGTGGGATGGTCAAGCTTTTGATCGTATTCTTTTGGATGCCCCCTGTTCTGCAACGGGTGTTATCCGCCGTCACCCTGATATTAAATTATTGCGAAAAGATACTGATATAGAGCAGCAGACACTGCTTCAAAAACAATTGTTAAGCACTTTGTGGGCGCTACTCAAGCCTCATGGTAAGCTTTTATATGCGACTTGCTCAGTATTACCAGACGAAAATGAAGCTATAATTTCAGATTTTCTGCAACATACTGATGATGCAAAAGAAATTAACTTTATACTTCCATTTGGCACTAAACAAAAACACGGCTGGCAAATTTTACCATCTGAACATGGTCCAGATGGCTTCTACTATTGTTTATTAGAAAAAAATTTTATGATGCTCTAACCGCCAACACATCAAGTTCCGAGTGATGAATCACCGCATTCGCTGTCGAGCCCAACAACAATCGTAAACCACTTTTGCCGTGGCTACCGACAACAATAAGATCAGGCTGAACTTCCTTGGCCACATCTAAAATCACCTGAAAAGCAGCACCTAGTTTTATTATTTGATGAGAGTCGTCGAGATTTAAAGAAGCAGCTACTTTTGCCATTTTTTCATGCGCATCCTCACGCAATACTTTTTCGATATCAATGCCAGCCGATACAGCATAAGAAGCAACATAGCTCCCAATATTTTCAATCGCATGCACAGCATAGACTTCTGTTTGTTCATCTGAACCCAGAGACTTTACCTTATCGATAATGTATTGCTCATTTTCTGACGCTAATTCCATCGCAACTAATATTTTTCTGTACATTTGAATTCCTTATTTTTAAATTTTCTGTGGATAAACTAGTGGATTATCCAAGGTGTATATTGCTTGTAAGTGGCATATATTTCTTGGATAAACCCTATTTTAAAAAATAATATTTTTTAATTTTAACTTACCCCCAAAAAGAAGCATCATACTCATCAGTTTTCTAACAAAGTATTATGCTTCTAAGTGTTTAATACTTTATTTATTTTATCGCTTACCCACAGAAAAAAGGGCCTCTAATAACTACTATAATCTTTTAATTATATATTTATAGTTAATTAATCCTTTTTAAGATTTTTAATTCCAATGGTAATCTCTTTAAAATCTCTAGATGGCGTTGTGCTGTAGTTCAAACAATTACCCGGAACACCGAGTAATACACATTGTTTATTTGGATTTATTGTGCTTGTCTTTTTTAAATCCCAATTTACGCCTACATAACAACTTCTTTTATCTCCAGCTTTCGGCTTTTTCTTATAAAAGCTAATTTTTCCTGAATAAACAAAGCCACCAGCATCAGCAGAATAAAAAGGACTTAGTGCAATGCTTTCGCCTTTACCTAGAGGTTTTGCGTTATTCGTATCATCGTTAAGAACATACCAAAATGTTTCAGAGTTGTTATTAACGAGTTTTGTTTTTACCTCAGAACAAGAGAGAGGTGTTATTGCAAAAGAAGAGGACACTGTTAAAAATAACACAGAAAAAGTGAGTAATATTTTTAAGCCAATCTTTTTCATATCTAATTTCCTTTTTTAGCGAGTTATTCCAGAAGTATAGCGTATGCATCATATCATCTTGTTATTTTGTTGTATTTTCAAAGTTTAAACCTTATGATGAGTCAGTTTTTTGATCAGAGACAAAAGGTTCAGAAAAATGAAAACTAAAACATCGCTTATCCTCACGACGCTAATAGCTGTGACTCTTATTGCCGCTTGCACATCACAACCACGTATTCCCAAGGGTGCAAAGTCGATGTGGTTATGTAATGCGAGCGATGCAAGACAAGCACATTGGTTTCAATATTCTCCTACACGCGTTGAAGCTGCCAATTTAGTGAGAAACCGATGTGAACGGTCAGGTACTTATCGATCGACCTGTGTGGTGAACTGTTTTCCTCCTAAACGCCGATGGCACTGTGTCTCTGCTGACGCCCGAGGACACACTTGGTACTGGAATTCTGGCAGTAGAGTAAAAGCGATAAAAGGAGCGCGTCGACTGTGTATCGCACAGTCTGACTATGGCCACTGTCGTGTACTCGAAAAAAACTGTTCTAGAACCTAGGACAATAGGATAACGCGATTGACACTAGGGCAGAGCTGCACTATTATCTCCGTCCCATTTGATCGACAAGAGAAAAGACGATGAAAAGAACTTACCAACCCAGCAAAATCAAGCGCAAACGGACACATGGTTTCCGTGCACGTATGAAAACAGTAGGTGGTCGTCTTGTGATAAAACGTCGTCGTGCCAAAGGTAGAAAAAAACTAAGTGCTTGATAGATTATCGTTTTCTCCAGAGAAACGCATTCGAGAGAAGACAGAATTTCAGAAAGTTTTTAAAGAAAGAAAGCGTTTGTACACCTCCCTTTACATCCTTTACTATCGCCAGAACCACTTGCCCAGCCCACGTCTTGGCGTGATAACCAGCAGGCGTAATATTCGTTTTGCTGTCCATAGAAACACAGTAAGGCGTGTTGCCAGAGAGACTTTTCGACGCCATCAGATAGCTATGATAGGCAAGGATATTGTTATTGTTGCCCAGAAAAAAGCTGGTCAGGCAAGTAAGCGCGAGTTACAGCTATGCTTAGAAAAATTGTTTACCAAGCTCCAAAACATATCCTCTTAGCAGCGATTGCCGCTTATCGATTATTTTTAAGCCCATTGCTTGGAGATTGTTGTCGTTTTTACCCGAGCTGTTCCCTGTACGGACGGACTGCCGTTCGTCGACACGGCTTTATTAAGGGCCTGTACTTTACCCTTCGACGTCTGTTACGCTGTCACCCGCTTCACACAGGCGGCTATGACCCTGTTCCACAAAAGAAAAAAGGCTTTAACGACGAATGGATATAAGAAAACTTGTTCTCTATTTAGCGGTTGCTCTCTTGGGTGTTATGATTTGGACGACATGGCAAAAAGATTATCCGCCGCCTAGTGTAAAGTCAGAGCCGAGCGCACAGGTTTCGAAAGCAAGAACACCAGAATCGTTTACGCCACCATCATATCAACCAGGTACAACACAACCAGTAGCACCAACAACGGTTAAAAACCAGAAGATCCCGCAAGTGGCAACAACAACTGGCGCTTTTATTACGGTAACAACGGATGTATTAAAATTAAAAATTAGCGAAACTGGTGGCAACATCATTAGCACGCGGCTTTTAAAATACCCGGTTTCTTTAAAAGAAAAAAACAAGCTCGTTCAAATTTTTAATGATAATTTACAACAACTTTATCTTGCGCAAAGCGGTATCACGAACGGCGTGCATTCAGGAAAAATTAAGTTTCGTTCACAACAACAGCACTACTTTTTACAGCCAGGCCAACAGAGCCTAGTTATTCATCTAACGGGCAAGGCACCCAGAGGACTGTTGGTAACAAAAACCTATGTATTTAAAAAAGGTAAATATGCCATTCACCAAAACATCCAAATCACCAACCAATCATCCAAGCCATGGAGCGGTAGTTTTTTCCGGCAAATTACCCAAAAAAATGATAGTACGCATTCTATTTTTTCGCGCTCATATACAGGAGCAGCAATCTCTAGTCCGCAAAAGCCATATGAAAAGTTATCTTATAAAAACCTAAGTGAATCTAATGTCAATAGAAGCAACGTAAACGGTTGGGTTGCTTTCCAGGAACCTTACTTCTTGTCGGCTTGGGTGCCTCAACACAATGAAGTAAATCATTTTTATAGCCGTTCTTATGGGCAAGGTGAGAAAGGGAAAGGTAACACTTTTATTTTAGGCTATGTGACTCCGCGTGTGACAGCGAACCCTGGGAAAACGATCAGCAATGCATCGACGCTGTACGTAGGGCCAGAGCTTGCTAAGCAATTATCTGCGGTAGCAAAAGGCCTTGATCTAACGATTGATTATGGTTGGTTATGGTTTTTATCCAAACCTATTTTTTGGGTGATGGCACAAATTCATTCCGTTGTTGGCAACTGGGGTTGGTCGATTGTTTTAGTTACGCTACTCATCAAACTTATTTTTTACCCGCTTTCTGCAAAAAGCTTTAAATCCATGGCGAAAATGCGAGACGTTGCGCCACGACTACAGGCCTTAAAAGAACGCCATGGTGACGATAAGACGGCGCTCGGTAAAGCGACAATGGAGTTTTATAAAAAAGAAAAAGTAAACCCGGCTGGCGGGTGTTTACCCATGCTTATACAAATACCAGTGTTTATTGCATTATATTATGTGTTAATTGAAAGTGTTCAGTTGCGACAAGCCCCTTTTATTTTGTGGATACACGATCTATCGATTAAAGATCCTTACTACGTGTTACCTGTTCTGATGGGCATTAGCATGTTCTTCCAACAAAAACTTAGCCCGCCGCCACCGGACCCAACACAAGCAAAAATGATGATGCTGTTACCCGTTGTGTTCACGGTATTTTTCTTAAATTTCCCGGCAGGTTTGGTGCTGTACTGGTTGACCAACAACTGCTTGACGATCGCGCAGCAATGGTACGTGATGAAAACACACGACCCCAAGGCTGACGCCGCAAAGAAAAAAAAGAAAAAGAAAAAGAAATAAGCTTGCGGAAAATGCGACGCAAACAAAAATGAAAATCCAAAACACTATCGCAGCTATTGCAACACCGCCTGGTAAAGGCGGTGTTGGTATTATTCGCATTTCGGGTCCGGAAGCAAAAAACATTGCAACAAAAGTACTAGGCAAAATACCCAAGCCACGCTACGCCACCTTTTCTTTATTTAAAGATTCAAACGCAAAAACCATCGACAAAGGTGTTGCCCTTTTCTTTCCAGAGCCTCACTCATTCACCGGAGAAGATGTTTTAGAACTACAAGGGCATGGCGGCCCTGTCGTTATGGATCAGCTACTACATGCGGTCATTGAGCAAGGCGCTCAATTAGCAAAGCCTGGAGAGTTTTCCGAGCGCGCATTCTTAAATAATAAAATGGATTTAGCACAAGCTGAAGCCGTTGCTGATTTAATTAACGCAAGTTCTGCTCAGGCGGCACAGTCTGCGATGCGATCATTGCAGGGTGATTTTTCAAAACATATAAGAACGTTGCTCGAAAAATTAATACAATTGCGCATGATGGTTGAAGCCGCAATAGATTTTCCTGAAGAAGAAATTGACTTTATTGCAGAAAGCACGATTGTTGAAGACCTTAAGGAGCTACAACAGCAGATCGGCACAATAGAAAAATCAGCAAAACAAGGCGTTTTATTACAAGAGGGACTAACCGTTGTTATTACGGGCAAACCCAACGCAGGCAAGTCCAGTTTATTAAATTGTTTAAGCCGTAGAGACACCGCGATCGTTACAGACGTTCCCGGCACGACTCGTGATGTGTTACGAGAACATATTCAAATAGATGGTCTGCCTCTGCATATCATCGATACCGCCGGGATTCGAGAAACGCAAGACGTGATTGAGCAAGAAGGGGTGCGCCGCGCGAAAGATGCACTTGCACAAGCAGACCTAGTGATTTTAGTCGAAGATGTAACAAGCGAAGATAAGACTGCGCCAAGCTTCAATAAGCCATGCATCATTATCAAAAACAAAGTTGATTTGTTAAAAGAAAAGCCCAGTATCACAATAAGAGAAGACACCACAACAATTAAGTTATCAGCCAAGCAGCAACAAGGGATTGATTTGCTAGAAAACCACTTAAAAAACTTTGCCGGTTTTGAATCAGGCGAAGGAGGTTTTATTGCGAGGCGTCGACATTGTGAAGCGCTGCGTCATTGCAATGAGGCGATAAAAACAGGCTTACAACAAATAGAAAAACAAGGCGCAGCTGAGCTGTTGGCGGAAGATTTGCGACAGGCACAACAGGCTTTGTCAGAAATTACGGGCGAATTTACAACGGAAGATTTGCTCGGAAAAATATTTTCAAGTTTTTGTATCGGTAAATAATCTGGTCAATCGTTTTTAGACAGCATATTTTCTCTGACGATTTCTTCTATAGCTGCAATGCTTTTTTCAGGGAGTTCAGAGAAAACGCTCCTTCTCATTTTTTTGCCTAGTTCTCCATTGTTTTGAGCGATGCATTTAATAATCCTATCAATTTTATTATCAGGCATATCAACAACTTTTTGAATGGCAGACTTTGTTTGGTCGTACTTTATAAGAAAATTAATTTCTTCTGGAAAATCTTCTTGGAGTGTTTGTTTTATACAAGAAAACAGATATTCGGCAAACTGCGTGTAATCAATATAGCGATAATGGTCGGCAGTATCATTCGATACTTTCAGTATCCCCTCATCATCAAGTACGTAGTCACCAATAGCATTCATTAGTGGCTTAGAAAAGGTTTCTAGTATCTCATCATATTTTCTAATATTTTTTAAGATAACAGATGAGATAGGAAAAATAATATTATCTGGTGTGAATTGAGAACGCGACAATACATAATGCATAATAAACCGATGTATGCGGCCGTTACCGTCTTCAAAGGGGCGTAAAAAAACAAAAGAAAAAGCAAGTATTGCCGCAACAACAACAGGGTGAACCTGAGAAGAAAGCAGCGCTAGCTCACAAGACAAAAAGCCAGACATCAGTTGATGAATGTCTTCAGGCTTAGGAGAAATATAGTGAATTTTTTGGGTATAGAAACTAGAAAGCTCGCCAACGTAATTTTGAGCCTCTCTGTAATCACTATCTTGATAAGGCTTATCTACAATTGCACTTTGCAGCTTAATCAAAATGTTCTTATCCAAATGTGGAATGTTCTTTGCTTCTTCTAATAAGGTAACAAATCTTTCAGTGCGTATCATGTCTGGCTTGATTTTTTCTATAACAAAAGAAGATTTGGTTTCTTTGGCATAAAGAAAATTCGTTGCTCTTGCTAATATGCCAGGTTCGACAGAGCTAATGAGTTTTTTTGCCTCACCGGACAGACTCTCCTGCTCATAGCTAGATAGTAGTTTTGTTTTTCGAACGGAGGGGCAAAATTCACGTGTGCCAAGCAGGTTATTGTTTATAGCATGACGTTTGCTTTTTTTTGAGGCAAGCGTGTAATACTTTTTTGGGTCCAGTAAATCAACGTAAGGGGTATTCTTTATGTCGGGTAGAGCTAAGGTCTCATTTGTGAGGAACTCATATAAGAACCAAAGAGCCCGACGATATTTTCCTGTGGGCTTCTCTTGGATGAACTCTTGAATTTTTTTTGCTTCTAGTTTTGAAATCAAAGCGCGTATAACTTCCAGATTAACCCCCTCATGCTTTAGAGCAAACTCTAATTGTTCAAGTAGGGACTGGGGCCTCTGCAAGGCATAACGCTTAGGTAGAATGACGATTTCTTGTTGCTTAGTAATCCTTCTTGAGCCATTGCCAGATGAGGTGATATAAGTGGCCCGATATGGCGGAAGCGCCCTTAAATTACAGGCCTTGATTAGGTAGGCGTACCCGATTTCTACTAACTCTCTAGAATCAACGTCCATAGTGATACCCGCTTGCGCTGTGATAAAACAATCAGCACTTCTGAAAAATGCTCAGAAACATGAGCTTTTACAGTAAAGTGATCAGTTGCGCCAAAAAAGATTCAGTATGTCATCATTTTGCGGTAAAATCATCATTTTCTAGAGCATTTCTGGCAAACCCATCAGAACTGCTGGGCTGGTCTCAGAAAAGCTTTTAGACTAGTCTGCACGTGGAGGAAAGCCCATGCCATCTTTTTATAGTCGACAACAATGGTTAGCTGTGTTTAGCATTTTGGCCGTGATCAGTCTTTATTTCACACTTTTTTTGCCTTACGTCGGCGAAGAAGCCGTTTACACAATCAGCGCCTATGAAATGTGGTTTCATCATCATTATTTATTAAATACATTGTATGGTGATTTTTATGGGCGCCCACCACTTTTAAACTGGTTGATTATTCCGATCGCAAAACTGATTGGCTGGTCACATATGTTAGAGGCGTCGCGTTTTGTCAGCGCAACGGCAACGGCGCTTGTTGCTCTCACAACCTATGGCTTTGTTAAAAGGCTCAGTAAAAGCCAACATTTTGCTTTGCTTTGTGCGGCTATTTATTTAACCGGAGATTTGTTGTTTGTTCGTGGCTGGCTTGCTTATGCAGATCCGCTGCTATCACTCTTTATTTTTATATCGATTGCTTGTTTGTGGTTGGCTGTTGAAGAAAAGCATATCTGCTTTTTTCTCTTCGCAGCTATTGCATTAAGCGCGGGCTTTTTAACAAAGGCTTTATCGCCCTACTGGTTTTATGGACTTGCCGGGCTTGTGTTGTTGGTCTTTCATCACAATAGGAAGTTTTTACTTCATCCAGCTTCGATTCTTATACATTTATTCACTATTAGTGTTCCCGTGCTATGGAATTACATTGCAGACCCACGCTATCTTTATGCGATGTGGTATGAGGCGACAAATACTGCCTTTTCTCCAAGTTTAGGAAAATATATCTATCAAGCCATCGCAACGCAGCCGGTGATGCTGCTGCTACGCCTAGCGCCCATCAGTTTGATCGCGGTGTTTTATTATTTTAAAAAAGTCAGGAAACAAGATGATGCGCAGTTCCCAGGAATCGCTAAAATTGCATTCTGGATTGCCTTGTTAAATTTTGCGGTCTGTTGGTTTGCGCCGCGTTGGCCAGAAGCGCGATATTATATGCCCGTGTTTCCTTTGATGGCGATGTGCATGGCGTATGTGATTTGGAATGCGGGTAATAAAGCCTTAAAACTAACCGGCGTTTTCTTATTGGTAACTTTACTTTTGAAGCTGGTATATGTCGGCGTGATGTATTACCAGTATGAACTTAAACGACCAGACTATCGTGCAGTTGCACAGCGCATTGTTGCAAGGGTTGGTGACCAGCCTTTTTATGCAGACAAATATACATGTCAGTCAGCGCCTGTTTTAAAGGCTGCGAGCTATATCAATTTAATGCGTTATCCAAAGCCGCCTTTGGAATATCAACCAGATGATCGTTGGGGTGTCATTGAGTTGGATGCGTTAGGTTTGTTTCCTTTGCCGCATAACTATCCGCCGAGCTTAAACTGGAATAATGCTTTTATGCTCGGTCAGTTACGTACACAGCGCGATACGTTAGTTGCGCAGTACGCTAAAAGAAAAAGACGTGTTTATCTTTTTTGTCGCGGTACGGCCTGTTTAACCCGCAAGCTTTAAGGCAGGCGAGATTTTTTTTATTTCAATGTAGTCTTTATCGCTGTGAAGCAAAGTGAGCTTATTATCTATGGCAATTTGTGCAATAAGGCAATCAATACTGCTACGAATCATGATGCCTTTTCTGCGACAGGTAAAATAAAGCTTTGCGGCACCTTGGTAGCTTCCAATATCGCTGGTTGGATAAAAGAAATTTTGTGTGGAAAAAAAACTGACAAGAGTTTTAAAATCTTTTTCAGATGCGGCACCCTGTAAAATTTCTTGATAGATGACGCTTGTAATTCCAAAAGGCAATTTTTCATCAAGAATCATTTCTAAGTGATCTGTTGCTACAGTCCTTTTGTTTCGAAGGAAATCAACCCATACAGAAGTGTCAATTAAAAACATGGCTAGCACTCGGGCAATTATTAATTAGGACAAAGCGTAGCGCATATACGAAGCCTTGCCACCTCGTGTTTTTAGTTATTTTTTTCTCGAAGCGCTTTGTAATCATAATCTTTGTCCAGCTTCACCTTGCCACGCAATAATCTCAGATCTTTTCTTGCATGATTTGCTACAAATTCTTTCAATGCAAGATTAATTAATTCGCGCTTTGTTGTTACGCTCGCATATTTAAAGGCTTCTTTTACTAGGACATCATCTAGAACAATATTAGTACGCATAATACACCTCCATATGTGTATTATAGCACACATATTATAGGTGTCCCGAGAACTTATGGCCGCCCAATAAAAAAACAAGTAGAATCGCCCCTCCATAGCGGAATTAGGCCTAGTATTTGTGAAAAAAACACAGACATTCGATGTGATTATTGTTGGCGGCGGGCACGCTGGTACCGAAGCTGCGCTTGCCGCAGCGCGTATGGGCGCGCGGACTTTGCTGCTCACGCATAATATCGAAACGTTGGGACAAATGTCTTGCAACCCAGCGATTGGTGGCATCGGAAAAAGCCATCTTGTTAAAGAGATCGATGCGCTTGGTGGGATTATGGCTCATGCGGCAGATTGTGCAGGGATACAGTTCCGCGTGTTAAATGCGAGAAAAGGCCCTGCGGTTCGAGCGACGCGTGCACAAGCTGATCGTGTTTTATATAAAGCGGTTGTGCGCTCAGCACTTGAAAACCAGCCCAATTTACAAATTTTTCAACAAGCGGTTGATGATCTTATCATTGAAAAAGAAACGGTCGCCGGTGTTGTCACACAAATGGGCCTACAGTTTTTTGCAAAAACCGTCGTATTGACGGTCGGCACTTTTCTTGGCGGAAAAATACATATTGGACATAACAACTACCAAGGTGGTCGTGCAGGTGATCCGCCATCCATTGCGTTGGCAAATCGTTTGCGCGCATTGCCCTTTCGAGTAGACCGCTTAAAAACAGGCACACCGCCACGCATCGATGGACGCACGATTGATTTTGCCGTTTTAAAAGAACAGCCCGGCGATATGCCTTGTCCCGTAGTGTCTTATCTAGGTCGTGTAGAAGAACACCCTCGGCAAATTTCTTGTTTTATCACGTATACAAATGCAACAACGCACGACATTATTCAGCAAGGTTTAGAGACCTCGCCCATGTACTCTGGCGTGATTGACTCAGTCGGCCCGCGTTATTGCCCGTCGATAGAAGATAAAGTAGTACGCTTTAACGAACGAGATGCACATCAAATTTTTTTAGAACCGGAAGGTTTAAATACGCATGAAGTTTATCCGAACGGTATTTCAACCAGTTTGTCTTATGAGGTACAACAAGAATTTGTACATAGCATAAAGGGCTTAGAAAACTGTCATATCATTCGGCCAGGTTATGCCATCGAATATGATTATTTTGATCCGCGTGATTTAAAATCATCATTAGAAACCAAGCATATCAATGGGCTATTTTTTGCAGGACAAATTAATGGCACGACAGGTTACGAAGAAGCTGGCGCACAAGGTTTGATTGCTGGTATTAACGCAGCACTAAAAACACAGGGCCGCGACCCATGGTCGCCGCGCCGTGATGAGGCTTATATTGGTGTCTTGATCGATGACTTAATTACTTGCGGCACACAAGAGCCATACCGCATGTTTACGAGCCGTGCTGAATATCGTTTATTGTTACGTCAGGATAATGCGGATTTGCGCTTAACAGAAAAAGGGCGAGAGCTCGGTTGCGTGGATGATGCGCGCTGGGGAGCATTTAGCAAAAAACGCGAAGCGATTGAAAAAGAGCAGCAACGATTAAAGTCAGTATGGATTCGCCCTAATACAGATGCCGCCCACGCGTTTTTCGAAAAATACCAAACAAAAATCACGCGCGAATATCATGCAATGGATTTATTAGCGCGCCCCGAAGTTGATTACGCAGCGTTAACTGCTATTGAAACAGTCGGCGCACAAGTTTGTGATGCTGATGTGATTGAACAAATCGATATACAGGCGAAATATGCAGGCTACTTAGCGCGCCAAGAAAGTGAAATTGAAAAACATAAAAACAATGAACAAGCAAAAATACCCGACACCCTCGACTATGATCAAGTAAGCGGGCTTTCGAATGAAATCCGCCAAAAACTCGGTGAGATTAATCCAAGCACGATAGGCCAAGCCTATCGCATCCCAGGCGTTACGCCTGCCGCGATTTCATTGCTGCTCGTTCACATCAAAAAAAGTAGTAGTTTTCACGATAGACAGCACTAATCTTGTGGCATATGATGCGGTGTCTTTTTTAATTTTAATGTATTTTTCTCGAAAAGAGTATTTTTTCTTTTTGCTGAAGCATAGGAAATAAAACACAATATGCCCTCGACTTGTGACATAAGCCATCGAGATGGCGCAGAAATCTATACATTTAAGAACGATTCTCTTTGTCTTGAGATGTATGTTGTATGCAATAACGCGTTTCAAAATAACAGCACTTTCATCGGCGGGTGTCGTTTTATTGAGTATGCGTCAAGTGAGAGAGCGATAAAAGATGCTATTAGGCTTTCAAAAGCCATGTCATTTAAGCTGCTTGTTTCGGGGCTGCAATACGGTGGAGGTAAGGTTGTAATTAACCGCCCCAGCAATTTTGATAACATTGACCGGGAGAGATTTTTTAGAGAAGTTGGTCGATGCATTGAAAGCCTTAATGGAAAACTTATAACAGGTTGTGATGCGGGTACTCGTATGGCCGATATGTATCAAGCATCGCTTGAAACCTCCTATATTACTGCACTGGAAACATCAGAGAGTGGACATAGTTATCTTATTGAAGCTACTAGTCTGGGGCTCTGTATCGCTATTGAAAGAAGCTTGCAGCTTTGTGATATCTTGGATGTAGGCAAGGCAACCGTTGCAATACAGGGTGTTGGGGCAGTAGGTGCTTCTCTTGCAAAACGGCTTGCTAAGCTCGGGAGCCGGCTTATTGTTTCTGATATAGATGAAGCGAGGCTTGTAGACCTGCTAAGGCATGTGGATGTGCAAGTTGTTTCGCCAGATGCAATATTGCGAGTGGATTCTGATGTTTTTTCCCCTTGTGCCCTAGGTGGAGTGATTGATTCGTTTTTTGTAGAGAAAAACTCAGCAAAAATTATTTGTGGTGCTGCGAATAATCAACTTACTGATGACCTAGTTTTAAATGGTATTCATTCGAAAGGCACTTTTTATGTCCCCGACTTTTTGGCCAATGTAGGCGGACTTTTATATGCGGCCGGGTCATATGAGAAGAAAGAATGGCATCAGATACAGCACGAAATAGAGCAGCTGGTTCAACACTGGTTGCAAGCAATTTCCGAAAAGTTTAGAAAGAACGACAAGCATACCTTGAACATTGTATTTGATTTATTGCAAGGCGAAAACATAGCATGTAGCAATCACGCGAGATAAAGGAGATTTAAATGCAAGCAGGAGCAGGAGCGCTGGATGATGGTTTGAGTTTGTTTTCTGATGATGATGCTAGTGTACATCCATTAAGAGGGCCTTTAAGTGGAGGGGACGATCGTCGTTTAGAAACCTGGGTTAATAGGCACTATAATCGTGCTGCTAGAAAAAAGGTGAAAGCCTCAACAACGGCTGGGACAGCTGCCGGCAGTATTTTTGGTTTGGGTTCATCGCTATATAATTTTGTCTTGGTCCAAAGGCTTGGTGAAAAAGTTTATATTCTTGCTTTTGGCGAGCCAACTGGAGCAAGAATTGCATTCTTGGCTTCTACTATGAGTGTTGCTGCTTTTGCAACGCTTCCCCTGATTGCTTTAGGGCTGAGTAATAACATTGATGTTTTTAGATCACTTTTTCATCGAAACTCGATGGATGTTAGAGCGGCACGGTACCCCTGTTGGAGCTTGGAAACAGCGAGGTCTGTTTCGCTTAAGCTTTTTGCTTTGCTTGGTGGTTTAGTATCTGCGCTTCCATTGGTTTATGTGAACGATGTTGTTTTTAGATACTACAATGCCGTGTTTGCTATGGTAACGGATATAATAGCGCTCATCAGTAAAACAGCAGTCTATGGTTGGGCGATACACAAAAGCCTTTCTTTATTGGGGAGTAAATTACTTTCCGCGTACCATGACAAAACGCATAAAGTTTCGGCAAAGAAAAAAATTCGCACCCGTCTTAATACAATCCTTCAACACCTGGATCATCCACAAATGGTGGCGATACTCGGTAGTGGTACTGAATCAAAGCTGAGCGTTTTAATTCAGCTGAGCTTAAAAGCAGAGGCGCTGCTTGACAGTGAGGAGAATCAAGAGAAAAAAAACCGAATAGATGTCCTTATAGTAAGGATTCTTTCGGTTTTTGTGGGGTATTTTTCCGCTTATGTGATACAGCCTATTAGTGTAAAAGCGATGAATAAGGTTTACTGCACGATTGATTCATTGATAAAGAATGCGGTTTTGAAGCCATGTGACGGGGACACTCAGCCTGTTAGTGAGATTGTTGGTTGGCTTTCAGCTGCAGGAATCGGGACTTTAATTGCTTATGCAACCTTTTTGAAGCTTCCACAGGCTTACACATTAATCACGACGAAGATATATAACAAGTGTTGTGGTGCACAAGCCGACGATGCCAGAGATGCAAGTCTCCTTGCGCAAGAAGAAGGCCAAAGTGACAGTGACTCTAGTTCAAAGAGCTCGGCTTCAGGCGCTTCTCAAGAGCCGGTGATCAATAAAGGTAGTGCATCTCTGCCGAAACCTGTAAAAGCCTTTATTCTTGTGTTGTCATTGGCTACCCCGTTGTCACGTTCACAGCTAGTTTTTGAGTTTGTTAACGGTTCCTTTCTATATCAGCTGATCTTTGTTGTTAGTATTTTTCTAGCAACATCAAGCAAGGACTTTTTCTCTTTGCAGCTCTTTTTGCAACGTTTTAAGAAAACGCCTTCATCAAATAAAGCGGTTTGGGAGAAGTTCATTGCCAATGTTTCTCAAGGACTTGGTGACCTTGAAAAAGCAAATCGGACAAGCTTAGCGACCAAGCTAATTCCTCAAAGCCCTGTTTTCAGAGGCGATGACGATTTTGATGATGATGGGCTTGGTCCTCGGCCAGCTACTGTTAGACCTGATATATTTGCTAACAATGTAGGCGGAACAGATGCTGAGCGAACTGCGGGTGCAAGAAGGATGTCGCAGTCAGCTGTTACGAGCTTGGGCTAACTTTTAAAAATTAAGAGGGCTGTTATGTATAAGGTCGCAGTATTTGGGGCAGGAAATGGAGGTTGTGCTTTAGCGGCAGACATTAGCAAGTTAGGGCATAGCGTTGTTTTAAATGCTGACCCTAATCATGCTAGAAACATTGCAGCTATTGTTGAGCGTGGTGGTGTGGATGTTGTTTCAGAACATGACTCTACACATGTACCGATCGGGTTGGCAACGACGGATTTGTCGGCAACGGTTAGTGGAGCACAGTACCTTTTTGTTTGTTTGCCTACCTATGCGCATGAATCGCTGTTTGAAAAATTGGTGCCGCTACTAGAGGATGGCCAAGTTGTTATACTTGTCTCTGGCAATCTGTCGTCGATAAAATTGCACAAATGCTTGCAAGAAAAGCGCCCTTCATTAAAGGTTCATGTTGGGGAGACAAATACCCTACCATACGCATGTAGAGTTTCTGAGCCGAGCGTCGTTAATATTTTTGCAACAAAGAAAAAAATTAGCCTCGCATTTTTTAGCAATACAGGCATATCCACAGAAAGCATAGAAACGGTTAAGAAATTTTTTCCTTGTGAATTACGCATCGCTAAAAATCTCATAGAAATAAGTTTGCTAAATAACAATGGTGTTCAGCACCCCGTGACCACGGTGCTCAATACGGGCTGGGTTGAAACGACGAAAGGGGATTTTTACTTCTATAAAGATGGTATTTCGCCTTCTGTGGCAAAGGTCATGGAAGAGATAGACCGAGAGAGGTTAAAAATTGCTGATGCCTACGCGCTTAAGCTGCCGGATATTTTGTCCTTGAATGAAGAGTTTTATGGCTTCCCCTGCCCCGACTTACTGACTTTTGCTAGAAATCCATTTGTGCATAACCGTGTAAAGGCTGCACCCCAAGATATGAAAGCGAGGTATGTGTCAGAAGATGTTTTGTATGTGCTAGTTCCTTGGCTGCAGTTTGCAATGTCCGCGAACCTCAAATTAAAAGTGATCCCTGCTTTGGTGGAGCTTGCTTCGGTCATTAATGGTGTTGACTATATGAAAGAAGCGCAACAAATTAGTGCGTTAGAAATAGAGCTGTGCTCCTAAAATGTATTGACTAAAACAAAGAGGGCTTACTTATGCGCTCAGAAGAGCTGATTTGTGAAGATTATGATTTTCAACAAGCTAACCCACATGATATGCAAGGGAGTTTTCGAAGCCTCGGTTTCTTCCATCGTTTTGTTAGAGAAACTTTTTCTCCTCGTCTAGAAGATCAAGCTAGGAATATCACTGCACTTTTAGTTAAAGATGATTCACTCAAGCGGGCAGTGCATTCCCTCAGTTTTAGCATGGACGATGCGGCTGGTGTTTCTCAAGTTGGATGTTGCAAGAAGACGCTTGACTATGCTTGGAGCGGCACTGTATTTGCTTATTCTTTATCTGCCGGTTTTTTATTTGGTGCTTTGGCCTCAGATAATAGCAGAAACCTACCACTTAAAATTGCGTATGCTTTTGCATCATCGGTTGTCAATTTCCAATTTACCAGGACATATGTTCTTAGTCTTCCTCAAAAAATTTCAGAGTTAGTAATGCTTCGCAAAGAAAATGAAGTTGGGCTGTTTAAGGCCCATCTTTCATGGCTGTTTGTATGTGTGATTTTGTTTGGGTTGCCAACCGTACCTACTTTTATGGCAATCGGTGGGGGTGGTTTTAATACAGACCTTTGGCGTGTAGTTTTTGGTGGTATTGCTGCGCTTTACGGTCTTTTTTCGCGATCTTTCGGCCCAGAAAAGCTCGGTGCAGACTTGGCGGGTTTGGTTGGGAAAAGTATCTCTGATTGGTATCACTTTCATCGGCACGAGAATAAAATTTTATATCGCCTGCTTGATGATATAGAACGCCATAAAAATAAACCAGCGCTGGCGAATTTGCATCATGTGGATCCTGTGACTCTTGCTCAGAACTTTTATCGAACCCTTGGTGAAAATCATATTCCAGTTGTGCCTTCCCGAGCCAGAAGTGGGGCGTTACTGTTTTTTGATTTGCTTTTATCTGCTTATGCCATTTATGCCATTGCTGAATTCTTTTTTGTAAAAGCGACAGAAGGCTTAGAAAAGTTTAATGACCTTTTTGGACAAAAAATATTTTCAGGCTTTTTCACTCAAATGGTTGGTTATTTAGGCTTTGCTGCAAATGCCGGGCTATACGGCCGCTCAGGTTTCAATCTCCGTTCAGATTTAGTTACTGCCTTTGGTATGTTTAGGCAATATCTGAAGCTTGTTCCTGCTATTTATCGGTATGCGAGTGTCACAGCGGTTGTTACGACTATTGCTACCATATTATTTTCTGGTGCTGCAATGCAAAGTAGTGCACGAAAAAGCAACATGGCAGAGCTGATGACTTATTTAATTTTTATTGCTGCTGATATCACAAATGGTCAGGCATGCATGAAAAATATAATTAATGTTCTCACGACCAGGTCTTACTCAGGTGATGTGAAAAGCCTGTCTGCTGAATCGATAGATACACTCAGGCACGAAGTTTATCTCCTTAAGGTGACGGGGAAGGTTCCCAACTATCAAAAGTATTACTCTATGCTGCCCGTTGGCGTTGAAAGGTCGCCAGCAGGAGTTCAGGACTATATCAAAGGTATTTTTACAAAAAATTATGGCGCAGCCGATGATCTGAGCAGTGATCTGAACATATTAGGTCTTGCATTGAAAGATATTATTCGTGCTACTAAAGATAAGTTTTTTGAGAGTTGTATGCGTGCTTATGGTTATAATGCTTGTGGTCTTCACGAGGCAGCTTTTCTTAAAAAACTCGATAAAGTTTATGCGCTGTATCAGAAAGGTCAAAAAGCTGAGGCTCGTCTTTTATTTCAATCTACGTTTGGCTTAGATGAAGCTGTGGATGAAAATATGTTTGCCACCATTTCATCTTTGCCGCGGGATAGAAGGCTTAATACTGTTTTCGCTAAATTATGTGGCGGTCCTACGGTGGAAGAAAGGGTCGCTGAATCGGCGGCAGCAGGCCGGCGTGTTGCATTAGATCAAGATTCGGACCCAGATTCTGATTCTGATTCAAGCTCAGCTGACAGCACGAGTGCACTAAGTGCGGCCAGAGGAGGTACGAACAGCCTAACACTTGCAAGCTTGGCAATTCTCTTGAAGAATGATCTTGTTTCTAAGAACCCTAGCGTTTGTGCCGGGCTTTTCCGACAAAAAGAAGCTGTCGGTGCAGCGCGTGGTCGTGCGACGGCGACTGTCACAGGTCGAGCTGGCGAGGATAGGTCTCTGATGCTGGGAGCTGGGGGGAATCAATAGTGAAAAAACAACAAAAAAGGTGTATACGTGGCAAATAGCTTACAACTAACCTCCTTTCAAAAGAAGGCGGTCTTTTGGTTATCTTTACTTATCATGCCCATCGCAGGATCTGGCATTTATCTCTACGTCCCCTCACTGCCAGCAATTGCAAAAGAGCTGCAGGTGCAAGCCGGCTTTGCTGAGCTAACTGTTGTAGTCTATGTTTTGGGTCTAGGTCTTCCACAAATATTTTTTGGAATATGGTCTGATTTTATTGGTAGGCGCCGCTTATTACTACCGGCACTTGCTGCATTTTTTGTAGTTACGTTTTTAATTCCTTTTTCACCCAATATTTATGTGTTGCTTTCCTTAAGGTTTTTGCAGGGTGTGATTGTGGCTGTGCCAGAAGTATTAATAAAGACCTTAATGTCCGATACTTTTACAGGAGCAGAACTCGATAAAAACGCAAACTATTTAGTGATGTCCTGGTCTATTGGCCCGATTCTTATGCCAATTTTAGCAGTCTATTTGAAGCAAGCATTTGGTGGCAGTTTCCCATTCTTCTTCTTAGCTTTTTATGGGTTAGTCAGCTTTCTATTGAGTCTGTTCTTTTTGCCAGAAACGAGTCCGCCAATGAAAGAGATAAGCCTTAAGAAGCGGCTGAAGTCATATAAGCAAATACTTTCAAGCCGTGTTTTTCTTTCAGCGATTGTTTGCTTGGTTGCGGTGTATTCGATTGTTGCCATATTTAATTCAATAGGTCCGTTTCTCGTACAAAATTTATTGAAAGAATCGTCAACAGCTTATGGTCGCCTCGCCTTTGTTCTGGGTATAAGTTGGCTTATTGGTAATCTTGCTAACCGTTTTCATGCTAGGCGAAACAATCTTGATAAAGCGCTTGTCTATCGAATGTTCTTTTTGATAGTTGTAAGCGCTGCTATGGCCTTGCTTGGTTTGTTTGCCATAAAAAATTATTGGGCTTTGGTGTTGCCGATGGCTTTGTTGTTTTATGCTGCTGGTTTGATATTCCCAAGGCTATTTGCAATGGTTTTAGGCCTGTTTCCAGAGTTGGCAGGTGGTGCGGCGGCCATCTTTGGGACTCTAATTATGATCGGAGGAAGCTTTACAACAGGCATGGCTGCTTTCCTAAAAACAAATTCTTTGCTTCCCTTGTCTTTGACTTATATTGTTTTGTCATTAATTTTTGCTGTTGTCTATTGGTTGGGGGTTCGACATAAAGTTTGACCGTATGCGGTAGAAACGCTGAGCATCTCCGATGAAAGCAAAAACGATATTCACACTGGTTTCAGTTTCACTAGCCGCTTTAATGATCTGTGTTGAATATACGGGCATTGTTATTGTTATTCTTCCTGCATCAAAATCTCTAGGCCTAAGTCTGTTCCAGACACAATTGATGATTTCTCTATATTTGTTTCTTTTTGTTTTGGCAATTATTCCTGCAGGTCGATTTGGAGATATCGTTGGATACAAAACTATTCTAATGATGGGGATTTTTGTTTTTACAGTGGGGTCGCTTTTGGGAGGTACAGCACACAATGCATATCAAATTATGCTTGGGAGAGCATTGCAAGGTCTTGGTAGTGCCTTGATGTGGCCAAATATAACCACCACAGCCTTTAGAAGCGTCGATAAAAATAGGCGTTTTCTTGTCATAGGTATTATCACATCGATAGTTGGTTTTTCTATGGCGGCCGCACCATTTCTAGCAGCTTATCTTTGCACTGTATTAAGCTGGCGGTGGTTTTTTCTTTTTAATGTGCCGGTAGGTGCTTTGATTTTTTTGTACGCTGGTTTTTTTATTGCAATACAACAGCCCAAACTGCCGCAAAGAATTGATGTCATGGGCTTGTTTGTTTTCTTTTTGATGTTGATTACGTTTCTTATAGGAATAAATTTTCTTAAGAATGAGCGGTTCTTCTATTTTGTAGGAGCAATAGCAGTCTCATTCATCATGTTTCGATGGTTTCTTTTTAGAGAGAAAAAGACAAAACATCCGCTTATTGATTTGTCCTTATTTGAAAGTAGAAACTTTCTTTTTGGCTGTCTGGCAAGGTGTCTAGTGAGTTTTTCTTTTTATGCAGTGCTGTTTATTATGAGTCTTTACCTGCACCGAGGCTTAGGGTATTCAGTATTTGCCTCAGGCGTAGCGTTTCTCCCAATGACGCTAGCGATAGGGGTTTTATCGCCAATCGTTGGCCGTTTAAATGCTCTTATTAAGCCTGAATGGATGACAATCTTAGGTTTATTTTTGTTTGCTGTGTCCGGTGTTTTTTTTATGGGGCTCGACGCGCAAACTTCAAAAGTGATTTTGTTTTTAATGTTTATGCTTCCGGGAGTGGCATATAGTCTGCTTTCACCGGGCTTGCTAACAATCTCAATCTCTGTGCAAACGGTTCCGGAGAATAAGACAGGGCTTGCGACGGGAGTATTCTATACTGCTGGTGTTTTAGGTAATTTATTGGGGGTTTCATTTTCAGGAATTATTTTAAATTACTTTGAGGTGCGGGTTACAAAAGGTGTGCTGATTCATGCGATGCCGCCGATTATGTTAATGTGTTCGATGTGTGCCATGTTGGCGCTATTAGTGATCTTTTTGCTGCGGCTTTCTTCAAGAAAGAAGTTCACTGCTTTCTAGCTGTGACTGCTCCACAAGTAGTGAACAGAGAAGCTGTGTGAGGTTAAGCAAGTTGCAGTTGTAGATAATTGAAACGTCTGTTTCATGCCTTTCTTTGCTATTTTTACTGTTCAGAGTTGCTTGTATTTAGGTGTTTGGCAATAAACTCGGCAACCTCTGTGATCGATCCATCTTCAGATGGTAAGGCACTTGAAAATAGTGGCCAGCAATGAATCATATCTTTCCAAACGCTAAGTTGCACATTTGCTCCAGCTTTTTTCGCCATAGAGGCATAGTGCTCTATATCTCCTCGCAACACTTCATCGCTGCCGACTTGAAGTAGTAAGGGAGGTAGCTTTTGAAGGTCGGCATAGACAGGGGATATTTTCGGGGATTTTAAGTCTTCATCTGCCCCATACAAACGGGTGACTTGCTCTAATTTTTCTTTTGATATCCAGTCTTTTTTGAAATTTTCTGTAGAGGCATGTTGGAAGGAAATGTCGGTTGCAGGTGAAATGCAGACACATGCCTTTGGAAGAGGGATGTTCTTATTGAGTAACTCGCTAAGTGCAGACAAAGCCAACGAACCACCTGAAGTAAAACCAACCCAGGCGACATTTTTAGAAGAATATCCTTCTCTAAGAAGAAATGCGTGTGATTCAATGCAGTCCTCAAGACCTGATGGGAAAGGGTATTCAGGAATGTGTCGATAATCTACACCCAGTATAGGGATTGAGCAGGCCTTTAAAAGCTGGTTAAGAAAATTTAAGTGCCCCCTTGTCGAGCCCTTACTGAAAGCCCCACCATGAAAAAACAATATAACTTTTTTTGTTTCATCGATTATCCTATCTCTATTAATCCAGGTTGCTAAGCAGTGTTGTAAAGTAATGTCTTCAAGCTCTAAATCATTATTGGATATAAACTGATTGCAGAATGCATTAAACTTGGATCGAGCCACTTCAATTGTTGGTTTAGGGCCATTACTCAATTCGACAAGTTGTTGCCTAATAGATCGTAAGCTTTGGTCTTTCATTCTGTGTTCCTAGAAGGTTTTTGACTGAGTGCCTATGTGCGCGTTTCGTGCATAATGCTATCATAACAAATAATGCGCTTAGACTAAAAGAGACATAACATTTTTCAGGTTAACTTTGCTCTAGATTTAAGAGGTTTTTAAAGTGCTTTTATCCAATGTGATGTAGCTATACTAGCATAGAGAAGTGAACAAATGAGAATTCTTATCGTTGGGGCAGGTCCATCAGGGCTATTTTTAGCTTGCAAACTCATGCAATTTAATCTTCAGCCCGTTCTTATTGATCGGCTCCCATCACCCTCAGATCTACCAAAAGCCGTTGGGATTTCCAATGCTTCATTAAGTCTATTGGGAAGCTTAGGTTTGAAGCAGGCTATTTTGGAAGAAGCAAGTCTTGCGGATGGTATAGATATGTACTGGCATGGTAAACATACGAATCGAGTCACAATGAAGTATCTTAAAATACCCAGTCCACACAAGTTTATTTTTCTCAATCAAGTTGCTATGGAAAGGCTATTACGAAATCACTTGGAGCGTATGGGGGGCAAAATTTTACGAAATACAGAGTGTGTTTCGATGAGGGATGGAGATGAGGTAGTTGTGACACTCAAGACAATGGAAGGTTTAGAGAAAAGGACCTTTGATTGGGTGGCCGCTTGTGATGGTGCGTCAAGTTCAATGCGCACGATGATGAAAGCGGAACTAGAGCGAGATGATTATGGTGCATACTTCGTGTTATTAGATGCGTACTGTTCTGGTCTAAGTCAGAAGCAAGTCGGTTATTATCTATCTAACGATGGGTATCTTATGTTGGTACCACTTGAGCCGGGTCAGTACCGCATCATAGCTTCTTTTACAGGCAGCATGCCCAGTGAACCAATACCTACAAATGAAGCAAAAGCATTTTTTTCAGAGATAGTTAGAAGCCGGGCGCGGTTTAATATTGAATTTGAAAAGCTAGTATGGTTCACGGCTGGTCCATTACGCCACCAATATGTGACAGACCCAATTAGAGGTAAATGTATCTTTGTGGGAGACGCTTTTCATACATTTAGTCCTGTTGGTGGAACCACAATGAATATGGCATTTCAGGATGTGAATAACCTTGCATGGAAGCTTGCTTACTCAGCAAAAGGTGTAGCAAAGAATACATTGTGCATAGATAGCTATAGAGCTGAGCGGCTTAATGCCACAAGGCAATTAATAGATCTGAGTACGATAGCCACACATGCAATAACTCAGGTTAAAGAGCAGAGCCCATTTACAAAAAATAGTTTTGAGACAAGCTTCTCTAATCGAGCCTGGTTGTATCGAGGATTGCCTGAAATTTTTTCCGGTTATGCTCAGAATTATGGTGCAACAGCCAGTGATCTCTTTTATCAAGGAGAGGGTAATTTATCCGGGAAATTTATAGGCAACATTGCTGATTGGGTATCGATTAAGAAAGTTGATTCTCTGGCACATTATTTGCTGTTTTTTTGTGAGGAAGAGATGGATGAGGGCCTGTGTGATGACATAGACTTGCCTAATTGGATTGTGAAGATGAGCTTCACAAAAGAACATTTCCCCGGGACATTAATCGAATTCTTAAGCGCAGCGATCAATAATATAAGAGAGTTGTTTTATATTTTAGTTCGACCCGATGGTTATATAGCTGTTTCGGGGAAAAGAGAAGAAATGCTTCCGTTAGCCTCATATTTAGAGAAGATAAAAAGTGAATAATAAGATATACATTGAGAAAGTTGGTTCGGCGCCTCCAAGAGATGCAAAAGCTTACCTGGCATTTTTTGATTTGGATGAAACGCTTCTTGTTGGAAAGAGCATGTTGGATTTTTTTAGTTTTTTTTGTGATGAGAGAGGACAAGGAAGCACATATAGGCAGTTTGTCTCTCGCATTAAGGGGTATTTAAAAGCTGGCTATTCACGTGAAGTTTTGAATAAGCATTATTATGAGAATTTTCAGGGTATTTTAATAGATGAAATTTCTCATATATCAGAGTTATGGTTCCAAAAAAAACTAACAGAGCCATGTTTCTTCAGTGAAAAGGTATTGCTTCAACTAAAATTGCGGCAACAAGAAGGGGCAGTTTGCATCATTGTTTCCGGCTCTTTTAGAGAGTCAGTGAGGCCTATTGCTAAATATTTAGGTATCGATATGTTTATAACAAATACGCTGCAAGTCAACGAAGGCTACTGCACGGGTTCTTTGGGGAGCGTACAAGTGATAGGTGAAGGTAAAGGGCAGGCAGTAAAAAAGGCTGCAGATGAAACTCGTTTGTCATTACGCTCTGCATACGCATATGGAGATCATGTTTCTGACATGCCAATGCTTGAACTTGTGGGAAACCCTATCGTTGTCGGTAAAAACCCTGAGCTGCGAAAGATTGCAAAAAGCAAAGGTTGGTATATGCTTTCATAGTGCTTATTAAAAAAGGAATTTCTTATGAGTATTGATAGAAAAATAACTGATAAAGTATCCGTTTTTCCCTTAGGGCTTGGTTGTATGGGCTTGTCGGAGTTTTATGGTCAAGTTGACTATAAAAGCTCCATGGATACGATTGAACAAGCGATTAACAGAGGCATTAACTTTATTGATACTGCCGATATGTATGGTCGAGGTTTAAGTGAAGAGCTTGTAGGACGTGTGATAAATAAGTTTGATCGAGAGAAACTCATTATATCAACAAAAGTTGGTTTTGTGCGTGATACTGAAGACGTTATGAAGATGAGGCTGGATGGCCGCCCTGAGCATATTAAGGCAGCATGTGAAGCAAGCCTGAAGCGATTAGGTATTGAAAGTATCGACCTCTATTTTCTTCATCGCGTCGATCCGGATTGTCCTGTTGAAGAAAGCATTGGCGCCATGAAGGATTTAGTTCAGGCTGGAAAAATTCGTAATATTGGCCTCTCAGATACGACATTTGAGCAAATTGAAAGGGGTTGCACTGTGCATCCTGTTGCTGCTTACCAGGGGGAGTATTCTCTTTGGCACAGAATGCCAGAGACAGATGGGTTAATTGATAAGTGTGAACAAGAAGGTATTGTATTTATGCCATATTGCCCATTGGGTCGAGGCTTCCTCGCTGGTGAGTTAGAAGATTATGATCAGCTAATCTCTGAAGGAGATGTTCGTAGTGACTTGCCAAGATTTTACAGGGAAAATTTTGCTCGCAACTTGGCGTTATTAGAACAGCTGAAACGTTTTTGTAAGAGAAGAAATCTCAGTTTGGCAGCTTTGGCGCTGTCATGGTTATTAACTAAAAATAACAAAATAATTCCCATCGTAGGCATGAAGCAACCAGAGCAAGTTGCAGAAAACCTTGCTGCTGTGACAAACGTTTCACTTGGGATGGATGATATGTTAGAGCTCGATGAGCTTATGCCATTGAATTGTGCTTTTGGGGATGCATACCCGAGTGACATGGAGGTGAGATGAAATGAGCCAACCCTTTGATCTTGAAGTTTCAAATTTATTGGAGATACCTGTTGAGAGCTTAACCCATAATTATATGGTTGTCGGGAACCACGATTGGGATTCGATAACACAAGTTTCTATTATTGCTCTAATCGACAAACATTTTGATAAACAGATTAATACAAGCCGACTTGCAACTTGTAGGACGTATGGTGATATTTTAAATCTTGCTAAGGATGGATGATGTCATCGAGAATTAGTGCGATAGCTTATTATCTTCCTGAAAGTAAACTTACTAACGCAGATTTGGTTGCGCGCTTTCCTGAGTGGAGCGAGGAGAAGATTTATAAAAAAATTGGTGTTAAGGAAAGGCGGGTTACAGCTGAAGATCAATACGCATCTGATCTGGCCGCTATGGCCATCGACCAATTTTTCAATGACAACGATATTGAGAGGTCAGAAATTGAGTATCTCTTGTTGTGCGGACAAAATCATGATTACTTAACACCATCCACTGCGTGCATTGTACAGGATAGAGTAAGCTTACCCCTTAGTATAGCCTCATTAGATATTAACGTTGGGTGCTCTGGTTACATCTATGCTTTGAGCTTGGCTCATAGCTTGGTGGCTTCAGGTACGGTCAACAATGTCATGCTGGTAACAGCAACTACCATGGCAAAATGTGTTTCCCCAGATGATAAAGGCTTAATGTCACTGTTGGGTGATGCGGCAACGGTTTCATTAATTACTGCAGCTGATGGTGATGTGCATGCACCAAAATTTATGTTTGGGACAGATGGTAGAGGAGCTAACGAGTTAATCATCGCCTCAAGCGGAATGCACCAAAAAACAACGAAACCTTACCTATATATGCATGGTCCAAATGTAATGAACTTCATTCTTGAAATGGTTCCCAAACTCTACAATAAACTGCTTGCTGAATCAGACTTGGGTGTAGAGGATATCCGTTACTTCTTGTTTCACCAGGCCAATGGGTACGTTCTCGAGCATCTCAGAATTAAACTTTCCATACCAAAAGAAAAGTTTCTGATTAAAATGGAGCAGGTAGGGAATACTTCTGCTTCATCAATTCCACTCATGCTTTATGATCTTGTAAAGGAAGGGAAACTAAAAAAAGGCGATAAAATAATGATGATAGCCTTTGGGGGTGGATATTCGTGGTCGGGGAGTATATGGCATTGGTCTTAGGAAAGGAAAAATATATAAGAGATATTTTTAATTTGGCTGAGGCGCTTTGCTTTGACCATGCCGATTACGAACGTTCTTACAATATAATGCGCTCCTTGAGTTTAGAGCCCATTGATACAAAGCTTGAATCAGATATTTTATCTAGGCTTGCTAACTTGAATCGTTTTTGGAAGAGATGGAAAGAAGCTGAATCTCAGATTATGAAAGCCATTTCTTTGAATTCTGAGAATTGGTTTGCTCAGTTTGTCCAAGTTAGATATACCGCAGACATAGGAAGAAAAGAGGAAGCTACTTTGCTGTATGAGCAGATAGAATTTCCTGAAACCCGTGAAGTTCGAACATTACAGCAGAAACTGGCCGCAGAAGTTGCCATTGATTTTTTCGAGAAAGCGCAAAGCACTTGTGAAGTCGCTTTATCAATTCGTCAAGATGATGCAGGAACCCTTTACACAAAGGGTATCCTTGAGAGCAAGCTTGATTTTTATGATAAAGCAATAGAATCTTTCAGTTGTGCGCTTGTACTTAGGCCTGACCATCCTCCAGCGCGAGTAGAGCGTGGTTTAGCGTATATAAAACTAAAAAACTATGATGCTGCGCGAATAGATTTTCAGGAGGCATCCCGCTTATCAAATGGTAAAGCTAACCAGTTTGACTTTGAGGAGCTGTTTGGCCTTGTTTCTGTCAAAGAGAATGCTTGTGTGTAAAGGATCACAGGGTATCCAGTATAGTATTGAATTGCTGTGTTTCTTCCAGTGAAGTCCATGTTAACGGGGCGATAAAGCACTTGAAGTCACATTGGAGGATGATACAGCTGTCCTTTGTGTAGCTGCACTCAATGATTGTATGAAAAAACTTATTTGAGAGCTTATCAATTTTTCTTGTGAAAGCCTTCCATTGGCCATCTAGGGGCCGGTTTTCTACGGGCGTGCTTGTCATAGTAAAGCCTTTTAGTATTGACCTGAAGTCAGTAGCAAAACTGTTATCGTTGTTTCTAAGCAATGCATTTGTTAGCTGTCTAGCAGCTTCGCAAAGTGTCATTAGCTCAGGCGTGACGTTGTTGTTATTTTTACAGGTTGCTGAGTTGTCATAAAAAGTCACATTTTGAATTAATATGTTTTTGGGGTTCCTTTTGTTTGTTAAGTAGTTAAGCTGGTTGTTTGAGTCCTTCATGATGTCGCTGTCACTACAGAAGGTGTCGTTGCTAAAGTCTCAAGTGTTTTGATAGGCGCAGGTTTAAATTTTCCAAGATTCATTAATAGCTTAGTTACTGGCAAGCGAATGCCCTCACGCGTATTTTCTAAACGTGCAAGCCGGCTTACGGTATCGCTTACAGGCCAAAAATCTAGAGCAAAAAAGCCGATACCAGAGACAATATCTAGAACAGTCAAAATTTTCTCTGGGAGGCCTGTAATCACTTCGTCATTGATTTCAATCCTGGGGAATACCGAGATAAAGGTAAGTATTACAGCAAATAGTATGAGAGCGGGTGGTATAAGGTGTTTGCATCCACTTTCGTTTGATGAATCCAATGTTGGCCTAGCTGTCGTTGAGCGGTTGTTTTTATATCGAATAGCAGTTAGGTACAGCCTAAGAAAAGAGATTGTAACAGCGCTGTAAATGAGCCCTGTGAATGCAACAGCACCGGTCCACGCTGCGACCTCGCTTAGTATGTTAATAGCTTTAGAGTCATTTATTTCCATTGCCGTCCATATGGCTTTATATGAGTTTTTTGCTAAAGGGACAATCACATAGCTAGTAATCGCTCCGACAAGGAGGGCGAGAATATTAGAAAGTATGTTGATAGCTTTTGGTGTTTGTTTTGCTAGTGTAGGGTGTTGGCTAGGCAAGCTAAAAAGCTTTCTTAGTTTTTCTTCAATAGAAGACGCAGTGTTAAGGTCACTGGCTATTTGTTTCAAGTGTTGATCGCCTAAACTATCTAAAATGGCGTTAATTTTAAATAAATGGACTGCAACTACGCCCATAGAAAGTGTGTTGGCATCTCGGTTTTTTGGTTTTGGTTTAAACAAAGTTATCAGGCGATTAACTGTGTTCTGGAGTGCCCACCTAAAGAGAACAGTTCTTGGTAACAAAGCAAAAACATCAAAAAATATGGCGAGTGGGAGGATGCCAGTATTTTTCATAAGCTCAATGTGTGACAAATAAGTGATAGGAATTGATGGGGTAAGCGCAAGTAGCAAAAAAAGCGCTTGTTTTGGGAAATAAAGACCTTTTTCAAGTGTTGTCGGCGCGTTAAGTATATTTTCACTATTTTCAGGCGCAGGGCTTAGGGTAACTAGCGTCACTTTCTGAACATTTTGTGCTAGCAAAACGGAAAGGGGCACAGCAGAAAAAGAGCTCAGCGAGTATGCAAGCCACAAAGGTAAATCTAAGCGCTCAGCAAAGCTTTCTCCAAGAAAAACCATAAAAATTGAAGATAGCAAACCAGATACATAGCCTGCTCGGCTAAGCCAAAGTGCAGAGGCACTTTTTGGTGCGGAATATAACCATTGGGCTATGGGTTGATGAGGTGGTAAGCCGGTTCCATCTACGTCTTCTTCAGCAGCAGCTGCCGCCATGAGTGGTCGAAAATCATCAGTATCAAAGTCGTCATTTTGCATAATCCATTACCCCTTGTTTGTTATTGTTCATTATGTTCAATAAGTGCTTCGTTCAAGATTAATTTTGCGTTTACTACCGAGGGAAGTCCATTGATGAGTAGCATTTGCATTAAGACATCATGAATTTCTTTTTCAGAGCAGCCTACTTTTAGCGCCATTTTGATGTGATTTTTTAGTTGGGGAGCAGCATCGCCACGGCTTATTAGAGCAGCGATATTTAACAGCTCTTTGACTTTATGGGACAGGCTCGAATTTGCATGCACATCCGCGAAAACCCATTCGAGAGAGAGCTTCGATAAGTCATCACCCAGAGGGCTCACGGCATCGATAAACTTACAAATTTCTTCTTCCCCATACATTTCAGCAATTATTTTTAAAGCGCGTTCCCTTTTGGTCATACCAGCCCCTTATTGTTCAAAAAAAATGCGAGATTGATAAGTGAGTAAGTTGGCTTGTGTAAAAGTAATAGCAAAGTGTTTGCTATTACTTTTATTTTCAAGCTTAGCTGCTATTTTCGTTTCTACTGGGAAGGAGTATCTTACAAAGTCTGTTTCAATAGAAGAAAAATTTTTATTCTCGTCGCTGCATAAATTTAAAAAGTACTTTTTCAATATGGCTGCAAACTGCTGTGCGGCCCTCAATAGAACCATGGCAGACAGGTGTATCCCAGTAACATGATCTTGAAGCTCGTCATTTTCATTATCAATGAAAAGATGGGCGTGGAACCTCGTTTCAGAACTTTGTTTAACGGGAGAAAAAAGGTGGTTTTTTGTCTTTGTGTCATAGATTTCTTTTTTATTAGATCTTTCCTGCAAAGCATCAATTATCCATTTAGGTAGAGTTTTATGATGTTTTATTTTTTCAACGGACTGACAGGCGATTCCTTGGCCAAAAAATAAAGTAGGCTTTTGTTGAGAACTTGCCATGTTGGGTGTTAGTTGTGAGTAGCTGATGACATCATTTCGATATAATAATTCTGTAAATCTGTCACCTACAACAAGTATTTTTTCGCTCATGGAACTATCCTTCAGGGAGATCTTTATGCTCTAACTCATTTAACATCTTGATTCCTTCAGCAATGGCTGGAAATCCAACGAAGCCAGTCAAGAAAATTAATAGCTCCGTAATTTCTTTTCTTGACCATCCAAGATTTAACATCCCCCCTAAATGAGCCTTTAGAGCGCCGCCAGAGTTTCTTTGTCCAACCAGGCATGCAACAGCAGCCAGCTCAAGAATACTGTCTGGAAAAGCTTCTCTCGTATATAAGCTGCCATAACCAAATTCAAGTACATGTTTAGTGAATTCAGGTGAGAGGGACTGAAAACGATTGAGGATGCCCTCAGCTTCGCTTCCTAAAACTTCAAGCATTCTTTGACGACCTAATTTTTCTTTATCCACAGGCTTTCCCTTAAGAGTGGGCTAGTGAAGCATCGTCCGAGGAGGCATCATGGTCGTCCTCTGCATTAACGTCTAGAAGTCCACGCTGATCTCCTCTTCTTCTTGGGGTGCTGGTAGTTGAAATGCCTCCTCGCCCAGCCATTATTTTTTGAGGAATGGAATATTCAAAGCGGTATGCTTCATAGGCTCGAAGAAAATTTAAAGCGGGAATGGAAACGTAGGCTAAGGCAACGAAAAAATATCCAAGGTTCGTAGTTAAAGGAGTAAAAAACTCAACGGGTGCCGCCAGAACACTAAAAGTTAAATATATCGCCACATAAAAGTTGCTGAGGGAAGGGTTGACGAATTGGTTAAAAGCAAACATAAGCTTCTTTGTGTCTTGAGAGGTTTTTTTTCGATAACTCAGGGCGCCAAAAAAGCCAGATAATACAACAGCGGGTGCTAGTTCGTATGCAATAGTAGCAATTTTAGGTACAGCGTTACTTGGGTCCCTAACGTCAAGTATCATAGATACAGTAGCAATCAAGCTAATCATTGAGAGTGCTGTTATCGCAGCATTTGATAGCGTATCCCAATATGCTCTACGGTTTGATGGAGCATTACAAAGATCGGTGGGGTAACAGCTGCTGCTTGATGAAGTATTGCCTGAAGCGATACGTTTATATCTTTTGTATTCGGTCATGCCAGTGATGGCGTGTGGAATAATCAAAGCGGTAGAGATCGGGATTATTGTTGTGTAGAGCTTGCCTAGTACACAGGGTAATGCTGGCAGGAAGCGATCGGTTCCTGATATAGGCTCGAGACCGCATAGTAGAATCATGACAGATGCGAATTTAACGAGAAAATTTTCAGTAAACCTAAGAGTCCCATTGTAGATGGGTGTAACTGAGCGATTTATTTTTGGGAACAGTGACAAAAGAAGTTCAAATAGCCCTCCGGAAACAAATGTGATCCCGACAGTTGTTGTTCGGCTGTCTATGTCGAAAGAGGCAACTTCTATCAGGTCAAGTGTGCTTAGAATAAATAGGGTGATTGAGGCGATTCCCAGTAACTTTGACCCGCCGGTCAAGAACCGCCTAAAAAAATCAACTTTTCCAGCTAGGGCCCAAGCTAATTTTTCATTAGGGCTATGGCTAGGGCTTGTATAGTATGATGCTGCGACAGCAGCCGCACAATTGGAAGCTGAGGCTCTTGCGGCAGTCCATCTGCGTGACCAGGCTGGGAGACCGAACAGGGTGTTACAAGGGTTATCTCGCCTCATATGGTTAAGCTCCTATCCCAAAATTTCTAACATGAGCTCTCAAAACAAGAAAGTTCTTATAGAAACTGCAGACTGCAGTGTAGCTAATTTTGCGGGCTATTGTAACGATGTATAGCACATATTTCTATGTTTTCTTCCTGCAAGGAAAAGGGGTAATGGAGAACGCCATCGTGAGATATTTTAGGTTAATCGTGTCCCCCCATCAATAGGAATAATCGCTCCATTAATAAATTGAGCGCTATCACTCGCTAAGAACAAGACTAAGGGGGCAATATCACTAGGTAACAAGAGACGTTTTAAAGGCATCTTGTCTTTGAGGGTTTCTCTAAGCTTTTTATGAGAGATATCACCGGATACATAATTTAAAAATTTCGTTTCAGCGACGGTCGGGCATATCGTATTAACTTGGATATTGTGAGGCCCCCACTCTACAGCCATCGTTTGTGTAAGTTGGTTTATAACGACTTTAGAGGCGGCGTAGGCTCCGTTTCTTGGTGTTCCAAAATAGGTAGCGCTTGATCCAATATGAATAATTTTACCCTGGCCTAAGATCATCATTTTTTCTGCAACCAGCCGAGATAACAAAAACACGGCGCGGGCGTTGACAGCCATTAAGCGGTCCCAATCATCACCTTTAATCTCTGTGAGCGGACCACCAACGAATAACCCTGCTGTGGTGGCAAGGACATTCCAATCAGTATATTCATGGTAAAGCTTGTTTATAGCCTCTTTTATTTCATTCTCATCGGCTAAATCAACTTCGCATTCAATAACAGATGTGCAGCCAATTTTTTTGAGTTTATTTGCTGCCTCTGACATCCCCCTCGCATCTATATCAAGAAGAGCGATCCTCTTTGCGCCGGCTTTAGCAAAGGCATTTGCAATTTCCATGCCAATATCACCGGCACCACCGCTGATAATAATGTGTTTATCATGAAATGCATTTTTTGAGAAAACTTCGTTCATCTTAGCTCCTAGTATCTTAAAGCTCTTTAATCATAGCCAATGTCAGCAAAGATTTCTGCAGTAGGCTCTTTTTTAATAATATAAAAAAATGCAAAGTATACTATACAAAACTTAAAAATATTAGATAATGCAAAGTATGAGTATCAAAAAATTTGAGCAAATTAAGGCCGTAAACTATTGGGAGAAAGCGCCCCAACATGTTGGTTTTATAAGAGAGAGTTACCTAACTGCCGTCGTAAGTTACATCGGCAGCCAGCTTTTGAAGGTACTTATTGGCCAGCGTCGCAGCGGCAAATCTACTATTTTGAAGCAGGTCATATCAGCTTTACTGAAACAAGGCACACCCAAGCAGAATATTCTTTATCTCAACTTCGAGCTTAATGAAGTGCGCTTTATTCAATCTGCAGACGGCTTACTTGAGGTTATTGACCACTTTTTCAAAGCGTTGAAGCCAAAAGGCAAAGTGTACTTGTTTTTAGATGAGATTCAGGAAGTTGAAGGATGGGAGAGCGTTGTTAATGGTTATCTTGCCAATGAGCGTCATGACATTGAGTTTTTCTTAACAGGTTCTAATGCGCATTTGCTTAGTACGGAATTATCAACCTTTGTGACGGGGCGTTACGTTGAAATTCCAGTATATCCCTTTTCCTTTGCTGAATATGTTGCTCTAAAAGGCGGCGAGTTGAATAAGGCTCAGTTAATTGTCTACTTAGAGGATTCAGGTATTCCAGAGTTGCTTTCTCTAAAAGAAAAACAACAAAAAGTCTCTTATTTAAATGCATTAAAAGACAGTGTTTTAATGAATGACATTGTTAAGCGATTTAATATTAAAAACACAAAATTATTAATTTCCCTATTAGATTTTATCATTGATAACATCGGTCGATTGTTTTCTTTAAATAGTATCACAAAAAAACTTAATGCATCGGGCATGAATGTGAGTGCCATTACGGTTGGGAATTACCTGGATTATCTAGAGCGAACTTATTTAATCCATGACATCCGTAGGTATGATGTTAAAGGGAAAAAAATATTAGAGGGCGAAAGGAAGTACTATTTGAATGATTTGGGTTTTTGGAACTACTTGCAGAGTAGTTTTGATGGTGGTGTCACGCGCCGATTAGGGAATTATGTTTACTTAGCACTTTTGCAATCCGGATATACTGTTTATGTTGGCAATATTTATAATTTGGAGGTCGATTTTGTTGCTGAAAAAAACCAGCAGACAATCTACCTTCAAGTGACTTATTTACTTCATGGAGAAGACGTGGTTGAGCGTGAGTACGGTAGCCTAGAAAAGATAAAAGACAACTGGCCAAAGTGGGTTGTTTCCCTTGATGATATGTCTTTTCCGCCAAAAAATGGCATTCTCCACATTCCCGCTTGGGACTTGTTCAAACACCTCAACTAAGTCTTCGGAAATGACCATAGAAAAATTACAGCGCGGTATACAAGAACTACAACTCGATATGCCCACAGAGCAGCAAGAACGATTGCTCGACTTTCTTCAGCTCCTGCAAAAATGGAATAAAAGTTACAACCTCACCGCAATCACCGAAATGGACGAAATGATCACTCACCATGCGTTAGATAGTTTGGCTGTAGCGCAGTACCTAAGCGGCGAGCGAATTATTGATATTGGCACAGGTGCGGGTTTTCCTGGCATCCCATTGGCCCTTTATTTTCCAGATAAAAAATTCACATTGCTCGATAGCAATGGGAAGAAAACGCGTTTTCTTATTCAGGCAAAAGCAGCGCTTGCGATCGATAACATAGAGATCGTGCACGCACGCGCAGAGACTTATCACACCGACCTCTGTTTTGATGCTATTATCTTCCGGGCTGTGACATCCGTCGCAGATATGATTGATAAAACGCAGCACTTATGTTGTGAGCATGGGCAGTATTTTGCGATGAAAGGCAGCGTACCCACAGAAGAATTAAAGCGCATTGAGGCACCAGCAATTGTACATGCTTTGGCAGTGCCAGGACTTGATGCCGAACGACACCTCGCCGTTATTGAAGGAGTGACTGGTGACTAAAATCATTGCGATTACGAACCAAAAAGGCGGTGTGGGAAAAACGACAACCGCAGTAAACCTGGCTGCATCATTGGCAGCAACCAAGCGTCGCATTTTACTGATCGATCTTGATCCGCAAGGTAATGCATCCGCAGGGAGCGGTGTTAACAAACAAGCCATTACATATTCAATTAATGATGTTTTGTTGGAAGAAGCGAGCGCAGCTGATGCTGCTGCACGCACTGAATGGGGTTATGACATCCTGCCTTCCAATGGAGACTTAACAGTTGCAGAAGTGCGACTGCTCACATCCGAGAAAAAAGAATGCGGACTAAAAGCAGCGCTGGATCCTGTGAAAGCGAATTACGATTTTATTTTAATAGACTGCCCACCTTCTTTAAACATGCTCACGGTGAATGCGCTTGTTGCAGCGGATAGTATTTTAGTGCCAATTCAATGCGAATATTATGCGCTAGAAGGTTTAACCAGCTTGATGACTAATATCGATCGCATTCGTCGTTCGGCGAATCCGAATTTACAATTAGAAGGATTGCTTCGCACGATGTATGACGGACGCAATCGATTAACCATCGATGTGTCTGAACAATTGAGCGCGCACTTTGGCGAAAAACTTTTTCAAACAGTGATTCCACGTAACGTGCGACTTGCTGAAGCACCGAGTCATGGTACGCCGATTATGGCTTACGATAAACGCTCACAAGGCGCGACGGCATACTTAGCTTTGGCCGGCGAGTTTTTACGTCGACATGAAAGTAAAGAAATGGAGACAGCATAATGCAGAAAAAAAGAGGCTTAGGTCGAGGCTTAGGAGAGTTAGGGCTAACAGAATTATTAAGCGATATGGGCATGAACAAAGATGCAGAAGCAACAGCAGTGGCAGCACCGGCAGCGCTTGCAGCTGAACCGCAGGCGCATGCACACAAGCCAGCATCTGTGTTAACAGAAAGAAGTGATAGGTTGCGTGAATTGCCTGTGGACCAGCTGCGACCCGGGCGCTACCAACCGCGCAAAGATATGAATCAAGCAGCGCTTGAAGAGTTGTCCCAATCCATACAGGCACAAGGTGTGATACAGCCCATTATTGTTCGTCGTATGAATAAAGGTTATGAAATTATTGCAGGAGAGCGACGTTGGCGTGCAGCGCAATTGGCAGGTCTACAACAAATTCCTGCGGTGGTCCGTGATATTTCTGATGAAACAGCAATGGCCGTTGGCTTGATTGAAAACATTCAGCGCCGTGACTTAAATGCAATTGAAGAAGCGATGGCACTGCATCGTTTAACGACAGAGTTTGTAATGACGCATCAAGAAGTCGCAGATGCCGTGGGTAAGACGCGGACTGTTGTGAGTAACTTGTTACGTCTATTAAAGCTCAATTCAGATGTGCGCGCACTTGTTGAAACAGGTCAAATTGAAATGGGACATGCGCGAGCGCTGTTAGCGTTGGAAGGCGCAGCACAAAGCGAAACAGCAAAACAAGTGATTGTACGTGCTCTGTCTGTTCGGCAAACCGAGCAGCTAGTGCGTGAGCTTCAAGCGAAACCCAAAGCACAGAATACGACAACACGCATTGACCCAAACATTACAGCGCTTGAAAAAGATCTATCAGAGAAGCTGGGCGCAACGGTCTCCGTTCGTCATGGTGCCAAAGGAAAAGGTAGTCTAGTGATTCACTACCATAGCGTTGATGAGCTCGATGGTATTTTAGAGCGAATTTCATAAGAGACGAAAAAATTGGCCGAAACGATGAAACGAACTAGCTTGCCGCTCTACCCGATATTTATTTGTGTTTTAGCTTCACTTTTTTATGTCTACGACTACTTTATTCAGGTAGCGCCAAGCGTGATGACCGAACAACTGATGCGCTCGTTCTCCATTGGTGCGGGCAAGCTGGGCATTTTGTCCGGCTGTTTTTATTATGCGTATACCCTGATGCAGATTCCGGCAGGTTTGTTGCTGGATCGTTTGGGTGCACGTGCTTTAGTGACATTGGCTGTCTTGGGTAGTGCGATTGGTGTCACGCTGTTTGGTGTGACTTATAACTTTGCGATTGCAGGTGTTGCGCGATTTATTGTGGGTTTTGGCTCTTCCTTTGCCTTTATTAGTGCGCTGTTTTTAATTTCACGTTGGTTTGCGCATCGTCATTTTGCTGCCGCTGCTGGTATGGTGCAGCTAGCAGGTTGTATCGGTTCTTTGGTTGGCTTGGCGCCGCTGGCGGTTTTGGTCAACAGCATGGGCTGGCGACGCAGCATGATTTTAACGGGCTTAATTACTTTTGGTTTTGCTTTTCTATTTTGGATTTTTATTCGTGATGGGAAAAGACCGCGAGCTCAAGACTCTGCAACGACACCACGCAGTGAATGGCAACGTTTAAAGTTTCTAACGAAGAAGCCGCAAGTTTGGTGGGTAGGTGTTTGCGGGTTTATGTCGTGGATCCCGGTGGCGATCATCGGTGCATTGTGGGGCGTGCCTTATTTTATGAAAGTCTATGGGCTGACGAATACAGAAGCCGGCAAGTTGTGTTCCTTGTTTTGGGTTGGTCTTGGTATTGGAAGTCCGCTGATGGGCTGGATATCAAACCACTTCCGGAACCGCTGCACACCGTTTGCGAGTTGTTTTGGTCTAGGTTTAGTCGGCTCTATTTTATTGCTGAACGCAACTGTGACGCCGATGTGGGTGACGATGTTTGCTTTAATATTGATGGGATTTTCTGCGTCTGCTCAGTCACTGTCTTTTGGGCTGATCAAAGATATCGTGCCGCCCAGCATGTTTGGTACAGCATCTGGGTTTAATAATATGGCCGCGATTCTTGGAGGTGCAATTTCACAACCCTTGGTTGGCTTTTTATTGCATTCAGGATGGAGCGGGCTGATGATACATCAGGTGCCCGTATATACCGTGAATGACTATCGCATTGCGCTTTTAGCAGTTCCTATTGCAGCGCTGGTTGGACTTGCTGTCGCAAGTTTCCGGGTAAAAGAAACATACTGCGAACAGCAATATCCAGAATACAAATCTTAAACCCAAGGCTTTCCTTGTCATTGAAGTAGGTTTTGGGCTAGCACGGCCAGTTGTTTAGGGAAGGTACATAGGTAACACTTTTCGCATTCATTTAGAAGGCCTCCTAAGGTCTAAAGTCAGGACCTTTTGGTGGCAGTAATAAACATCCATCAAGTGCTCACTTTCCTCATTCGGCT
>Ga0316204_10002778_pt1 | contig 38029 bp, 36 predicted proteins | sample 6monrhotite_MG_2_FD_205661 | JGI IMG/M metagenome (GOLD analysis project Ga0316204, IMG submission 205661) | Microbial mat bacterial communities from mineral coupon in-situ incubated in ocean water Damariscotta River, Maine, United States -... | ecosystem: Environmental > Aquatic > Marine >... | reverse complement strand
TGCTTTTTCTTAAGTTGTCGCAACTTGGCTTTTAATTTCTCGCCCTGCTTAAGATTGTAGCCATGACGTAACTTACTTTGTATTAAAGCAATCTTTTTATCTGTACCAAGACAGCTTTTTGCATTAACTTCCGCCAAAATATTGATTTTGTATAGTGTCAAAAATCCTATCAATATCCATTTTGTTAAACTTTTCATCCTTGTGCTCCACAGTCCTATAACCGCATTCAGAAACTAGTCTAAATTAGTGCCCTGCATGGGACCAGCAGTAAAAGCTACTATAGAAGTGAGAGATTTCCGTTTAAGTATTTAAAGTAGAATTTAGTAACAGCTCAACTATAGCATCACTGCCACCTATGTGGCCTAGTAGGTGGTGCTTTACCAGAGGATGATCCTTCAAGGTAGTAGCCACAATACTCGGAATATCATTAACCACATGAGTCCCTGCTGCCAAGAAGTAAGGGGAGATAAATAGTTCTGTGGCACCTTGTTTAATAGCATCGTCAATGACATCAGGAATGGTGGGCTCTGCAAGTTCTAAAAAGCCCGCGTTAACAATTGGGAACTGCTGGGAATTCTTTTCATGAAATCGCTTTGCTAACTCGATCACCTCAACATTTGACTCAGTCCTTCGGCTACCATGTGCTAACAGTAAAAATGCTTTCATATATGAGCTCCGTACTAATAACAACGGCAACAGTCAGTATTAGTTGTTATGTGTAAATATTTCAAACTTTTCACAATTGTATGGTTTTATTAATACGAGGTCGATTGATTTGTTCTTATCTAATGCTTCAGTTATATTAATTTATTGCTTTTGGAGGCGATGATGAATTTTTTAAGCCGTTTTGTAGTGGTTACAATCTTAGTGTTGCTCAATCAAGTCAGTTTTGCACAGGAAGAGAATGAGTCTGACCTAGTTCGTAACACATACGATGAACTGGTCACCATGAGAAATAATAACAGCCCCATCCTAAAAAATGGGCAAGGCGTAATCGCAACCAAGAAGCTTGCTGAGCCTAAGTCAGAGATTAAACCGCTTGATATTTTAGTCGCATACCATAATCAACCAATCAGCTCATCCAAACACCTTCTGTCATTGATTAAAGAGCAATCAAATAGCAGTGAAAATATAGCAGTTGATTTGATACGTAAAAATAAGCCCCTTCAGATCAAGGTTAACCCTGGTGCATTGGGCGTTACAATAAATGACTTTTTATCTCTCAATAAAGCCATTTATGAATCTGCGCTCAAAAATAATACCCCTGAAGCGCAAGAGCAAATGATTAAACAATACCTAAAAGGCCGCCCCTATAGAACACCAAATAACCAAGATCCAAAGGTAATTAAATCTGAGGATCCTGATAAGAAGTAACTCACCTAGCAAAGCAACATTGCCTAGACTATGGTTGCTCATTATAGGATTTTGAATTAATTATAATTAATTCGTCTCATTCTAAGAGCAATGGCTGAAATAAAGCACATTTTGTTCTACTATTAGGTCCTCTTAATTCTGAACAAGGACTTTCCAACCAAATGCCAGAGATTCCTCTAACAACAGAGCAATTGCTTTTAATTGTTGCCATAATTTCAATGCTTGGATTTATCTTGCTTGTAGTTCTTTTAGTACGCCTCAATAAGCTAGAAGGACAGGACCAAAATATTCGTGATGAATTCGATCGGGCACGTTCAGAACAGGCAGAGCAGGCAAAGCGTCAGCGAGAAGAATTGGCGGAATCCTCTAAAAGGGCATCGGATAGCCTTATTCCCACGATTCAAGCATTTGGAAAACTTCAAGAAACCAGTACCAGTAATTTAGAGAATAGAGTAAAAACACTGGTTGAAACAAATGAGAAGCGACTGAACGAATTACAAAAATCCATGGCTGAGCAACTGCTGCAGCTTCGAAGCACCATGGAACAGCAGATTGAAAAATTATCTGATAAAAACCAAAAGAAACTCGACGAGATGCGCCAAGTGGTTGATGAGAAGTTACAATCCACACTCAATAAGCGCCTTGGCGAGTCCTTCAAACTGGTCAGTGAACGGCTAGAAGCCGTACAAAAAGGCTTGGGTGAAATGCAACATCTCGCTACCGGTGTTGGTGATTTGAAGCGTGTCTTAACCAATGTTAAATCTAGAGGCACATGGGGTGAATACCAGTTAATGGACCTTATTGAACAGGTGCTGACCCCAAGTCAATATGATACCAATGTTAAACCACACCCCGATTCGACCAAATCCGTGGAATGCGCAATAAAACTCCCAGGCCAAGACAGTGCCGATGATATCTGGTTACCTATTGATTCAAAGTTCCCTACTGAAAGCTATCAGCGTGTTGTAGATGCTTCTGACAGTGGTGACTCGGAACTGGTTAAATTAGCAGTAGCCGAGCTGTTAAGAGCGATTGAAGGCTTTGCAAAAGACATTTCTGGAAAGTATATATCGCCACCGCATACAACTGATTTCGCAATTATGTTTCTTCCCACAGAAGGTCTTTATACCGAGGTAATAAGAAACCCGAATATCGTAGAAAAGTTGCAGTTAAAATATCGTATCGTAGTTGCCGGCCCAACGACCCTAACAGCCATTTTGAACAGCCTTAGAATGGGCTTTAGAACCTTGGCAATCGAGAAGCGAAGCAGTGAGGTTTGGCAGATCTTAGCTGCGGTTAAAATGGAGTTTGGTAAATTTGGTGAGGTACTTGATAAGGTTAAGAAACAACTAAACACCGCCTCGAAAACTCTAGAAACTACGGGTACACGCTCAAGAGCAATCGAGCGAAAATTACGAGATGTAGAGGAATTACCTGATGCAAATAGTTCTTCCTTACTTAATTTAGATAAGATTACTGGCATAGATGAGCAGCAGGAATAAACTATGATGCTAATAAACACATACGTTGATAACGATCCAAACTATACCTTTACAGTCGCTCGAATAAAGCTGCTGCAAGCATTAATGTCTTCAGTGGATAAACGCATTGTGAATAAATTCATTGATGAGATTCGCGCTCAGGTTTTAACCTATCATCGTTTTCAATCAGAACTCTCTGATAATCAGGCGAAGCAAAATATTGAGAGCTTTTTTCATCAACTGAATAATCGGGCCCATCAACTTTCTCGCTTTACACTCGAGTTAAGTCGACTCGTTAATCAGGCCCCTGCCGATCTTTTTGAACAAGCCAAGAAAGCTGACAGAGCCATTGATTCAATTCACGGCAATCTTGTTAACCTCTGTTTAACCATTGATGAAATGACCATTCAAAAGAAAGACTATCTAGTTGATGCAACAGCAACAGTACAAAAAATTTACGATTCCTTTGCAAGAACCTTTGATGTTACACCAACAGGTAAGTCCTTTGCAGATCAGATCAGTATTCAACCAGGTAAACCAATAGAGGATTTACTAGTCCCGGTAGTGGAAATACTGATTTGTAAAGATCATGTACGCTGTCATAGCCTAGTCAAAAAAGTAATTGATAATAAGGGTAATGCCCGACTATGAGTAACCAAACAGATACCACCCAAGCAGCCATTGAGTTATTAACCCGTGAAGCGGATTATAAGGTGCTTAAAAGAGTCCCTGAGATACTACCAACTGTAGCCAATGGCGAATCTACATTTAAAGCCGCAATTATTGATTTAGAGACCACTGGTTTAAATTCAGACAGTGACGAAATTATCGAGATTGGTACACTGATCCTCAGCTTTACCAATAATTCGGGCTTCACCGGTGTGGTATTTGAAGACAATCAATTACAACAACCCAATCAACCAATCAGTGCTGAAATAACTGCACTTACAGGTATTACCAATGAAGACGTTGAAGGCAAATCTGTTGATTGGAATGTAATTGCCAATGCCCTTGAATCGGTTAATCTCATCATTTGCCATAACGCCAGCTTTGACCGGGCTTTCATGGAAAAGCAAACACCAAGCCACTTCAGTGATGTCATAAAAAACAAAGCCTTTGGCTGTACTGCTCGGGATGTCAATTGGCGAATGCTTGGCTATGAAGGTGCCAAATTAGAATACCTCAATTTAAAAATGGGCTTTTTCTACGATGGTCATAGGGCCTTGGTCGACTGCTGGGCCACGTTAAACATACTGATTCAAGAACCCCCAGCATTTGAACAATTAAAGGCAGCTGTCCGTAAGAAGCAAACGCTCATTTGTGCTGTCAGCGCCGATTTTGATAAAAAGGATCTACTTAAAGCCCGTGGCTACCGCTGGAGCGATGGCTCAAGAGGTTTACCGAAATGCTGGCATATCACGGTTGATGAAGAAGATTTAGATGCTGAAATTGAATATCTCCATCAGGATATTTATGGTCGTACTGTGAGCTTGCCTCAACAGAAGATTACTGCCTTTAGTCGCTATTCTGGCCGAGAATTTACTCTGTCCTAAATTACCACGCAATAAAAAAGGCCAGTGATACTGGCCTTTTTTCTAACTGAACGCAGAAGTTAGTTGTTGGTTTTAATCATTTCTGGCTCGGCTTCTTCCTTCTCAGGTACCGCTCGACCAATTGCCATCAATTCCTTCTTCTGCTCTTTGGTTAATTTATAAATTGATTTTATATAACATCGCATGGGTATATTGTTTGGAACACTTATTGAGTCAAACTTAGCTGATAACACTGACCCGGTATTATTAATGATAATTCCATTACTGTACCTTAAATCATAGCAGTTTGATTTCAATACAATAAGATACGGTCTCTTAAATGTAGTTGAGACAATTAAATGCTTATTACCAAGTTCACCCCAGCCATCAAAACGAAATGCACTGATACTTTTTAATGAAGTAAGTTTTTTCTCAACAATATATAACTCATATGCCTCTGACTTTTCATCCTCGGTCATACCAGTAGTAGCACAGCCAGCCAAGACTAGTAATGCGATGATTAGAGCAACGCCAATAACTCCTCGATTAATCATTACTTAGTACCCCTCTGTTATTTAGTTTCAATCTACTATAGCTGAATGAAACTGAACATTCGCTGAACGAATTGTAATAGACTGTAAATTAATTCTTTTTATAACTGAGCATCTGAGCAGATTCAGCTAAAAACTTATCGGCATAGTCACCGAACCAAGCAGTTATTTCATTAAAAGCAGAGACAAACCCCTCTTTATCACCGACCTCGACCAGACTAAGTAACTCATTAAATCGACCAATATAACGCTTCATCATTTGAACGTTATCTAGATCGGAAAAAATGATATCAGTATAAAGCTCTGGATCCTGAGCAAAGAGCCGCCCAACCATGGCTAATTCTAGGCGGTAGATGGGTGAGCTTAATTGGGTGATTTGAGCTAAGTCAGCCTGCTCGGATTTTAAGTGCTCACCATAAACCACGGTAGAAAAGTGACGCATCACCTGTATGAGCGCCATCGCCTTATCATGTTGTTCGGCAGAGGTAACACTGAGTGTAGCACCCCAAATTTCTAGCTGGTCCAATAGCCATTGGTATTCAGATGAAAGTTGCCCATGACATATGATAATGGTTTGCTTATCAAACGAAGACACATCAGGACCAAACATAGGGTGCAAACCAACCACAGGCCCTTCGTGCTTCTCCAGCATGGCTTTAATCGGCTTCTGCTTGATACTGGTGACGTCAGCGAGTATGCAATCCGACTTTAATTTGGGTAACTGTTGAATCACGTTAATTGTTTGATTAATAGGGACTGCAAGTAACACCAAAGATGCCTTGCCAAACGATTCAGCAGAGTTCAGCCAGTCCTCTTTTTCAATAATATCTACTTGATATTTGCTACGTTCCAGCAGTTCAACGAATAACCTACCCAACTGCCCATCACCACCAACAACCACTGCGTGGCTATTTTCATTATATGCGCAGCGATACTCAGTTGCTTTTTCTGCTCTTAACAATAACTGCCGTTGATCCTCAAGCTTTGCTATCGCTGCATCTATCTGTTCCAAGTTCATATTTATTAACTTGCTCTGTTATTGGAAATGGATACTGATACTGCATCCCAGAATTTAAGGCGTGATTTAATCGCCATCTCACCAGCCGATATCGCTTGTTTTTCCTTGAGTTCATCACCATCAACAAAAGCATTTAACATTCTTAAAGACAATGGCGCATGAAAATCTTCATCTAAATGAATATGACGATTCAAGTAAAAATGAAAGATTGGTGCTTGCTCAGAACCTATCCCGATCTTTGCTAAAATAGCCCTGAACATCGATGGAATAATATGTTCACGACCTAAGGCCAACAGAGCAGATACCTCATGCGGCCTAGCATTTTCAATATATTTAAATGTTGTCGCTGTAAATTGCACCGATCCATTAGGCGCAAGTCCAGCGTCTAATGCGACTTCTAAGCCATCGCTTCTAACTAAATCAATAAAGGCATTAATCGGCGCAACATCAGCACCAATTTCTTCCATTGCCTGTAAGTACAGCTCAAAATGGCTAGAAAATATTTCTGGGTCGACAGACTGGTCAGACTCTTCTTCAAGTACCAACTCATTGATAAATCGCCTAACGCTACCATCTCCGCGAGGCACCCAAGGTATAGTGGTCGGAGCAAGGCAGGATTGCAAAAATTTTATCAATGACATGAAATCCCAAACAGAATAGACATGATGCTCCATGAAGCATCGAAGGTCGTTTAAATCTTGTACTTGTTCATAAACAGGATGAGTATCTAATTGCTTACTGTATTTCTGGATTATTTCTGTATTGATAGTCATTATTTTACTAGCTTTGTTAATATAATTATCAGGATAAGTTAAGCATATCATTTCTAATTAGCTGGAAAAATATATAATTACTGTAACTACATTTCTTGACAGTTAGACCAATGCACAGCTAATCTGTAGTTACAGGCAATCTGCCAACACAAAAACCATGAGCAACAAGCCACTCGATAACATTCGCATAGAAATTAGCGATCTTGATAAACAACTACTAAAGCTTCTCTCTAATAGACGTGAGTTGGTACGTGAGGTTGCAAGACTCAAAACTGAACACGGTATTCAGCTTAGAGACAAGCAGCGTGAAAATGAACTGCTGAGCAAACTAATCCGTCTCGGCCAAGAAGAAAACCTCGACAGTCATCTTATCTTAGATATTTTTCACCGCATTATTGATGACTCACTTCAGGTACAACAGGCATTTTTGCAAGACATTGCGACCAAGCAAAAGGCTGGAAATTTACGTGTTGCTCATCTTGGTGAAGAAGGCGCCTATAGCTATCTAGCAAGTGATAAACACTTTGCTACCTCGGGCTCCTTAATAGAACACCACTGTTGTAATGAATTCAAAGAGGCCATCGACCTAGTTAAAGAAAATCAAGCTGATGTCGCCGTTCTGCCTATTGAAAACACCACTTCTGGTGGCATCAATGAAGTCTATGATCTGCTGATTGAATGTCCACTAAGTATCGTTGGTGAAGAACTACTGAAAATCGAACATTGTCTTATTTCTAAGCCGGGCATGAAACCTGAAGACATCGATACCGTCATTGCACACCCTCAGGCCAAAGCGCAGTGTACCAAGAACCTTAAAAAACTGGGCATTAACAATTTCGAATACACTAATTCGACAGCCCATGCGTTACAAATTGTGCAAGCAGATAAGCGAAATAATATTGCCGCACTTGCTGGCCATGAAACAGCAGCCATGTACAACCTTAACGTACTTGCTACCGATCTCGCCGATCAGAGTGAGAATTTCAGTCGCTTCTTGGTGCTCGCGCCAGAAGCCAAAGTAGTACATAGTTCGCTGCCTTGTAAAACCACCCTGATGATGGCAACCAAGCAAAAAGCGGGCGCCTTGGTTGATGCCCTAATGGTATTCCAACAGCATGAAATAAACCTGACTAAACTTGAGTCTCGACCTATTATTGGCAATCCCTGGGAAGAAATGTTTTATATCGATTTAGATGGCAACATTAGCCAGCCCAATGTCGCTGAAGCAATCGATCAGCTAACGACAATGTGTCGATTTATAAAAGTGCTTGGCAGCTATCCTTCAGCAGAACGCAAGGCCACCAAAGTAAACTCAAACAACGATTAGCGTTCAACGTTCAAACTGATATTTCGATGAATACCCTCTTGCAGAGAAATCAATGTTTCTGTCGACTGGATGTGTTCGATGCATTGAATTTGATCGATCAATAACCACTGTAAATCATCAATAGATTGGGCCATTATTTTTATTAATATGCTGTATTGACCGGTGGTGTAATAAGCCTCAGTAACAGCACTAATTGCTTTTAGTTTATCGAGCACCGTCGGGTAGTCTCCAGCATTGGTTAACTTCACGCCAATGAAACAACACACATCATAACCAAGCGACTTAGGATCAACCTCAATATGAGTTCCTGTAATCACGCCTTGCTGTCGAAGTTTTTCAATTCGCACATGAATTGTGGCTGGACTCACATCAAATTGTTTGGCTAATTCTGTATAGGGCGTTCGCGCATTAATCATCAATGCATTAAGTATTTTCTTATCTAATTGGTCAATCATTAATTCACGCCCAATATTGAGGTTGATTATTAAACAATAATCAAAATAATAACAATATTATTAATTACTATCCACCCATAATGATATTTAATTAAATTATCACTATTTAATGGAGCAAAAGTTTAAATAAAACCTTATAATTATCCCAAATTATTAATTGAAAGTTACCGAAATGTGCTCAATCTTAGGAATATTAAACATTAAAGCCGATGCTGCTCAGTATCGTAAACAGGCGATTAAACTATCAAGGAACCAACGTCATCGTGGGCCTGATTGGTCTGGTACCTTTGTCGGTGAAAAGGCAGTCTTGGTTCATGAACGGCTCTCAATTGTTGATGTAGATAGTGGTGCACAACCGCTTTATGGCAGTTTCGATCGCTGTGTTTTAGCGGTCAATGGTGAGATCTACAACCATAAGGAACTAGAGCAATCACTCGACAGTGATTATGAATATAAAACAGCGTCTGATTGTGAAGTGATCCTGTCATGCTATGAAGCCCATACGCTTGAAGAAATTCCTGACTGGCTAAATCAAATCAAAGGCATGTTTGCGTTCATTCTTTATGATCAGAAAGACGATTCTTATCTAATCGCCCGTGATCCTCTCGGTATTATTCCGCTCTACACCGGCTATGATACTGAAGGAAACTTCTATGTTTCCTCAGAAATGAAATCCCTGACGCCAGTTTGTGAGTCCGTGCAAACCTTTCCACCCGGACATTATCTTTCAAGCCGTGATGGAAAGATTACTCAGTACTACAAAAAACCTTGGCGCGATTATGAAGCAGTTAAAGGCAAACCATCGGATGCCAAGATCATTCATGATGCCTTAACCGAATCGGTTAAGCGTCATCTTATGACTGACGTACCATATGGCGTATTACTGTCGGGCGGATTAGATTCTTCTATTATTGCTGCAGTAACCAAACAGTTTGTTGAAAAGCGAATAGAAGACAATCAAGAAAGTGCTGCCTGGTGGCCAACACTGCATACCTTTGCGGTCGGCCTAGAAGGTTCACCTGATTTGGCCGCAGCTCAAAAAGTTGCCGACTATATTGGCTCTATCCATCACAACTTAACCTATACAGTCCAGGATGGTTTAGATGCCATTCACGATGTGATTTATCACTTAGAAACTTACGACGTCACCACCATTCGCGCCTCTACTCCAATGTATCTGATGGCCCGAAAAATTCGCGCCATGGGTATCAAGATGGTGCTTAGCGGTGAAGGTGCTGATGAAATTTTCGGAGGCTATCTTTATTTTCATAAAGCACCAAATGCCAAAAGTTTTCATGAAGAAACGGTCCGTAAATTAGATAAACTCCATCAATTCGATTGCCTAAGAGCAAACAAGGCAATGTCAGCCTGGGGTGTTGAAGCACGTGTACCATTTCTTGATACCGAATTTATCGACACGGCAATGAGCATCGATCCTGAAGCCAAGATGATTACCGAAGGTCGCATGGAAAAAGATATCTTAAGACATGCATTTGAAGGCTATTTACCGGATGAAATTCTATGGCGCCAAAAAGAACAGTTCTCCGATGGCGTCGGTTATTCATGGATTGATAGCCTAAAAGAGTTAGCCCAAAAACAGGTTTCTGCCGAGCAAATGCAGAACGCCGAATTCCGCTACCCTTACAACACACCAGTGACAGAAGAAGGTTACTACTACCGAGAAATTTTCGCCCAACATTTCCCATCCCAGTCTGCTGCTGAAACAGTGCCTGGTGGTAAATCCGTAGCTTGCTCAACCCCTGAAGCATTAGCATGGGATAGCAGCTTACAAGACTGTATTGATCCTTCTGGCCGAGCAGTAGCTAATGTTCATGAACAGGCATATTCTGATTCAGAAAGTTAAAAGGGAATCAGTTCGAGATAGCTAAAACTTAGAATTTTTCTTTATATCAAGGCAAGCAGCTCAGTGAAGCGGGTCAAAGCTATTTCAGCAGGTCTCGGCAGCAGGGATGCTGCCGCGAAGCCCTACAGGGACGTATTCACGGGCGCCCTGCAGAAATAGCTTTGACCCGCTTCACTGAGTAAGTCCACCACTCTAAAACAAAGAATAATTCTGAGGAGTCTATGGGCTATCTAGGGTTTAAGGAATAAATGATAGGCTGGATTGTCGGTTTGAATTTTGAAGCGGTAACCCAGATCTTCTAGGTATTGTTCAAAGTCTGGTTGTTGTGATTCTGGTACATCAAAGCCTGCCAACACTCGGCCATAGGCTGCGCCGTGATTTCTGTAATGGAATAATGTGATGTTCCAACGATCGCCTAAAGTGTTTAAGAATTTCATTAAGGCGCCCGGGACTTCTGGAAAATCAAAACCAACTACCTGCTCACGGAATTTAGCTGGTGGTATGCCTCCGACCATGTAGCGTAAATGAACCTTGGCCAGTTCGTCTTCTGATAAATCCAGGGCTGGGATATTATTGGCTTTTAGTTCGCTCAATATATCACTGCGGTCTTGATTTGAATTAGTCATTTTTAGGCCAACAAAGATATTGGCTTTTGCAGGATCGGCGAGTCGATAATTAAACTCTGTGATGGCGCGGTCGCCTAGGATCTGACAGAAATTACGGAAACTTCCAGCATGCTCGTCGATTGTTGCTGCAATCACTGCCTCGGCGCACTCACCTAATTCAGATCGTTCTGAAACGTGTCGTAAGCTATGAAAGTTGATGTTCGCACCACTCAAAAGTACGGCGACATTTTTGTGTTTAAATTTGGCTTGGCCTTTTTTCAAACCTGCGACGGCTACTGCACCGGCGGGTTCTGCAATGGCTCTTACATCGTTAAATATATCTTGGATTGCGGCACAGATTTCATCTGTTTTGACGGTCACGATGTCATCAATGCCCTGTTCTAGTACATCGAAAGTCAGGTCGCCAATTCGCTTCACTGCGATTCCATCGGCGAACAAACCAACCTGTTCTAAATCAACAGGTTTGCCGGCTTCATGGGCCTTTAGGTAACAGGCTGAATCTTCGGCTTCTACTGCGATCAGTTGAATCTCAGGTTTGACCGATTTGATAACAGCGGCCATGCCTGCGGCTAAACCGCCACCACCGACGGGAATGTATATGGCATCTAATTCGGCAACCTGAGAGAGTATCTCTAAGGCGACTGTTCCTTGACCTGCCATGACTTCAAAATCATCGTAGGGTGGAATGAAAATTTGTTGTGTTTGTTCTGAAATCTCTAAGGCTTTTTGTCTTGCTGACTCGAAATTATCGCCGTGCAAGATGACCTCTGCACCATATTTTTTAACGGCAGAGACCTTAATTCCAGGTGTTGTTCGTGGCATCACGATGGTTGCTTGGACATTGATCTTGCTGGCAGCCAATGCAACGCCTTGAGCGTGATTACCTGCTGATGCGGCGACAACGCCAGCCGATTTTTGCGCTTCAGTTAACTTCGCTAATTTACAGTACGCACCACGCAGTTTAAATGAATGTACGGGTTGCAGATCTTCGCGTTTAATTAATACCTCACAGCCGAGTCGGCTAGAAAGTATTGGCATGGCTTGTAAGGGTGTTTTGACTGCCACATCATAAACTGGCGCCGTAAGGCTGGCCGTTAGAAGATCATTTAAGTTCAATCAACTATCCTCCCCATGAACGGGGCGTACCTGTGATAAATCACGAACTGCACCACGATCAGCACTGGTTGCCAATAAAGCATAGGCTTTAAGTGCAGGCGATACCTGTCTTATTCTTGGCTCTGGCTGATAGGGTTTGCTTGAGGCTTCCATAGCACTCTTTCGATTCGCCAATTCCTGCTCAGATACGGTCAGACTAATTTCTCTCGTTGCGATATCGACTACGATTTCATCATCTTCTTCAATTAATGCAATTAATCCGCCTGCTGCAGCTTCGGGTGAAACATGGCCAATGGATAAGCCAGATGTGCCCCCTGAAAAACGTCCATCAGTGATTAATGCACAGTCTGAAGCAAGACCGATGGATTTAAGGTGGCTGGTTGGGTATAGCATTTCCTGCATGCCCGGTCCGCCTCTTGGTCCTTCATAACGAATAACAACTGCATCGCCTTTTTTTATTTGACCATTCAGGATTGCCTCAATTGCTCCATCCTGAGAATCAAATACTCGTGCAGGCCCTTTGAACGACTTGAGTTGTTCTGGTACGCCAGCCGTTTTAACGATACAACCTTTGCTGGCTATGTTGCCAGACAATACGGCAAGGCCGCCATCCTGACTATAGGCATTGTCGATACTACGAATACAGCCTTTACTTCTATCTCGGTCAACGGTTCTGTGTCGGGCTGTCTGGCTATAGGCTTCAATATTTATCTTACCTGATGGCGCAGCCCTGAAGAATTCATCGACAGAGTCTGAATCAGTTTGCATCACATCCCAGCCAGCCATTACTTCGAGTAATGAATCACCAGCAATGTGATTGCCTTTGTTCTCCAATAATCCGGCTCGATCTAATTCACCTAAAATGCCCATAACGCCACCGGCACGATGAACATCTTCCATGTAATATTTATGCGTTGATGGTGCTACCTTACAAAGATGAGGGATCTGACGTGAAAGTTTATCGATGTCATCCATTCCGAAATCGACTTCCGCTTCCTGGGCGGCTGCCAGTAAGTGCAATACTGTATTGGTCGAACCACCCATGGCAATATCTAAACGCATGGCATTATTAAAGGCTGCCTTGGTAGCAACCGAACGAGGCAGTACTGCTTCATTATCGTCTATGTAATAGCTGGCACAGAGATCCATAATTCGTTTACCAGCTGACTTAAACAATATCGAACGATCTTGGTGGGTCGCTAACATACTGCCATTACCTGGCAATGCTAAGCCTAATGCTTCAACTAGGCAGTTCATTGAGTTGGCAGTAAACATACCTGAACAAGAGCCACAGGTAGGACAGGCCGACTCTTCAATGGCTTGTTTATCTTCAGCAGAAACCGATGGATCTACACCGGCGACCATTGCATCAACCAAGTCTAGTTTAATGACTTCGCCTTTTATCTTGGTTTTACCGGCTTCCATTGGTCCACCTGAAACAAAGACTGTTGGAATATTTAAACGTAAACCTGCCATTAACATGCCTGGTGTGATCTTGTCACAATTCGAGATACAGACCATTGCATCAGCACAATGGGCATTAACCACATATTCGACTGAATCGGCAATTAACTCTCGTGAAGGCAGACTGTACAACATGCCATCATGCCCCATCGCAATACCATCATCGATGGCAATGGTATTACACTCACGAGCAATACCACCTGCGGCTTCAATAGCTGCCTTTACCATATCGCTTGCTTCGCGTAGCTTTACATGGCCTGGTACAAACTGAGAGTATGAATTACAAACGGCAATGATCGGTTTTCCGAAATCTGAAGTTTTCAGACCCGTTGCTCTCCAAAGCGCTCTGGCTCCGGCCTGTTTATCACCAACAGTGGTTGTATTTGAACGTAATTTTGGCATAAAGCTATTCCAATTTAGATTGAGTAAAAATCCGCTTCCGAGGATTAACCACTAGCCAACTTCAAACAAGTTTTTTATTTGGGTACTGGGTTAATTCTCTATAGGCTTTTATAAGGCTGTCTAAGACATATTCTGTATAAGTTAGAAATACCATTGTCCATCAAGGAATGCAATACTGAGGCGGTTTTATATGCCGGCAAATATTTAGATGCTTGACTTTAAGCATTAATTAAATTAGTTTCCACTAATATATATTTATAAGGAATTAGCTATGTCTACAGAAAGAGCCCTAATGGCATTTGCCGGCTTCATGGTTTTGGTATCTCTTGTACTCACTTATTATGTTCACGAAAATTTTGTCTGGTTCACCGCATTCGTTGGCGCCAATCTATTTCAATCCGCGTTCACTGGTTTTTGTCCTGCTGTGATTATCATGAAAAAATTGGGCTTAAAGTCCGAAAAAGAACTATGCAACTCAGAGAAAGAGTGTGGTTAAATGAGTCTAAATAATACTGAAGAATATGCAGAACCTGATCTAGCCCAGTTAGTTGAAAATGCCGATCAGGCAGCAGTATTACTTAAAGCGATGAGCAATAAAAATCGCCTAATGATTATGTGCTCACTATTTACTAATGAGTTATCGGTGGGTGAACTAAACAAGTTAATTCCGCTCTCACAATCAGCACTATCTCAGCATTTATCTGCCCTAAGACAGGCTAAGTTAGTAACCACACGTAGAAGTTCACAAACAATCTACTACAGTATTACTAGTGGTGCAGCTGGCCAAGTAATCATGGCGCTTAAATCTTATTACTGTATTGATGGGAATAGTAACTCCTAATATCAAAAATAAAACGAAGCCAATAATATTTGGTATTGTTTTTTCTGTGGTATGCCTAACTACTGCTTAATTACTCATTAGTTCGCTTTCTAAACTGCTCCATCAGTTTATAAAGGCCATCCAGTTCCTCAACAACATGGCGTTCCATTCTTGATAGCTCAATACCTTCATTCTCACTCGTCATGGCAATGTTATAAATTATCTCTGCACTATCACGAACTTTTTCATTAACAACAGACTGCTCCTCTGTTGCTGAAGCAATATTAATATTCATACTGGCAACTTCATTAATTTCATTAGCCATAGACTCGATTGAGGTACCCGTCTTCTCTGCAAGGTCAACACAGTCATTAGATAACTTATTCCCCTTTGCCATTGCCGTAGTCGCTGATATTGACTCTTTCTGGAGTTGTTCAAGTAAGTTATTAATTTCATCTGTTGACTGCTGAGTTCGCATCGCAAGCGCTCTAACTTCATCAGCTACAACCGCAAAGCCTCTTCCTTGATCCCCAGCTCTTGCTGCTTCAATTGCTGCATTAAGTGCTAGTAAATTAGTTTGGTCAGCAATTGCACTAATTTCCCCCAACACCTTAGTTATAGATTGCGTTCCGTTTATCAGACTTTCAATTGCATTATTTACCAGAGCTAATTGGCTGGAGAGATCTTTAATAGAAAAAATCGTTTCGTGAACCTTACTCATTCCATCTTCACTAATGCTCAGTGTATGTTGTGAAATTTCAGATGCACTGGAAACCGAGTCCGCTATTTCCTGTACTGCGGCTGTCATTTCATTCATTGCATTAGAAACCTGTTCAACCTCAATTCTTTGCTCATGCAAATTACTTGATACAGACTCCCCTTTTTCAGCTGATTCCTCAGCACTTAGCTTAACCTGTGCTGCCACATCTCTTGAACGACCCATGACTGCATTCAACTCAGCCTTTCTTTTACGCATTGCCAAGTCAATACAATCAATTGCATCATTTGAACCAGTATAAAGGAAGGTCATAAGTGGATTATCGTACGCTTCTTTTGCTTGCGCAACGACAGACAAGTACCTTACACGCCATCTAATAAACCAGACAGTTGTCCCAAGCAGGGGCAAAACCATTAGTCCAGATAACCAAATGCTAAGCTGGGAAAAGACAGTTAAACCCAAACTTAAAACTAATGATATGACCAAAAGGACGCTAATGATTAACGTTGCATCCTTCCCAGCCGTTGCCTTAGATGGCATGTTACCGGCATTAATATCAGCATAAACTTTCTCAGCTCGTAGCTTAACTTTATCATCTAATTTGGTTCGCACGGATTGGTACTCGTATGGAGCACCAAATTCATCATTGATTGGAGTGACGAAAGCGTTTACCCAGTAGTAACCACCATCTTTACAACGGTTTTTAACTGGTCCCATCCAAGGTTTATCTGACTCGATATATTCCCACAGGTTAGCAAAAGCCTCTTTGGGCATATCAGAATGACGGACAATGTTATGAGGCTTGCCCTGCAACTCATCAAATGAAAATCCTGAAATTCGACAGAAACCATTATTGGCATATTGAATCCTACTTTCTAAATCAGTTGTGGAAAGTAATACATCATCTTTTTGAACTAAATTTTCTGTGCTCATAGCTACGAACCTTCAATTACTGCATGCCAGTCTGTCTGTATAAGGTATGACAAATATTGGTAGATTAAATATCGACCGATTATAATTAAACACTAATACAATGTCACATCTTAGAAAACCATCAACTTATTTTAGGAAGGATATAAAAATCAAATAGAGCTGCTGCAACTCTTGAATACAGGGTGAGTTGACTTTTAAATGATCTATTAAGTATGGAATATATTGAATAAAAAAACCCGGATAGGGATCCGGGTTAAAGCTACAACATCGTGAAGATCTAACTCAATGAGTATTAAGGACTCAATTGAGTTGATGTAAGAATCATATAATGAACTTAGGTTTATTAACATGTGGCAAATTGTCGCACCGAAAAAATTTGGTGTTAAATGTTGAGCAGAATAGGCTAAACTGCGCAACAGGAAAAGGACAATACAATGCAATCATTCTGGCAAACAATTAATCCCAAAGGGCAAGATAATATTCAGCAGTCTATGGCGTTACTCTATCGCATGCGCTGGGTTGCTATTATTGGCCAGGTGTTACTCGGTCTGATTGCGCAGCTGTACTTTAATTTCATATTCCCCTTTGAGTGGATGCTCTCCATTATCGGCTTTGAGGCCATACTTCAAATAACCACAGCTTTACGTATCCATCGACGTGAAGCATTTCCACAGTTTGAATTGTTTTTACATCTAATTATTGACTCATTATTTTTGGCTGGCCTGGTATTTCTCTCCGGTGGTGTAAGTAACCCCTTTACCTATCTATTGTTGCTACCCATTGCCCTGGGCACCTTTATGCTAAAGCCCAACCAGTTACTGATGCTAGCCGTTCTAGAAAGTTTGCTGTACTCATTTCTACATTTTAATCATGTCCCCTTAGCCATGGACAATGACCCTAACTACCATATATTCAATCTTCATATGGCAGGTATGTGGGTGAACTTCGGACTAAGCGCCCTTTTATTAGCATTCTTTGGTTTGGCGGCACGAAAGATTATGGTTCGCCAGGGACAAAAGATTCAGCAACTCAGAGAGAAACAACTCAAAGACGAGCAACTATTAAGTCTCGGTATAATGTCGGCCAGTGCGACCCATGAATTAGGCACCCCATTGGCGACCATGGCTATAATCGCTGACGATATGAGTTATCGAGAACATCTTGATGTGACAACTCGAGAAGATCTGAATGTTCTGCAAGATCAAATTAACCGCTGTAAGGAAATCATTGATGTTCTAGGTGAACGCAGTAGCGATAACCGGCAACGAATTACAGCCGGTTCAGGTCAACAAGGCTCTTTAAACCAGCAACTTGAGAAACTAATTAATGACTGGAGTGTATATCGCCCTCAAATACAATATGAAATCGAATGGCGAGATGATGTTAGTCACTTACCGAGTTTTCTTTCGATCAGTGTCGAGCAGGCCATCACCAACCTTTTAGATAACGCAGCAGAAGCGAGCCTTGAAAATAATCAACCATCAATTAACATACAGATACTGTTAAATACTGATGATCTGATCGTTCAAATACTAGACTCAGGAACCGGCATATCCGAAGAACTTATGCAGCAGTTGGGAAATCAGTTACTCGACAGTGAAAAAGAATCCGGCATGGGTTGGGGACATTTTCTTTCCAATGCAAGCATCGAACGCGCTGGCGGTTCGGTTAATCTAGCAGAACAGGACGATGGTGGTATTCTAACTAGAATAACTATCCCATTTAGGATAAATGATGCATCTTAAAGTAGCAATAATTGATGATAATAAGACTTTTAGAGAAGTTCTAAAGCGTAGTTTGTCCAATTTAAATTGTGATGTCACTGATTACCCACATCCAACCAATTTACTCGAATCAGAGTTTATTCCTGAGCTCATACTGCTCGACATGCAACTAGAAAGTGACACGGGTCTACAGTGGATACAGAAGTTACGGAGCAAATTTGCAACAACAAAAATAATTCTCCTCACCGCCTATGCAAGCATCGCGACAGCCGTCGAAGCAATTAAGCTAGGTGCCGATGATTATCTGACCAAACCCTGTACAGCACGAGAAATACTTGCTCATGTTGAAGTGGTTAGCACGGCGGATGATAACTTTGAAATTCCTGAACAAGTGATGTCGGTAAATCGATTAGAATGGGAGCATATTCAAAGGGTACTAATGGATCATGACGGTAATATATCAGCAGCGGCACGCGCCTTAGGAATGCATCGTAGAACCTTACAAAGAAAACTACAGAAAAAACCGGCCAAAGGTTAATTAGCGACTGAATTCTCCATCTCAACCGGTGATGTTTTTCGTTGCAGCATAATAAGACTGATAATAATTATCACCAGTAATGATAATTTGATCGCCATGTGCATCGGTACGGCATATATCACTGTACCAATCACTATCAATCTGAATTGTTCCATCGCAGTAGCGAAGGCTCGATTTTCTAACAGAAAGCCGAGTGATGTGCAGCTGTAGATAATGCCAACACCGAAGGCCAATATCCCTAAGATATTTAGTTCTGCACTGACTGCCATATAGGTTGCTAATGAAGCAATAATTAACACCAGATGTAGCAAAGCATAGACGTTTAACCAGAAGGCCACTGGGACATCATATTTTTGGTACTTGGCCATAGAAAATGTTTCTAATGGAAATTTTTCCGCAACATCTGCTGGCCTCCATCCCGTTGGCCGCAACCATATGGATAATTTATCAGCCCATTTGCGGGTATGCCATGCATCCTTAAATAACTGGCTGTAGAAATGTAAATTGACCCACAGTGGATTCCAACTTTTTAATGGTTTACGAATACCATAAACACAGGGTTCATCATCTTTCTCGGCTTGAAATGTACCAAACCATTTATCCCATAAAATGAATACACCGCCATAATTTCTATCAATGTAGATGTCATTAATTGCGTGATGAACTCGATGGTTTGATGGTGTAACAAAAATAGACTCATACCAACCCAGATTTCCAATAAGTCGGGTATGTACCCAAAACTGATAGATTAGATTCAAAGAGAGTACTGTCACAAACACCATGGGTTCAAAACCAATGAATGCCATAGGTAAATAAAACACCCAGTTAAAAATACTACCTGATGTTTGGCGTAATGCGGTTGTTAAATTATATTCTTCACTCGAGTGATGCACGACATGGGCAGCCCAAAATAGATTTCTTTCATGGGCTATCCGGTGGTACCAGTAATAACAAAAATCATAAAGTATGAATGCAGCGATCCACATCCACCAACTTTCTTCCCAGATAAATAGCGAATAGTTCTGTTGTACGTAGACATAAACTGCAATAGGAATAAGGCGATGAAAAATCACCATGACACGACTTAATATGCCTGCATTTAAACTTGAAACCGAATCGTTTACCCGAAAGTATCCTGTGCCACGAAGCTTATCGACCACTATCTCTAACAAGATTAGACCAACGAAAAATGGCAAGGCTAAAAGAATAATGTTCATGCTAACTTAAATCTCGCTCGAGGGAATTATTTCCAAATATGGATGCGATTTCCGCATTTTTAAATAAATGTGGGTAGGCCTCTACTAACTTAGTATGAATCAAATCTACAGGTACATCGGCAAAGGTGCCATGATCGAATAGATACTCCATATGCTTTTTGCCATGCAGATTAAACTCTTGAAATACTGAGTCACGTTCACCATCAAAGGCTAATGGCTCAACCCCAGTTCGATGACAAAGTTCGGAATCAAAAGCTGGTGTAGCTTTGACCCACTGATCCGCTATATACAACTCAACATAGCCATGCATAACAAAAACATCTGTAGCCAATATCTTTAAAAGACGCTTACTACTTACATGGTTTCTAACATTAGATAAACCAAGGCGAGCTGGGATGCCTTTTGAGCGAGCTAAGGCGCCTAATAAAACGGCCTTTGGAATACAGTACGATTCAGTTTGCCTGACACAATCGCTGGCGCGATACTGTTCGGGTGTGTAATTGAATTGATAGGGATTGTATTTAAAGCCATCACGTACCGCCTCATAGAGGCGAATTGCTAGTTGTTTTTTATCACCAGTAAAATCAGCCAACGCCTTATCAGCAAAAGCTATAACTGCTGGATCGTCATAATCAAAAAAATAATTAGAATCTAAAAATTGCTGCATAAAAAGATTTTTATACCCTATGTACTATGAATTTATTCGGAATAACTCTTCAACCTGGGTCGTTGAGTTAATAGTGCAGTCTAAATCTTTGATTAAGCCATCATGAATACCGTAGATAAAACCATGTATGGCTAAGTCCTTACCGCTCTGCCAAGCATCTTGTACGATGCTGGTATGACTCAAGTTGTTGACTTGAGATATAACATTTAATTCGCAAAGTCTATCCATGGCCTGTTCGTGGTCTAGGTTCTTTAGTTCTTCACTATTCGCTTGATAAACTTCTTTAATCGGGTGCAACCAATTATCAACGATGCCATGATTTTGGTTATCAACCGAAGCGTGGACGCCACCACAGCCATAATGGCCACAAAGAATAATATGTTTAACACCCAAGACTTGAACGGCATATTGCAGAACAGAAAGTAGATTAAGATCAGATTGGTTGACTAAATTAGCAACGTTTCGATGTACAAATACTTCACCAGGCTGTAGGCCAATAACAGTATTTGCTGGAACCCTGCTGTCAGAGCAGCCTATCCATAAATAATCAGGGCTTTGTTGTTCTGACAGACGGTCAAAAATACCCGGATGGTCTAAAGCAAATTGTTTTGCCCATTGCTGATTGTTTTCGATTAATTGACGAATTGCATCTTTCATAATGTTCTTTAATTCCATAATGATTTAACCGATTCTATCAGTCTTTATCGAATGACTGAACAAATAAAGTAAATTCAGACTGGACAGAGACTAGGCTAAAGACTAGTCTGGGCAAAAAAATACTAAGGTTGATTTTATGACCAACAGAGCCGATAAAGCTGAAATACGAAATCTTGAGTCTGCATTAAGTCGTGTCGGTGGTGCGCTTGACGAATTTTTAAAATTTGAGCATCCCGATGCCTTTAACAACAGAGCACAATGGAGTGAACATCTAGGTATTTCTGTTCCAGAAGTTGGCGTAGGACTGGATGAAGTCATTGAAGAAATCAATCAATGGATAATTCCCAACGGTTCTCCCATAACACGCCCAGGATTCAGTTCATTCATTACTACTGGAGCAACAACCGCATCAGCAGTCGCCAGTGCCGCATCTTCTATCGCGGCACCACAACGATATTTAGGTACTGCTTTTAACTTTCTAGAGGAATTGTCTCTAGAGTGGCTAGCAGAGATGTTTAATATTGCCAATTTAAAAGGGGTTTATAGTAGTGGCGGCTCAGTTGCTAACCTGGTTGCACTAGGTGGTGCAAGACAATCAGCCTTTGAAGCAATAGGTAGAGACCCTTCTGCAGACGGCCTAGATAGGCCAACCGCCATCTATGCAAGTAGCGAATGTCACCACACCATTCAGCGCTCTGCTGGCGTCCTAGGACTAGGCAGACGTTCTGTGAGAACCATCGCCTGTAATGAGCTAGGTCAAATAGATATGCAAGCCTTACAAGAAGCTGTTAATCAAGACCTTGCTAATGATATTTTACCGGTTGCCATAGTCGCCAATGCGGGAACTACCAATACTGGAGCTATTGACCCAATCTTGAAGATGGGCCAATTAGCTAAGCAACATAACATATGGTTTCATGTTGACGGCGCATACGGGCTTCCGGGTATGTTAGATGAGCGAGTTGCAGACCGTTATCAGGGGCTTGAGCTCGCTGATTCAATCATTGTTGATCCACATAAATGGCTAGGCGCCTCTGTAGGAATTGCGGCAACCTTCGTACGAGATAGAGAGATTTTATTGCGTGCCTTCACTCAGGAACCGGCTGATTATTTAGAAGGCTCCATCGATCAATCTGCTGAAGAACAGCCCGTTATTGAGCATTCTCTTGATGATTTCGGGATTCCTTATTTCGACTATGGCGTTGAACTAAGCGCCCCCTGCCGAGGTATCGTTGTTTGGGCCATGTTACGAGAAGTTGGCGTGGAAGGTCTTCGCGAGCGAGTAATACGACACAATGACATGGCCCGTATAATTGCTGACTATGCCAAGCAACATCCGAAGCTCGAGCTGTTACTTGAGCCAGAACTGTCCATTTGTTGTTTCAGGTTTAGCACGGATAAGGTCGCTGACCTTGATCATTTAAACCAACGGCTGCATCGACGTCTGGTTAGAAATAATGTTTATATGCCGAGCACCACTCGAGTGGATGGCAAACTCGCAATTCGTCCCTGCTATGTCGGAGCACATCATGTTGTTGAACAGGCCCATGGTCTGTTAGGCGCTGTATTAGAGTTGGGTGAGCAATTAGAGAATGAAATGAAATAAACGGCTGTTGCTATCCTGCCTTAAGATCATTATGGCAGGATAGCAATATCTAGTTACTTAGAAACTGGCATTAAGCGCTAAGTAGAATGACCGACCTTTGCCAGGAACCGCCGTTCCCCAAGCTACTCCCGTACCAGACATAGTCTTACCCTGACCTAAGTAAGCACCAGAGAGTGGATGGTTGTAGAACTTATCCATGAGATTTTCTATGCCTAAGTTCAACTGTAGATTATCGGATAGATCATAGTTAGAACGAAGATTCACTAATGCAAAGCTATCCGTAGATAATTCATTGCGCATGTCAGACACCTCATCCTTGGCATCAACCCATTCAAGTTCAAGGCGATTATTCCAACTATTTAGTTTTTGATCGAATGCAATGGTCACATTAAGTGGCATCATGTTATAGAGATTGTCTCCCGTATCACGGTTTTCGCCACGGGTGTAATTCAATTGCACAGTAGCATTTACTTCACCCCACTCAGTTGAGTCAGCAACCAAGCCTCTAGCCATGGCATCTAATCCATATATTTTTGCTGACTGATTCACAAACTGTAGATACACATAGGCATCCGTTGCCGTTTGATTCATCATGCCGCAGTTCATATTCGAAGACATGCAACGCGTTGCATCAATGTAATTATCAACTTGCGAATAATGCGGACTCATAGTGAATGTCCAATCATCAATTGTGTAATTGAATACAGCACTCACGGTATGCGCTACCTCAGCATCTAAATCGAGATTACCGACGTAGCCATTGCCGTCACCAGCAATGTTAATCATACGCATAACCATACCGCCAGTTGACCAGGTATAGCGTTCATAAAGATTCGGGGAACGGCTCTTTCGTGCATAGCCTATCTCTATGGAACTGTTTTGGTCTGGTTGGTATCTGCCTAGCACTGTCATATCAAAATTATCATCTGTTTTAGCGCGTTCAGACATATTAAAGGCCATAGATTCCGGCCCATAATATGCCATCATCGGGCTGTAACCCTGCACTTCATCCGCATTCATTTCTACTTTTTCGTAACGGATGCCTGTCTGTACTTGCCATTCGGAATTCAGTTTTGATTCCCATTCACTAAACAGTGCCGTTCTATTTCGCTCACCATCATTGATGTTTACAAAGGTATTCGGCCACATACCTTTACCTGAAGGATCCCACCAATCATTGAGTAGGTAATCTTGAAGGTCAGCACCGACACGAATGACGTCATCTTCGCCAAACTTAATGCTGGCTTTTAAACTTAACCCCTTGTTATCACCTTCTGTATCCATCGGCATGCCAGCAGCACAGCCATTCATACCTGGAGTCAAAGCCACACATTCAATACCATCAGTGGCTGGTGCAGTCATATTTGGGCCATACCAGAACAGTTTGTCATCATAAAACTGCATACTATGACGTGTTTCTTCTTGATAAACACGACCTTCAAATAAACCCCAATCAAAAGTACCTTCATAGGCTAGGTTTATCTGGGTACTGTCATTACCCGTCATATCCATGCGCTGATTTACCCAACCTTGATATGGAATATCTTGCTTACCATATTTGAGTTGCCAAAGGTGCTGGTCAAGCTGTAGAGCAAACATGAGCGCATGGTTAGTTGACTGGTACATCGATGATCCGACTTCGTCAGCAGCTAAATCACCACGACCGGCAGCTGCTGGACCCGCTGCTTTAAAAGCATCACCTGCACTGTAGTTTTCTGCTTCAGCGCGCACGCCGTTATAACGAATACTTAAATTGTCAGTTGCAAACAGCATACCAAGGTTGGCTGAGAACTCATCACCATTAGAGCGATAGGATAGACCCGCCTGACCTTTGTTAAGTGTCTTACCCTGTTCAGCAAACTCAGGTTTGGCTGAATCAACAATAATGGTACTACCGATACTGTCACCACCAATACTTACCGGAGTGATTCCGGCAAAGACTGTCGCAGCTGATACATTGGTTGGATCAATATAGGACAGTGGTGGGTTCATATGGTTTCCGCAAGCAGAAATTAAGTCCATTCCATCAACTTTAATGCGCAAGCGGTCATCAGCCATGCCACGAATCACGGGTAACCCAGAGACTCCGCCACCCTGTTGTATATTGACGCCCAATACCGACTTCAATAATGAAGCCGTGTCTGAAGTAGACGCTTTCATATTCGCGAGTTCTTGACTATCTAAGCCATCAGCACTTGGAAGCACTCTACTGGCCATAATAACCATACGAGTAGAATCATCTTCAGTCTTTTTGGTTTCAGACGCTTCAGCTAAGACTGAAGAGGTCATTACTAGACTAGGTAATATAAGCCACTGACTTGCAGCACGCATAAAGGGATTTAATTTCATGAAACAGCTATTCCTAATTGGATAATCATTGGGATGGGATTATAAAAGAGCCGCAGCACTATCAACATGCGACAAAATGTCGCATCTCTAGTGGGAACCTGTTTACTTTTTAATGTCTGAATAGCAATCAACTTTGTTCAATATCCTTTCTCGCTTGTAATTGCAGAGCTCATTCACCACAAATAGGTAATCTTTTAAACAATTAGGTAACTTTTGCTTGAACATGCAAATGATAACCATTATCATTTGCATTAACTTATTTAAACTTAACTAATAATAATATGAAAATCTCAACTCTTACCTTATCAAAGCTCTGCGTAGCTACACTCTTATTCACTTTCAGTCAGATAAGCCTTGCTGAAAAAGATGATTCTGATGTTGACGTTGTGGGTGATCGAACCATCGTGATAATCGGCGATAACACAACGGCTCAAAATCTTGCTGGAAGTGGCAATCTGGTCTCTAAAAAGCAACTGGATGATGAAGTCATCACAGACATCAATCAGGCGCTGAAGACTGTTCCTGGTATCTATATTCGAGAAGAAGATGGCTTTGGTTTAAGACCTAACATTGGAATACGCGCAGCTACGGGAGCCCGTTCAGCGCGAATTACGCTGATGGAAGATGGGGTCTTAATCGCTCCTGCACCCTACTCGGCACCAGCCGCCTATTATTTTCCAAATACTATGCGGATGTCATTTATTGAGGTAATGAAGGGAGCCCCTTTATTACGTTACGGCCCTTTCACAACCGGCGGTATACTTAACTTAGTGACAACACAGGTTCCGCAACAGGCGTCAGGTAAGATAACCGTATCGACAGGCAGTCACGGCAGCAACAATATTAATGCTTATTATGGTGCCACGCATGATAACTTGGGTTGGTCATTAGAAGTATTAGAACGTAATTCTGATGGCTTTAAAAATATTGATAATAGTCAGAAAGACTCTGGATTTAGCATTTCTGATTATGTTGCAAAGGTGCGTTGGGAATCAACCTCAGGCCCCCGTCAGGATCTGCAATTAAAATTACAACGCTCATTTGAACGCTCTAATGAAACCTATCTTGGTCTTAGTGAAACGGACTTTGCTGAAAATCCAAACCGTCGTTATAAAATGTCGGAACTTGATCAAATGGATAATGATCACTTGGGTGTTAGTTTAAATTACGGTCTCGAGGTTTCAGACTCTACTGTTATGACAGCCAACATCTACCGTAATGATTTTAGTCGTGATTGGTTTAAACTCAGTGCCGGCGGTTCAATTATAGACGATGCTAATAATGGTGACCAAACAGCACAGGGAATCCTGGACGGCAATATAGATATTGCAGGCTTAAGTTACAAACATAATGCTCGTGAATATTACTCTAAAGGGATCGATGTAAATTTCGATATTCTATTTGATAATCATCAAATCGCAATTGGCGCCAGACTACATGAAGATGAGGAAGATCGTTTTCAACCAATTGATGTATATGACCAAATTAATGGCGAATTATTGTTCAGTCACATTAATCAACCGAGCTCGAGTAATAATAGAGTGGGCGCAGCTGAAGCACTCAGCTTTTGGCTGACTAACCAGTGGCAAGCCAACACTGAATTAACGGTTCAAATGGCTTTGCGTTATGAAGATGTTGAAACAACCGAAACAAGATATGGCGATCTGAATCGTCAAAGCATTGCTTCGTCTAAACTCAACAATACCCAAGATTGGATGGCCGGACTCTCTGCTACCTATGATTTTGATTATTCTTGGCAGCTCTTGGCTGGAGTTCACCAAGGCTTTTCACCATTGGGGGCTGGTGCCGTGGCAAATGAAGAGGCCGAAACCAGTACCAATTGGGAATTAGGTATTCGCTACAGCGATGCAGAAGAATTTTTTGAACTGATCAGCTTTATGAGTGAATTTTCCAACAAGGAAGAAAAATGCTCCGTAGGAACACCCTGTAGTGATGGTTCAACATTCGGGCGCTTCGTTACAGGAGAAGCCGATATTTCAGGTATTGAAATGCAATATCATAATCAATTACAGGTAGCGGATCTTATCCTGCCACTTGATATCACCTATACCTACACTAAAGCTGAAATAACCAAAACTAACTTAGCGAGTTCAGTTTATGCCGGAGACCAACTCAGAGACATTCCAGAAAATGCCCTAAGTGTAAGGTTAGGTCTAGAAACAGATAGTGGTTGGAATCATTATGCCATCGCGAAATACATTGATGAAAGTTGTACCCAAATTGGTTGTAACCAGAGTAACAGCAACCTCGATAAGACAGAGTCTCTATTGGTGATGGATTGGGTCAGTCGTGTTGCTCTAACGGACCAAACAGATTTGTTTATTAAGATAGAGAATGTCAGCGATGAACAAACCATTATCTCAAGAGTTCCTGATGGACCAAGGCCTAATCTACCGCGCACCTTTAGCATTGGTCTTGAGGTAGAACTTTAATCTTATTGACTACAGCACTCTAGTTTACCCTCAGGGTCAGTTCATTAATGCTGACCCTGATATTTTTCACACCACTTCCATCAACGATAGCCGCACAACAATCAGAACAAATTATTTACCGTAGCTGATTAAACAGAATGTAGGCTTTTTAGTTTCATCCATAGAGAGTACTATGAGTATATTAATAGTTAGCCAAAATGGTCTGTTAAACCACAGCCCGATTTTATGCAGATAATAATTCTCATCATTCTTATTTTAGTCAGTGCTTTATTGACACAGAAGAAATTGCTTACTGAAAACCACATGCGTTGGGCGAACAGTTGGATTATCTGGCTTGCTTTACCCTCAATTGCTTTACTGAATATTCCTTCACTGAAAATTTCAGCACAACTACTAGCGCCCATACTGAGCCCAATTCTAGGTTTTATCGGCTCATTCCTATTCTTTTACGTCTTACTGAGGCGGTTTCTAGAACCCAAACAACGCCTTGTGTTAGCTGTCTCAGGTGCGCTTGGAAATACCTCTTTTATCGGCTTCCCGGTAATTTCCAGTCTCTATGCCCAAGACTATATGCCCATTGCCATTGTAATAGATCAAATTAATTTCTTGCTTATGGCAAGTATCGCATATGCCTTGATTGTGAGTCAGAACACCACCTTTCATCCGTGGCAATCGGTTAAAAAAATTATCACATTCCCATCATTTATTGCCCTAGTAATCGCTTTATTTATTGAACCGGATTTTTATCATGAGGGCATGGTTATGCTGTTAGAGTTTCTATCAGCATCGATGAGTCCGGTAGCCATGTTAATCATAGGTTTTTACTTTGCGAAATATGTACGTCTAAGCATTCCAAAGCCCGTTGCCTTAGGAATCTTATATTCATTGGTTCTTGCACCGATACTAACGTTTGGATTGCTTGAGCTTCTGGCAATTACAGAGCAGTCAATTAGAACCACATCGGTCATTGAGGCTGCAATGCCACCCATGACAACTATCGCCATTTTATTTTCAAGCCATGATATTAAACCCCGACTAGCCGCCCAATTACTCTGTTGGGGAATTGCGGGATCATTTATAACACTACCGATCTGGTACTTTATATTGGCCTAGATAATAACGCATAAAGATAGATAGCCAACCTGTAAAAAGTCAGCTTAACCTAGCTTATGAATAATCAATGAAGAATGAAAAAAAAGCGTTGTAACTCTCTAGGAAGGTTTATCCTGATCTTCGTTCATACGGCTAGTAAAGAACTTATAAAAGTAAACCGCCATGCCGATAATAAAAATAATCACACCGAATGATAAAATACCAACCCAATCACTGAATAATTCGCCCCAAAGCTCCATTATCTAATCCTCTTTGTTTATCTATACTAAGTACAACACTTATTTATTGATGCATTGTAGGAATGCATAAAACAAAAGTCATTGACCCAAATCAATGACTTTAGCTGTTTAATCTAGCCTTGTTACTCATTTGCCTGTTGTTCTGCTGCTTGCTCAGCGACCTGTTTATGCACATCAGCCATATCAAGATCCTTGCATTTGCTAATCATTTCTTCGAGACCGCTTTCAGGTAACATGCCGGGCTGAGAGAATAATGCAACCTTTTCACGCAAGATCATTACCGTAGGAATAGAGCGTATCTGGAAGTAGGCACCGAGTTCCTGTTGGTCCTCTGTATTTATTTTACCAAATAGAATATCGTCGTGATTTTCTGAAACCTTCTCATATATTGGACCGAAATTTTTACAAGGACCACACCAAGGTGCCCAAAAGTCTAGAATGATAAAATCATTGTTTTCCATCACTTCATTAAAGTTTTCTTTTGTAAGTTCTACAGTAGCCATGTTTGTTCCCATTCATTATTTTAGAATATTCTAATATATGTGGTTGGTTTAAGCAATTTCAATGCTAATCTCGCAAACCCACCTTCTTAGCGGTGTTATCAATGAGACCTTTCGCAAAATGCCATAACCGATTAGAGCCATCATTGATGGTTTGGTTTCGCTCGATGACCTGTGACTTAGTCACATTATGATCAACCCAGCTTTTACCGCCGGTATCATGATTGTGCGTTACAGGAAGCAAGCGATCGACTGAGCCTGCAAATTTTGCTTCGGCCGTCTCTCCCGCTTCGAATTCATCCCATATTTTCCTAAGTTCTGTAGCCTGATCTTGAGGCAAAATATTGAATAACCGCTCTGCTGCTGCCAGTTCCTTCGCCTCTTTCTCTGCCATACCAGAATTATCGTAAACAAAGGTATCTCCAGCATCAATTTCAACAATGTCATGGATAAGCATCATTTTAATGACCTTATCCCTATCGATTGGGTCATTGCTGTGCTCTGCGAGCAACCAAACCGAGATAGCCACATGCCAAGAATGCTCCGCACTGTTTTCCCAGCGAGGATTGTTTCTAAGAATGGTGCGTCGTTCAATACTTTTCAAATCATCGATTTCACGAATAAACTGCATTTGCTGTTCTAGACGAGTTGTTGGCATACATTTTCCTCAGTTACTCATTACTTGCGTGGCATGTTGATACTACTTGTGAATATTATAACTGATTCAAGATACTAAATATGACAGGTTAAAACATCTATCGTTTGAGGGTGAGAAATACTAGATAGGCGAAATTCAATTGGTAGTTTTTCAGCAGTATCATATCAATAATATAAAAAAAGGCTCGGAAACGAAATGTAACCGAGCCATGAGTCTAACAATAGGTTAGTTTATGGGCAGTAATTTACCGATACACCCGCATCACCATCACTAGATGGAATTGATGCAAATGAAATTGTACTAGCCTCATTCATCAAGCATTGCGCAGAGGTGCCATTTAGCATTGGACCTGCCATTCCTGGAGAACCATCAGTATAACCCCAAGAGTTAACCGACATAATCTGACCGCTACCAGTCGATGTATTCATTGGTTGAACCCATGGGCCTCCCGAAGAACCGCCTGACATACCACAGATTGGGATCCACCAATTTGTAGCGCCATTGGTTGATAGATTGTCAGCACAGTGCATGAAGTTAGGGTCATCACTATATGAATAGCCTAAACCATAGGTGAAGTCATTATCAGTTGACGTAGTACCGACATCAAAGAATGGCTGACTAAAATCAACAGGCAATGTAGCCGTTGCATTGTCTAAAGCCTCTGAAGATGCGGAGGTACCACTATGAGCACCACTGTCTTCTACCACATAATAAGCATAATCCCATGCCGAGTTATTAGGGAATGTTCTAGTGGCATAATTGGAGTCGACTACGGCAAAAGCAGTTGCCCAACAGCCTAGCGGATCATTGCTACAGTTTGTATCTGTGCCTGTGCCCGTGGTGCCATCCTGATTAGGGATAAAAATTACATTTCTAGCAAATGATTTATTGGCATCGTCATAGACACAATGTGCTGCAGTAATTATTACCGAACGACCTGTTGTACCATCGGTAGATACCGTGCCAGAACAGACATAACCATTCCAACGCTTTCGACGTGAATTAGTTGGCATCTCAAAAAAGATTCTGCCGACCGCGGTTTGTACATCACCACCGTGTGACCAATGTTCATTCGCAATCGCATCAGGGTTACTTCCGCCACCACCGCCGCCACCACTTCCAGTGTCTACATCAAATGACGTTGCACTAGATGTGGTTGAATTGCCTTTACCTTTAGCGCTATCAGTAGCACTCACATGCCAGCTCCAACCACTGCTATCGGTAAAGCCACTTAAATTTACTTCCCAGACATCACCTGAAGAATTACTGGCAGCAAAACTTTGTGCCGCACCTGAAGGTGGACTGATAACAATAGTCACAGAACGAACACCTGACGCATCTGTTACATTAGCTGCAAACCGCTGACTTGCGCCAATTATCGCTCCATTAGCAGGTTCAATATGTGTTACTGATGGAGGTGTTGAATCATTTCCTCCGCCTCCTGGCTTAGCCATAGGTAATTTTTTACCGCCAGCATCAAGCTGAGTTAATTTACTGTGACCGTGTGGAATTAAATCGCCATTGGGACGTTTGATATAACCCAAACCCTTTCTGTCTTTAACCATCTGCCTTGGAATAGCCTTTGCAATCCGTTCAGCTGTCCAGTAATCAAACACTCTTTTACTTTTCTCACTTGGTGCTGCTGATACTGAACTAAATACGATAGGAATTATTACAGATGATGTTATTAATATTTTTTTAAATTTATTGCTTTGTGTCACTTTGTACTCCCCCTAGTTACGTCAATTGACCGACTCATACTACAACAACTCAGATCTTTTACAAATTCAATAGTTATAGAATTACGCCGGATTAATCGTCACTGCGATTATTCTATGCTGAGATTAGTTCGTATAGTGTTTAATACTGTGATGACTAAGTCAGTGTTGAAACCATCACTTTCTGGGGCTAAGGATTAGGGGCTGATATACAAATTGGAGTGTCATCAGGTTTTTCTATACTCTTGGCAATCACATCAATAAACTCTGAAAACTCATCAGCCGAAACAACGGTAAGAATTCGATTCAATACATCCGGATTAACCTGAGCTATGGTGTGTATATTATTACTCAACTCAATATGAATACCAGCACTATCATAATTCGCTGTCTCATCTTCTGCCTCATGGAGCTTCTGATCTTGTTCAGCTAGCTCATCATAGAGATCATCAATATCGTCCCAATATGGTTCTATATCTTGTTCGGAGACTTGAATCAGAATGGAATCATTTACCTTTTCTGTCGACGCAACATATGGAATATTCTTCTCATCTAATGCCGCAGTAAATTGGTCATTCATTTGTTTTGTAAAAAATACATATTCAAGTAAATCATTCATTTTGTATCCCTTATAAAATACCCGAAATTAGACCCACTGCTACAATGGATAGTAAAACTGAAACCATCAGCTGGATTGAACGCATGGTGATCTTGGTGAGTAACTGATTACCCACAACCACACCAATAAAAGCACTGAGTGTGGCACTAATAACCATAGTCCAGTCAATTTGGTGTTGCGCGGTTGAAAGGTCAAAGCCATAAATTACAAGACGTGAGGTATCTACAATGGCTGCCAATACCACACCCGTGGCTATAAAGGCCTCTTTGTTTAAGCCTGCCTTGATAAGAAACATGCTTCTAAAGGCGCCTTGATGACCTGATAAACCACCAAAGAAACCACTTATGATGCCGCCGACCGGAAGCCATTTTTTATCTAATTTTACAGAGGTCAGTCGTTTAGAAAACTCGAGGCCAACGAATAATAGAATCAGTAAACCAATCACTAACTTAAGTGCCGACACTTCAAGTTCAGAGCCAAAAGCCTGATAAGTAAACAGTGGCGCTAGACCCGATAAATTGAATAATATCAAAGCGCCGAAAATCGCGGCGAACATGGCTGGCAAACCAAATTTGAACAGAACTGAAATGTCCGCTTTTTTGCCAAACAGGATTAATTTAAAAAGTTTGTTTGCTAAGTGCACCATGGCGGTCATGCTTATGGCCAGCTCAAGCGGGAAGAATAAAGCAAACACCGGCATCATTAAGGTACCCAATCCAAACCCAGAAAAGAGGGTTAGGCTAGAGGCTATCAGCGCCGCCAAACATACAATGAGTAATTCCATAAAACGGTCTACTTAGTCAATTAATAAGGCCGTAACTGCCTAGCCTAATTTGCCACTGTTACATTACTATGGCTATTCCATATGAGCGAAGAAATCAATCAGAACTTCCGACAACTGACCGGCAGCCTTAGCACCTTCCGAAAGCGTTTCATCATGGGTAATTTTACCATCACCCATACCCGCACCAAAATTTGAAATCATAGAGACACCAGCTACTCGCATACCACAGTGATTCGCTACTAAGCACTCAGGAACAGTCGACATACCAACCGCATCAGCGCCCAATGTTCGGAACATTTTAATTTCTGCTGGCGTTTCAAAATTTGGACCAATTGCCATCAAATAAACACCCTCAAATAAGGATTTATTTATACGTTTAGCCGCTGAGTGTAATTGTTGTTGCAACTCTAAATCATAGGCCTGGGTCATATCCGGAAATCTTGGTCCATCTCGTTCATCATTGGCACCGATTAAAGGGTTCACGCCACACCAATTAATATGATCCTGAATCACCATCAAAGAACCCGGCCCCATATCATTTCGAACAGAGCCGGCGGCATTGGTAAGAATTAAGTTTTCACAACCAAGTGCTTTAAATGTGCGCACCGTGATTGCCAGATCTCTAGGAGCATGTCCTTCATAAGCATGCATCCTACCTTGCATACAAATTAATGGCGTACCGCCCGCTTCGCCTATAATTAGTTTTCCTTCATGACCTTGAACGGTTGGCTGCGGAAAATGCTCAATATCAGAATAATCGATCACTTCGTTTACAGTCATACTTTCAACAAAACTGCCTAGTCCAGATCCTAGGACTAAAACAGTTTTAGGGATATCACCATCAATACGGTCGGCGATAGTTTTTGCACTGGCGGCTATTTTTGCTGTTAATTCTGACATCGAAATTATTGTTCCTTGGTTTCTAATTGAGGCTGAATGGATTCATCTGAGCCTCTGAATACATGCAGTGTAATCACAACAAACATTGCAATCAAATATCCCGTCGCAAAGCCTACTGGGATTAATAGAGACTGTTCTGACAAACTGCTGGCATCTAACTGCCACGGCAAATATACAGAAGAAGACGGTAATACTGAGTGCATCACACCGAAATATGAAAACAGGCTGCATATACCCAACATCAGCGCCGCCTTTACCAGCTTTTTATCTATGATAAATACTACTGTCGCAGCCCACAGTAAACTAGTAAGAATATAGCCTCTTGCCATGACGCCTAATAATACATACTCACTGAGCCATTGCTGGGGCAGAACCGTTGTAATCTGTGCCCCCATATTTTGCATCGCTGTTTCAGCATGTTGATAGAGCACTGATAACTTAACATAGGCAAAATTTAAGATTGCCGGCATGATCGCAAAGCCGACTGCCGGTGAATGTTCTTTCGGGATGGATGAAAAGCTTAAGCGAATAATGTCACTTGCAACCACGATAAGAATAGGTTTAATCACTGCTGATGGTATGAAAGCAAGAAGCACATTAACCAAGCCAAAAATTCCAGCGAAAAGCAAAGCAACCGTAACCCCAACTGAGTAGCCTATGCGTCCTTCCATACGTTTGTAGGTGGCATGACTTAAATAGGGTGTGGTTTGTATGACACCACCAAATAGCGCACTAACAATGGTCGCCGTCGCATCAATACGAATAACATCTCTTGCTCTATAATCATCGCCGACTAAATTAGTTGCTGCACTCACATTAATACAGGATGCTGAAACCAATATCGCCAAGGGCACAATGATGGCTAAATAATTCATTGCCCTACCGACAACCTCTTCGAATCCCATTAGGGTAAAATTAGGTAGGCTAATCCCAGTTGCAGAAAGATCCGGCGTTGTATACCCATAACCGAAACCATCCAATATTCCAGTCATGCCAGCGATATAATAAACGGCCGTACCAGCGACTATAGCAACCACTGAGCCAGGCATTTTAAACGGCAACTGATGACCAGAAATTAACGAGTAAGTCATCACAACCAAGGCAATTAACCCCACATGAGGCATTTCAAAAATCCCCATAAAAGCATTGGCACCTAACCACACGATAGCAATACCAAACATGGTTCCAATTAAAGCAGCAATGGGAATAGAGCGTTGGATAAAACCACCAAAGAAAGAACTCGCAACCTTCACAAGCCCTATCCAGAGCGTTCCCGCCATACCAACAATCCAAGTAATTTCACCCGCTAAATGTGCATCACCCAGTTCATTTTTCAAACCTAGAAATAGCGGTATCAGAACGGCCATGCTGAACCCGACCGTGGTGGTGATATCAAGCCCAAGTGGAATCGCTGTTACTTCATGCTTACCGGTTTTTTTTGCAAGTCGGTAACCAAGCCAAGCATAGAGGCCATTACCCACGACAATACCAATGATTGCACCAGGAATAATTCGTTGATTAATAATATCTTGTGGGAAGTTAAACAGTTGTAACAGTGCACTTAATACAAAGAGATTGACGATTGCATCAAGAATAAAGGTAAAAAAAGCATTAATATCATGCCTTGTCGCCCAGCGGTAATTACCCATTATAAAACTAGCCATATATACCTTAATTATTGTTATTCTGATACAGGGTAACTTGTACACCTGTGGCCACAATTCATAAGCAGCAGGAGATTATCTCAGTAATTGCTAGCAAGTTGCAATAAGGGCTCTATTACACTGGCAGTGATTCGCTTTAAGTGATGCCTAAAACCAATGCCGCGTTTTATTGGCAAAGGCAACGAGCGACAGCATCACAGGCACTTCAACCAATACTCCGACTACAGTGGCCAAGGCCGCACCAGAATGTAAGCCAAATAAAGAAATCGCAACGGCAACAGCCAACTCAAAAAAGTTACTGGTACCGATTAGTGCCGCTGGGGCCGCAATATTATGTGCCAGCTTAATTTTCTTAGCGATAAAATATGCAATAAAGAAAATACCGTAACTTTGTATCAACAGAGGAATTGCAATCATGCCAATATTTTCAGGCTTTGCGAGAATAGTTTCTGCCTGAAAACCAAATAACAAAACCACGGTCGCCAATAAACCAATAATCGAAAGTGGCTTCAATGTATCAACAAAACCACTAACGCGATCATGCAATACTTTACGAGTTATATATCCAGCAATTAACGGCAAAACAACGTACAGCACAACAGACAGAAATAAGGTTTCCCAAGGAACAATAATATTACTCACACCCAGCAACAAACCCGCAATCGGTGCAAACGCAAATATCATAATAATATCATTCACCGAAACCTGAACTAAGGTGTAATTCGGATCGCCCTTAGTCAATTGACTCCAAACAAAAACCATTGCCGTACAGGGCGCAACACCCAATAAAATCATTCCTGCGATGTATTCATTCGCCGTAGCCGGATCAACCCAATCTTTAAACACATAATTAAAAAACACCCAACCCAGAACCGCCATACTAAATGGCTTGATTAACCAATTGATAATCAAGGTCAGCGCTAATCCTTTAGGCTTTTTACCAACATCTTTGATTGAAGCAAAGTCTACCTGAATCATCATTGGATAAATCATTAACCAAATCAAAACAGCAACCACTAAATTCACATGTGCATATTCAAAACTAGCAACCAAGGCAAAGGATTCTGGCGACACATTACCCAGAATCACACCGGCCAATATACATAAGCCAATCCAAACACTTAAATACCGCTCAAACAAACCCATTATTATTCTCCAAGGCGATTAAACGTGACTAATAAGCTATCGCTATCCATTGCTTCTACATCTTGCGCCAATAAGGCATTAATGCGAGTCGTAATAATGGCAATCGTATTCATAAAGGCCTGCCTAATCTCTTCTTCACTACCATCAAGACTGGAAGGATCCTTTAAACCCCAATGCACCCTCAAACTATTACCAAACCAAACAGGACAGGTTTCCCCTGCAGCATTATCACAAACAGTAATCACTACATCTGGCTGCCAAGACTCATGCACATCCCAACTTTCACTCTGCAATCCTTCCGTGCTAATTCCAGATTCACTCAGATACTTAATTGATAACGGATGCACCTCACCAACAGGCGAACTACCTGCCGAGCGGGCTTCAATTTTCTCCGCGCCAATATGATTAGTAATTGCTTCAGCCAAAATACTTCGGCAACGGTTATGGGTACATATAAATAAAATCTTCATAATCTATTGTTATTAATCTCAGCTGCTCACTTTATTAAGCCGACTCAGGGTTTGTTTTAAATAGGCCTCATTATTTACGGCCGTCGTTGCAATTATTTCACGCACCCACTCAGGAAGCTGCGGATGAATAGAATAATGTACCCATTGACCCGCTCGCCTATCACTCAACAGGCCACAACCTCTTAACTGCGCTAAATGGCGAGATATCTTAGGCTGACTCTCATTAATTGCCTCAACCAATTCACAAACACAGAGTTCTTCTTGCTGATTAATCAACAATAGAATCTGCAACCGTGTCTCATCTGCGAGGCATTTAAACAACTGTAATGGGTTCATACTCATATATGGCAAATCATATATATGTTTTTTCATATATGCAATGTTAAACATGATTATTTCAATGAATATTTATGAGTGATTGTAGATGATAGGCTAGTTCGCACTTAATAGCTTCTAGCTTTTAAAAAGACAAAAAAATCAAAACCTTATGTTTCAAGTCAACCCGGTAATAGATAAATATAAATACAGTCTCAATGAATACTATCTTTATTTG